>JAEEGL012158986.1_pt1 | contig 60078 bp, 45 predicted proteins | sample 9134231 | NCBI WGS metagenome assembly JAEEGL01 (sample SAMN16246548, study PRJNA631951) | gut metagenome | biome: gut microbiome; feature: rumen; material: fiber-attached | host: Bos | place: Iran: Karaj | collected 2018-10
GAAAAAGAGCTGTCTTTTGCTAAGACAGCCCCTTTTAAAGCAAGATAAGTATATTTTGGACTATTCTTCCTCTTCTTCTTGCTCAACTTTCTCCGTAAATTGCTCTTCCATTGCATCCTTTGCATCTTTCACAGTCTCGAAAGCTCCCTCGCAATAAGGACCTACCACGGAAATAAGAGCCTGATCGTACTTGCTCTCATCAACAACAATAAGAGAGGCATCCGCCTTGAGAGCACAATCAAGAAGAACAGGATAAGGATTCTGGCCGCCGAGCCATTCGAGCGCGAACTTGTCGTCAGCAGCTGCCGCGGTCATGAGCTTGATGTTATTTACGAACTCGCCGTGATTTACCATATCCTTGAGGTTATCCTCGTTAAGGCATACCGCTCTGATAATGTCTGCAGCCGTAGCCTTCTTGTCACAGTACTTGGAAACCATTACCCAGCATCCGCCGCTGATGTAGTTGGCAGGAGCAGTTGTGATTCCCCAGTCACCTGCCGTGGGATTTACGGTTGTTCCCTCACCCGGATTGAGGCCGAGCTCATACTTTGCGAACTGGAGAGAACCCCAGTAAGATACGACAGATCTGTTGGTCATGCCGCTCTTCCAGCCGTCAGACCACACCTCGTCACGGAAAGTAAGATCATCGTCATAAAGCGTCTTTGCAAATTTGAAATACTCATCTACCTGAGGATCAAAATTGAGCTTACCGTCCGAGAGCCAGGCTGTCTTGCGGCCTGCCATGAAGGCACCGTATGTTTCAGTAAAGCCTGAGATGAGCTTTGCGGAACCTTCTGAATTCTCATTAACTGTTTTCGCTGAGGCGAGAACCGCATCCCATGTTGCGAAGTTTGAAGCGAGTTCGTTGGGATCGGATGTTCCCAGATACTTTTCCGCAACAGACTTCTCATAGAATACGCCTGTGGGACATACCTTCCATGCCAGACCCTTGATGACATTCTGATCATCTGCGGCGAATCTCAGAGTGTAATCGAACATGTTTGTCATCTCCGCATAATCGATTCCGATGTCGTTGATGGCGATCGTATCGTCAGAAGTTAAGTACTGTCTGGCAAATGACTCATCGCAGATGAAGATGTCCGGAGCACCGTTGCCGTCAGCCAGGACAGCATCGAGCTTTGCCCGGTAATCATCGAGGTCATTGATCTCCACGAAATCGTAATCGTTTGACGTAATGCCGGCATACTTCTCGGCAAGCGCCATGAACTCTGCGTTGTTGCTGAAGATCGTGATCTTACCATCATCCTCATCAGTAACCTCAGTGACTGATCTCTCAAGATAACCCGGGAGATCATCCGGGGCTGCAGTTGATGCTGCAGTAGTTCCCTCCGATGTTTCAGAGGTCTGTGTTGATTCACCGGCAGTTGACGGAGTAGCCTGGTCACAGGCAGTTACGCAACCGGTCAGCATTACCGATGCCATCAATAAAGCAAGCACTTTATTAGTTTTCATTTTCTAATCTCCCCATAATCTAAAACTTTTTATATGCGCTTTATAACGCAAGCATTGTATAACACAATGCCTGCAAGTTCAAATAATGCCCGGAGAACCTTATGGCGCCCCGGGCATGTGTCATTTGGGTTATTAAATTATCCGGCTCGTATTATGCGAAGAATACCGATGTGCCGTAACGGTTGAAAAATGAAGCATATGCATCGATCTCAACGTCTGCCTGATAGATGATGCCGTCCTTGCCAAGTCCGTAAACTGTAGCCTTGTGAACGCCTTCAGTATCAGATGTTACAGGTGCGATGAAGATGATCTCGAAGTCATCAGCCTTGGGGAGATCGTCCTCTGAAACAGTCGGGGCAGGTGTTGTCTCAACTGTTGTTTCTGTTGCCGTTGTAGTTGTAGTAGTTGTGCCTGTACCTGTTGTGGTTGTTGTCGTAGGTGCAGGTGTGGGTGTGGGAGTTACCGTAGGCTGATTAGCCTGCAGAGCCTTAGCCTTAATTGCATCAGCGAGAGCTGCTTTGCAAGCCTTCTCAAGACCAGCTGTATCACCTGTTACTGAACCGAGTGTAACATAGTGGCCTGTGAGCATATCGAAAGTTGCGAAATCGATGGTTCTAGTATTCTCGTTAGCGCCGTTAACCGTGTAGATCATGAGGACTGACAGTGCACGGCCGTTCGTAGCATACTCGAAATGTACATATACGGAGCCTTCCTGCTCAACAACACCTGTTGTCAGGTATTCTGTCTTTGTCTTTGCAACAACTCTCTGGTAATTGCCGAGTGCTTCCTGATAGAAACCGTCAACAACGAGGTTGATGGCATCTCTTGCTGTCTCATTTGTTGCTTCGGTAACAACGAGTCTGTTTCCGTAGAACTGTGCGAACTGAGCCTTATCGTCATCGGAATGAGCGCTCTCTTCGAAATCCTCAACAGTTACCTTGAAGCTGTCCGTGAGATCGATCTCGGTATAATCTGAGAAATCAACACGCTCCGGAAGCGGTGTGGGAGAAGGAGTTGCAGTAGGAGTAGCCGTGGGAGCCGCCTCTGTTGTCTCCGATGTCTCTTCAGTAGCTGTTGTCTCCTGTGACTCGGTTTCGGAAGGAGCTGCGGTGGTCTGTGCAGGTGCCGTTGTCTCAAAAGCATTGCCCAGATCGCTTATTCCCTTACCCAGTGCATCAGGATCGATGGAGCAAGCGGCAAGGAATGTTGTAACCATGCCTGCCGAGAGCAGCAAGGCTACGAGCTTATTGCCTTCAATCTTTTTCATCTTATTTACCTCCAGCCTTAATCCATTTGTATGTATCTATTTGTACTTTATACCACATTGTCGGTAAAACACCGCATAAAATCATTATAACCCACTTTGGTTTTATTCAGGCAAAATGATATTGTCCCTGTTCATTGCGACGGAAAATACCAGTCCCTTGGCGGAAGCGGTCCTTCTTATCACGATGGATCCCTCCGAACTGGCCAGGAAAGACAACGCTGTTGCCGTATCGCTCTTCTTCTCGGGATTGAATGGCACGGACATCGGTGCCTTGGCATTTGCCACGCTCTCGGACGTATATGCCACGACTTCGGCGCCCAGTTCTTCCGCTATTCCCTTAACCATCTCACTGTCTCTGGCAGAATATGAAGCAGCAACATTGCCTATTGCTTCAGGGTTCAGAAGGTGGTTCATCAACGACTTCCTTATCGCAGGACGGCAGTAAGCCGGATCTGTCTTTACCTTTATCTCGATTCCGAGGCTCAGGATCTTGGGGACCAGGATGAGATTGGTATCGTCTTTCTCATCACCCAGATATGTGCATGTAATGAATACCGACGGCTCAGTCTTCCCCTTCTTTGCGGCCTTGTACTGCTTGATGAAATCATCCCTCAGGTCATAAGGGTACGTGTGCAGTGAATATGTCATCGGATCAATGACCGGATCAGCGAAAACTATCGGCAGGTCAGTATAGACATTGACCTTCTCCCCGCTGTTTATCATTCCGTTGATCTTCTCAAGAACTTCGGTGTTGTTCACCGACATCTTATATTTGGCGATGAGCTTATTCAGATCACCTGTTATTCCGGTCTTGCCTTCAAAGCCCGAGAAACAGGAAGATCCCATTGCCTTAAGGACAGCTCCGTAAACCTCATCGGTTCCGTCCTCAAATGCATTGCTGCCTCTTCTTAAGACAGCCGCATATCGTCCTTCCGGGGATACCGCGATGACAGGCAGGTCACGTGTCTTGTCCGTGACTGTCTCTTCCATGGCCTTGACGGCAGCTTCCAAAGGCAGGCACATTACTATGGCACAGTTCTTCTCACCTTCGGCGATTACGAAGCTTCCGGTGATGATCTCCGTGCCGGTAACATATCTTCCGCCGATCTCACGGATCAGCCTACTGCCTGTAGCCAATGCCTTGGGTGATTTACCATAACAAATGACATACATAAGATAAGACCGCCTTTTGAGTATTTCTGATACTACATTACCACTCTTTTGTTAAAATCTTTTCAAACAATAATGGAGGACTCTTGTATGAAGATAGTTATTCTGGACGGCTCGGCGGCAAATCCGGGCGACATCACCTGGGGAAGGCTCAATGATCTCGGAGAAGTCATTGCCTACGACTACACCTCCAAAGACCAGCTCATAGAAAGAATGAAGGGCGCGGAGTGCGCGATCACAAACAAAGCGGTGTTTGATGCGGAGGTTTTCGATCAGCTCCCTGACCTTAAATATATCGGCGTCCTGGCAACGGGCTACAACGTTGTCGACCTTCAGGCGGCAAGAGACCACGGCGTTGTCGTAACGAACGTGCCTGAATACGCAACTTTTGCAACGGCTCAGATGACAATGGCACTCCTCCTGGAACTCACGAACCTGGTAGGGCTTCACACACAGTCTGTCATGGACGGAGAATGGTGCAGGTCCAGACAGTTCTGTTACTTCAAATCGCCCCTGACAGAGCTCGCCGGCAAGACTCTCCACATAATCGGTCTCGGCAAGATCGGCAGACGCGTGGCGATCATGGCATCCGCGTTCGGCATGACTGTGACTGCCACTCCCCATAACACTTCACTTATCGGCTCCACCGTTAATGTCGAAGGCACTCAGGTCAGCTGTGTTCCTATCGAAGAGGGCATCAGGGGAGCTGATGTCGTATCCCTCCACTGCCCGCTTACTGAAGACACCCGCGAGATCATCAACAGGGATTCACTGGGCTGGTTTAAACAGGGCGCACTCCTTATCAACTGTGCAAGAGGACCCGTCATCAACGAATCTGACGTCCGCACTGCATTGGATAACGGCGTTCTGGGCGGCTACGGCTGTGATGTTGTCTGCGTTGAACCGATGCTTGAGACTAATCCCCTGCTCGGAGCGCCCAACTGCGTGATCACTCCTCACATCGCATGGACCCCCGTGGAGACCAGACTCCGCCTGATCGACATGGCGGCAGATAACCTGAAGGCATTTCTGGACGGCAGCCCCATCAATCAGGTGAACTGAAGCTCATAAGAACACTGCTTTAGGGTTCCGGAAACAAAAAAAATTCCCTATAACACGCCGAGGGCATCCCGTTAAATCGGAATGCCCTCGACATGGAATAAGGGATAGATTAAGAAAATTGTCTTTTAAAAGTGCATACGCATATTCCCCTATTACGTATACAGCACGATTGTAACAAGCAATTATGGATTGGTCAAACTATTTTTTTGCGGTTTTTAATTGGATTGCGAATCCGGCACCGCAAAATGCCACTAAAATAACGATTCTGACGAGTGTAAAGTTTATATCAACATCATTTCCCAAAACCTGGTGAGAGACCATCTCGGCATACTCACCGGACGAAATTCCCGTCCAGAGGACCGGCGCGAGCACTCCTGAGATGATTTTCGCTCCGATGAATGCCGTGAACAGACTTATGGTCCATTTTTGGGCATAATACACAATAATTCCTATCAGGGCGCCTGCCGCAAGACCTGCAATATAAGTAACTATTGTCCTGATGCTGACATCCACGATCCCCGCAAACAGCAATTTGAAGTCGTCGAAAAACAGGAAGGCGCAGACTATGGTCGTTATGGCGATCAGTGCCTTCATGTAGAGAATAAATGACAGGACCCCGCACACGACGGCAAAAAGAGCCAGCATTATCATCTTCCCCGTATCACTCCAGGCGATGCCTCCTGCCGAGGTCAGTTCGATGATGAGCGAAGCCAATGCATAACCGGCCACACCGCCTGCTATCGCGAGACTTAATCTGAAGAGCTTATAGCCTTCAAAGCACATGAAGCATCCGGCTATAACGGCGATTATCGATACAAAAATATCAGTCAAATTCCAAAATCTCCTTAACTTCGTCGATCTTTGACGCACTGCAGAGCCTTACCTTGATCGCGGCTGAACCATGAAGTCCCTTAATATAAAAGGGCATCACTGCACGGAATTCCCTTACCGCCACGTCTTCGGGCAGGTATTTGAGGCGTCCTTCGAGTTCGCGCAGAAGCATCTTCTTACGCTCAGACTCGTCAGGATACTCCGGCAGAGGCTCTCCTGCAAGTCCTGCAGTGACCTCTCTGAAGATCCACGGATTACCCCTGGCCGCACGCCCTATCATGATGCCGTCGCAGCCGGTCTGTTCGATGATCCTCTTCGCGGATTCCACGTCACAGATATCCCCGTTGGCAAAGAACGGTATGTCATAATCCCTTACCGCATCTCTCATGAGCGCGATCGCTTCATTCGAGCTCTCGCCGTGATACATCTGGGGCCTGGTCCTGCCGTGAACGCAGATCATGTCGGCGCCCGCATCTGCCAGAGCCTTCGCAAAATCGGGCTTTCCTTTGTCTTCGGCATTGTATCCGATACGTGTCTTGACTGTCACGGGAACATTGCGGCAAACGCCTTCCAATGTCTTTTTGCATGCCCTGACGATCTCCGCAGCCTTCTCAGGTGATTCCATCAGCGCGCTGCCTGAGCCTGTCTTAATGACCTTCGGCACGGGACATCCCATGTTTATGTCTATTATGGATACTTCCTGCAGGACAGGAGTGGACATTATGGTCTCCACTGCGGCCGTAAAATCATCCGGTTCGCTGCCGAACAGCTGGATGGCGGTTATTCCCTCTTCGTCAGGTGAGATCCTCATATAACGCAGGCTCTTGTCTATGCCGTTGTACCTGATCGATCTCGCGCTTACGAGTTCTGTCGGACAGTAGGCCGTGCCGTTCTCGTTGCAGATTATCCTGAACGGAAGGCTCGAAAACCCGGCCATCGGACTAAGGCATATCGGGTTTTCGATCTTTATGTCACCGATTTTGACAGATTTCATTAATACTCCCAAAAACCAAAATTGTTTATAATAGATTTTATATCTTTTCTTGCTTGAAATAATAACAAATCAGGGACAAAATAATACCTGACAAAGAGGTGCAATATATATGGATGATTGTTTGGTTTACTTTTTCACCGGTTTTCTGGACAGCGGCAAAACGTCCGTGATCTGTTCCTGGATTGGCGGAGAAAACTTCAAAAACCGTAATGTGGTCGTTATCAACACCGAAGAAGGTGAAGAGGAATACATTCCCGCAAATTACGAGGGTGCCAACCCCGTTATCATCAACTGTGACACGGACGAGGTCAACAAGGCGATGACATTTGACATCGAGGCAAAGCACAAGCCCGGTGTCGTATTCATCGAATGGAACGGTTCCGTCTCCCCTGCGGAGTTTTTCGAGAAGGTGGACGTACCCGAGCGCTGGGCGCTGGCAGCATCAGTTGTCGTTATCGATGCCTCCACTTACGGTGAATATTTCAAGAACATGCAGACTTTCTTCGCTGATTATTTCAGATACGGCGATACGGTCATATTCAACAGAGTTGATGAGGATAACGACAATATCCCGAAGCTCAGAGGTTCTGTTAAGGCAGTCAACCCCGGCATGAGCATCAACTTCCTCGGCAAGGACAACAAGATCATCAGGATCGAGGACCACCTTCCTTTTGACCTCAACCAGAATCCCTGCAACATCGCAGCAGAGGATTTCGGTCTGTTCTACACCGATGCAATGGACAACATGAAGCGCTACAACGGCAAGAGAGTAAGCCTTATCGGCGAGGCCGTTATATTGAGGGAATTCAACGGACGTGCATTCGTTCTTCAGAGACAGGCATATACATGCTGTGCAGCAGACATCCAGATGATGGGTGTTCTGTGCTTCTATGAATTCAAGTCCAACTTCCCTGCAGGACAGTGGCTCAAGGTTACGGGAACCGTAAGATATTTCGAAGACGATGACGGACAGGGCGGCAAGGTCAATGTTCCCTGCCTCACCGTTGAAGATTACGCGATCACGAGCAAACCCGCCAACGATGTTATTTATTTTAATTGACAATAGAAAAGAGGCGTCTTAAATGACAAAAGTAGACATTTTCTCAGGATTTCTGGGAGCAGGCAAAACAACACTTATCAAGAAGCTCATAGCTGACGGTTATAACGGCTGCAAGCTCGTACTCATCGAGAATGAATTCGGCCAGATCGGCATTGACGGCGGTTTCCTTAAGGAGTCCGGCATCAATATCACGGAAATGAATTCAGGATGCATCTGCTGCAGCCTCGTAGGCGACTTCGGCACGGCTCTCCAGGATGTCATCGAGCAGTTCGCACCCGACAGGATCCTCATCGAACCCTCCGGCGTAGGCAAGCTCTCAGACGTAGTTGCTGCAGTTAAGCGCGTTGAAGGCACGGAGATCTGCGGCACAGTTACAGTAATCGACGCTTCCAAGTGCAGGATCTATCTTAAGAACTTCAAGGAGTTCTATGAGAACCAGATCAAGTACGCAGGCACTATCATCCTGAGCCGTACAGGCAACATCTCACAGGAAAAGCTCGATCAGGCAATCGCTCTCATCCGTGAGATCAACGATCACTCACAGATAATCACAACACCCTGGGACGAGCTCTCAGGCGTTCAGATACTCAAGGCCATCGAAGAGCCCCTTACGGCTGCCGACATGGCTGCAGCGCTCCTTGAGGCGGCAAAGCACGAGCATCACCACCATCATCACCACGATGACGATGATGAGGATGAGTGCGAGTGTGAGCATGAACATCACCATCACGATGATGATGACGACGAAGATGAGCATGAACACCATCACCACCATCACGACGACGATGATGACGACGAAGATGAGCATGAACACCATCACCACCATCACGACGACGATGATGACGACGAAGATGAACATGAACACCATCATCACCACCATCACGACGACGATGACGACGAGAACGAGCACGAGCATCATCACCATCACTACGATGAGAACGGCGTATGCTCCTGCGGTCATCACCACCACGATCACGATGCTGATGAGATCTTCGACTCCATCGGATTTGAGACATCAAAGCGCTTCACAAAGGCTGAGATCGAGAATGCCCTCAAGGCATTGGACGACAGCGAAAAGTACGGCATGATCCTCCGTTCGAAGGGCATCGTAGCCGGCGAAGACGGAACATGGATCCACTTCGACTTCGTACCTGAAGAGGCGGAAGTCAGAACAGGCGCTTCCGATGTTACGGGCAAGATCGTCGTAATCGGTTCCGGCGTTAACAAAGACGCAATCAAAGAATTATTCGGGATTTAAGATCGTATGAGCAAAACAGGACTTAAGATCATAGTGGTCGGTGCCGGCAAGGTCGGCGATACTCTCGTAAACAGGCTTGCCGAGGAAGGTCATGATCTGGTCATCATCGATAAGAATCTGGCACGCCTGACTGAACTTGCAAATCTCTGCGACTGCATGGGCATCATCGGAAATGGCGCGAGCCACGAGGTGCTTGAGGAAGCAGGCGTCGCGTCTGCCGACCTCTTCATCGCCGTAACTGAATCAGATGAACTTAACCTGCTTTGCTGCACTATCGCAAAACAGTTCAACAAGAAGCTTGCGACCATCGCCAGAGTCAGAAACCCTGACTACGGCAAGGAGATCCCCTATCTCCGCTCCAAGTTAAGTCTTGAGATGATCATCAATCCTGAGTACGAGGCAGCTGTTGAGGCTGCACGTATCCTCTATCTTCCTGCAGCCATCTCGATCAATTCTTTTGCGCACGGAAGCGCGGAGATCGTTAAGATCAAGATACCTGAAGGAAATGTGCTTCACGGCAAGACCGTAGCTTATCTCGGAAGCAACTTCACGAACGATCTCGTCATCGTCGGAGTTGAGCGCGGCAATGAGGTCACGATCCCTAACGGTGCTTTCGAGCTTTCCGCAGGCGATATCATCTCTTTCGTGGCAACCAGAAAAGTCTGCCATTCATTCCTCAAGTCCATCGGCTTTAATACCAAATCTGTCGGAAGCACGATACTCATCGGCGGCGGCAAATCCGCATTCTATCTTGCTGACCAGCTCATCAAGACCGGTATCTACGTTAAGATAATTGAGAAGGATCTTGCCAGATGCGAAGAACTTAGCGAGCTCCTGCCCAAGGCTACGATAATCAACGGCGACGGTATCAACGAGGCGCTGCTTGAAGAGACCGGAATAAGAGACGTCGATTCCGTTGTCGCAATGACAGGCATCGACGAGGAGAACATCATGCTCTCCCTTTTCGCAAGACAGATCTCCAAGGGTATCAAATCAGTTACAAAGATCAACAAGATAAGCTTCACGGACGTTATCAACCGTCTGGATCTCGGAAGTGTTATCTACCCGAAGCATATTACGGCTGAGGCCATCATCTCCTATGCACGTGCAAGACAGGCTTCCATCGGAAGCAACGTCGAAGTCATGTATCATCTTTTCGATGAGAGAGCAGAGGCAATCGAATTCAAGGTAATGGAACATTCGGACGTTACCGACAAACAGCTTAAGGATTTAAAGCTAAAGAGCAATACTCTTGTATCGTTCATCAACCGCGCCGGCAAGATCATCATCCCTAAGGGTAACGATACGATCGAAGTCGGCGACAGTGTCATGATCGTATCGAAGAATAAAGGCTTTACCGCTTTAACGGATATCTTAAGATGAACATAAAGATGCTTATCTACATCCTGGGCAAAGTCCTCCTTATCGAAGGTGTTCTTATGCTCCTGCCTGCGGTATGCGGACTTTTCTACAGTGAGAGCCAGGTAGTCGTTTATGTGATCCTTGCCGCAGTCTATATGGGACTCGGCTTCCTTATCTCCATGAAGAAACCCGGAAACATGACCATCTTCATAAAGGACGGCTGTGTTGCGACAGCGCTTTCATGGCTCGTATTAAGTATCTGCGGATGCATCCCGTTCATCATCACCAAAGAGATCCCCTCTTTTACTGATGCGATGTTTGAGACAGCTTCAGGCTTCTCCACGACCGGAGCGAGCATCCTTACAAATATTGAAGCAATGTCCCACACTTCGCTGATGTGGCGTTCACTGACCCACTGGATCGGCGGCATGGGCGTTCTCGTATTCCTTCTGGCAGTCGTTCCTATGACGGGCGGCTCCAACATGAACCTCATGAGAGCCGAGAGCCCCGGACCTTCTGTCGGCAAGATCGTCCCCAAGGTCAGATCAACTGCAAAGATGCTCTATCTCATTTACCTTGTCATGACAGTAGCGGAGATCATCATACTCTTTGTATGCGGCATGCCGTTCTTCGACAGTATCTGCTCCGCATTCGGAACTGCAGGTACGGGAGGCTTCGGCGTGCGCAATGACAGCTTCGCCTCTTATGCTCCGCACATCCAGTGGATAGTTGCGGTCTTCATGATAATGTTCGGCGCTAACTTCAACTTCTACTATTATTTCGTAACAAAGCAGGTCAACAAGGCCTTCAAGATGAGCGAGATCAAGGTTTACCTGGCTGTTGCAGCCATAACTACCGCGATCATCTGCTTCTCTGTAAGAGGCATTTACGGAAGCCTGGGCGAAGCTTTGAAGCATTCCTTCTTCCAGGTATCCTCCATAATGACGACTACCGGTTTTGCCACCACTGACTTCGATCTCTGGCCTTCTGTCGCGAAATTCCTGCTCCTCGGTCTCATGATCCTCGGTGCCTGCGCTAGTTCGACGGGCGGCGGTATCAAGGTATCAAGATTCCAGATCATGTTCAAGACGATCAAGAGAGAGATCAATACTTATATCCATCCTAGAACAGTCAAACAGATCAAGGTGGACGGCAAGAAAGTCGATTCTGACGTCGAGCATTCGGTTGCCATCTACTTCTTCATCTATCTGCTTGTTTTCACCATATCGATGTTTATCGTCTCCTTCGAAGGGCACGATCTTGTTACGATCTTCTCCTCTGTCGCTGCGACGCTCAACAATATAGGTCCGGGTCTTTCACTCGTAGGTCCTACGCAGAACTACAGTTTCTTCTCTGATGTTTCCAAGTGGGTATTTATTTTCGATATGCTCGCAGGAAGACTTGAACTCCTGCCTCTCATCGTATTCCTTAATCCCGCAACTTATAAGGGTATCGTAAACAAAGCAGCTTCAAAGATCCCCGGCTGATCTTATTTTCGCGCTCTCGAAAATAAGATCCGTCAGATCTCGTATGGTACGGGATTTATCTTCGTATATCTGATTATCTCTTCCATCCTCGGACGGTCAAGATATGCAACGAGCGAGAACGCCTTTCCTGACTTGCCTGCACGCGCCGTACGGCCTATCCTGTGCAGATAAAGCTCATTCTCTTTGGGAATATCGTAATTAAACACGGCCTCGATATCATCGACATCTATGCCTCTTGCAACTACATCGGTCGCGACGAGAACGTCGAACTTATCTGCCCTGTACTGGTCCATAACCTTATTGCGCACGCTCTGGCTGATATCACCGTGAAGGATCTTCGCCGATACCCCTGATGCCGTCAGCTGCTCTCCGACCTTGGATGTCTGGACCTTGGTATTGCAGAATATGATGGTCTTCCTCAGATCCTCTTTAGCCATTATCCTGATGATATTCTTGAGCTTATCCTTCTCAGGGCACTCGACGATGTATTCATCAATGTCAGGGTGATCTTCAGCCTTGGGCATAACGTCGATCTCACGTGCTTCAGACATAAACTGCCATGTGATGTCCTGTATCTCCCTGGGCATCGTCGCTGAGAAAAGCGCTATCTGCTTATCCTTCGGCGTCATTGCCATTATTTTTCTTATATCATTAATAAAGCCCATCTTGAGCATCTCGTCAGCCTCATCAAGGACAAGGGTATAGATGTTCGAGATGTCCACCATCTTACGCTGAACCATATCGATAAGACGTCCGGGAGTGGCTACGACCACCTGGGGCTTCTTCTGTATCTTCTCCGACTGGAGGCGCATGCTCTGGCCTCCGATAAGCGCAGTCACCTTAAAGTTCCTTATATATTTTGCAAGGCCTTTAAGTTCTGTCGTGATCTGCAGTGCGAGTTCACGTGTAGGGCACAGTATAAGTGCCTGAATGAACCTTGCATCCATGTTGAGATATTCCAGGATCGGGATGCCGAAAGCAAATGTCTTGCCTGTTCCCGTCGGAGCCTTGGCAATGACACTGTAGTTGTCCATAAGAAGCGGTATGGCTTTCTGCTGTATGGTGGTGGGCCGTTTTACGCCCATCTTCTTTAAGGCATCCATCACCTCAGGTGACAGGTCCAGTTCCGCAAATGTGATCTCTTCATTCATATTAACAAATAACTCTTTTCAATATTTCCCGCCAACTATATCACAGATTCCCGTTAAGAACAAAGAAACCCGTTAGGTTCCTCTGCACAAGAAATCGTTACCGGGAATCCCTTTATCAAGGTAATCTTGTCTTATACTCAGCGAAAATGCCCTGATCGACATAAGGCGTTCTGACAGTCCCCTTGCCCTTATAAGCCTTAACGGTCTTTTCCTTCTTTTTCTTTTCGAGAGCATTCCAGAAGATAAGGATAACACCGAGAGCGAGCATCAGAGCGAACGGCACCGTATGGAATGTTATGCCGGTAGGTGCCACGTTATTAGCCTTCCTGTTGGTTATTGTGACAGTAAAGGTTCCTGAAGTGTAATCTGTTATCGTTGCGGTATCGCATCCGCTTATGGTCACCCTGTCTTCACCTGTCAGAGTGTTATCGACCATTATGACGAGTATATCCGTAAGTCTCTCATAGCCGGTAGCGGGAGTATCCTCTGCAAGGTAATATGTTCCGTTCTCCAAAGATACTTCTGTGTAGATATCGCCTGCCTCCATGTATGAGAGAAGGCCGTCAGCATCAGACATCATGGTGTGCAGTGTGTTCTGTTCCTGTCCGTTCATCTTATACAGACGGAATACGGCACCTTCGACCGGATCGCCTGTTTCCTCATCAATCTTATAGAACTTGAGGGTGGATTCGGCGATTCTGTTGATATAGTTGATGTCACTGTTGTCAGTCTCGGCGATGAGGACCGTAACCGCATCTGTACGGATGTTGTTTACATATGCGGCAAATCCGGGTGCGGTCTCCTTGAGCTGCAGGAAGTATCCTACCGGAATGCCGTTCAGTGTGATGTCTTCACCATCGGCAAGATTGAATGTGAATGTATTCCCGCTGACTGTGGCGCCTGAAGCGGCAAGCTCTGCTGCAAATTCAGAAGATATCGGAGAAGCAGCTATCGCATCACTTACGGGAAGGATCTTGCCTGTGAACAGGAATGTCGTGCCTGCAGGGACCGACTGTCCCGGTGCAAGCTGGACACTCTTGGTAACGGTTATGCTTCCGGTCTTAAGAGTGTTCTCAAATTCGATCTGACTGTCATCTGAAATATTAGTGAGCATATACTCAAGACCTTCAGTCTTTGTCTCACCTGTAAGTCCATTTGCAGTCGTATAATCTTCCTCTTCCGTCTGTGTGACTACCAGCTTAAAACCGTTGGGGATATCACTTATCACATAAGATTCATCATCCTTCAGCATGAAGGTCATGACCTTTCTGGAGTCTGTGAACGTTACGTCCGTTATGCTGCCCGGGAATGCAACCTGTGTGCCGCCGTTCCAGAGAGTTGCAGTATAAGTAAACATCTTTGTCTTGCTTCCGTATTCCTCGGGAAGCACGTTATTGGATACAGTAATATCACTGGTATTTCGTGTGTTTGTAAATGTGATTGCGCCGCCTTCGGAAGGAACGTCACTCAAAGTAAATGTGGCATCTCCCGTATCCGTGCTGTCATTATCGTTTGAAGATACCGCAGTCCATCCCGGAGCATTCTCGGTAATCGTTATGCTTCCTCCGATCGGAACGCCGCGCAGAACGACGCTCTCGCCATCTTTAAGCGTTGCCGTCTGATACTGTGCCGGCGGAGTTACGGGATTGCCATCTGCATCTTCATAAGTGATATCGAAGCTGAACTCCTCGTCGCCTGTTATGTAATCGTCAAGAGTTACTGCCTTTGTAAGGGTAACGTCGGTGTTGGTAAGCGTGTTAACAAAACCGACAGGAACATTAGTGCCGTTTGAATATGCAGGAGTTGCAGTTAATGTATATGTTCTGCTGTTATTATTACCGGTATAAGACCAATTACTGTTGGTCGGTGCTGCTCCCAGTGTGGTTACATAACCATTGTCTGTCAATGTTGCAGTCTGTCCGTTAACTGAAACTGTAATAACATAATCCGGATCAGATACTTCCGTAATCCTGACAGACTGGAAGAACAGATTGACCGACCTGGTTGTATTTGTATTTATTTGAGCCATTGTAGCCGAATTAACAAAATACAGGGGCAATGTGACAGACTCTCCGTCTTTCAACGTAAAGGTCTGGCTCTCATTCGTTGTTTGCGAACTGATGCTGGTATTGAAATTGTATCCTCCCCAGCCGCCGCCGCCAGACCTTCTTACTGAACCTGTGTAACTAACGGTTGTATATTCAGCAGTAAATGTAAATTCCTTATTAGTCTGGCTTGCTGTCAACGCAGAGCCGTCACCGTTTGTAACGGTTTTGCTGACGGTTACATCAATATGATTTGCATTGATCCATGATGTATACAGATCGCGGTTGTTCAATACCGGGGTGCCGAATTCATAAACATTCGTGATCTGGTCAATGGTCTTGGCAGCGCTCTGGTGCGAATTAACGTTTGCCCAGCGGTAGAACTGATTTGTTGTATTCCATGTGGGTGATGAAGGCGCACGCAGGATATCGCCCTTTGCCAGAGTAACCGTATAAGTGTAGTTTGCTCCCGGAACAAAGTATTCATTATCTGTTTCATTCCAGTGCTGGTTGCCGTTATAGAGGTGGAATCTGACTGTTACGAGTTCTCCCCATACGGCATAGAGCGTCATGCCTTCGCTGATCTCGGTACTGAAATCCCAAAGCTTATCACGCTTTATGATCGTCATGTTATTGATGTTGCTGCCTGAATCTGTACCGGGCAGAGTATAATCCGCAGGATCACAGGAAGCTGCTTCAGGATCAGCGGTCCAGCCTACAAATATATATCCGTCTCTTACAGGATCAGTAGGCTTTGTCGCCGTTACTGTGTTTCCGTTGTTAAGATCTGCCGGCTCATAAGGAAGTCCGTCTTCGTCAACATAGATGAGGGAATCATCAGCAGCCACAGCAGTATAACTGCTGCCCGTCCTTGCCGTATCTGTCCATGTTCCGTTGTTTACATCGTAGAAGATCGTATCTATACCGTCGAAGTAAACATGAACTCCGTCAGGATGCGTGCGGAAGACATCCGTCAATGTATAATCCGCACCGGATGATCTGTAACGGCCTGCTGTTGTATTGACGCTTTCAACACCATCAAACCAGCTCGATATATTGAGCAGCTGGGCTGTGTTGGTATTTGTTCCGCTGACTGTGAAATGATGACCGGAACCCAGCGGTACAACGAATTTTATCGTCTCGCCGGGCTGCAGGGTCACGCTTGTCTCAGTGAACTTTTCGCGCGAGAAAACGCCTGTTCTCTCGTTTACGATGCTCATTGAATCTCCCTCGCCGGAAATCTCAAATGTAACCGGCTGTGAAGTCCTGTTCGTGAAGTCAACGTATACCATCGGCTCCCATACGGCATAGAGTTTTATATCGTCTGTTCTCTGTACGGAGATTACGGAATCAGCAGTATATGTCGGCACGAACGGATCGCCTGTCCTGACGTCATCGTCCGAAGATGATGTCATGCTGAGCGAATAGTCTGATCCTTCGTCGAAGCCTAACAGGAAATATCCCAGTTCATGTTTGAAATAGTTGCCGCTCTGGTCGTAAGGTGAATCCAGTGTTCCGGGTGTAACCGCATACTTATAAACATGCACAGCATTGTTGGACTGCATATTGCCGAAGACGATCTCATTTTCGCCCGCGTCCTCGACAACAACACCGGTACCTGTATATCCGGAAGCAGAAGTAATATCTATATTCGAAGTTAACTCATTTCCGGTACCGTCGACCAGATAACCGTCATTTGCATTCAATACCAGGTTAGCAACTTCAGGGCGGCGGTCAGACTCATTTACAGCCTGATAGACAGCCTGCATATGAATGCATCCGTTCGGATCGGCATCTGTCGAATCGATTATAAACATGGTCGGCTCAGCATAGTAAACATCATGCTTCGGGCTGTAGATCGCATGTCCGTTGGAATCGTAGCCTAAGAAATCAACAACCTGCCAGCCGCGGAAGATATAGTCGTCACCTGCAGGCATACCGTTAACCGTAATTCCCGTAGGCTGCTGGAGTGTGGTTGTTACGGCACCGTCATTGTATTTACCGGCTGCGCCGTTAACAGGGTCAGTCCACGCAACGATCTCGCCGTTTACCACTACGTGGGAACCGTTGCCTAATGTCAGGATATAAGTAGGATCATAGGAGATATAATAAGAACCTACCCTTCTCCAGACAGCACGGAGTTTGATTCCCTCTTCAATGACATTATTGAAATTGTATGGTGAATCGGAAAGCGTTCCGTCATCATTTACCCTGTACCAGCCGACGAAAGCATAAGAACCGCTTGGCACTTCTTCATAAAGCTGATAGTTACCCTGACCGTTCTTCTTAACATAAAGAGACTTAAACTCTTCGAAAGTAGCGGGGATCGTTCCGTCGTAGTATCCGGGGCGTGCGGCTTCATGCCAGGCCTCTGCCGCACGGCAATACTTATAATATGCTTCAAGCTGATCAGCGGTAAGATAAAGCGCGTTACGTATATCGGCATGAACACCCCACTCACCGCTGGTGCTGTTAAACTGCATGTTTACATAATAGTATTTGGTTCCGTCATCGGTGCCGTTATATTCCACATATGTTCTTTCAAGCTCGTATTCACCGATCGACCTTCCATACAATGCACTGAAATACGTAGATTGAGATGTATTATGTCCGGAACCGAGAGTTGAAAGCGTAGTTGCCCACGAAGGCATCGTGCCGATCGTATCCCCGTTCGCATTCCATGCGGCGATCCACTTCTCATCAGTTGAATTCGCGCCGGTAAAACCTTCGAGATAGAATGTGCTGAATTGACCATCAACAGGTTCTGTATAATTTATATGGTCGATGACTGCGCCGTTAGGATCGATTAAGATGTTATAGTAAACCGGTTCCCATTTTCCATAGGCGATCTTATCAGCTGCAGGCATTGTTTCCGTGAAATCAAACTCCTTTGTTCCTTCCCGGTTCTCGAACCAGCCAACAAACATATAGTGAGCCGGAGCCTCGGAATCGAGAGGAGTAAAATAATAGGTGCTTAACGGTGCTTCATAAGGTACATCAGCCACATCGACAGTCTTTTGAACCATGTCAGATTCCAGCGGATAATTGTACTTAAAGCTGAATGTATTTGCATCACGAAGGTAATAACAGTAGACATCTGCAGCATTATTGTTGTTCCATACCGAAGTCAGAGCAGCGCCGCCGGAACTGTAAGCTTGCGGGGTAAATGAATTGCTCTTGTGAAAGCCTTTGAGTTCGATATAATCCTCGGCTTCAGTGAAGAAAGAATATCTGGCCGAAATAGATTTATACTCCACGAATTCAACACCATTATAGGTTCTGGTATTCCCGGTTACCGCTTCACCGGGCAATGGCTCGATATAGTAATGTATATTTTTGCTTGAAGCTGTACCGGCATTTAATCTGAACGTTATATCCTCATCCGGCATGATGTCTATGTAGACCAGAACCTCGTCATAGATCGAGCTGTTTTGAGGTTGCCAGCGTTCACCGTTATTGTAGGTAGTTCCATTGGTTCCGACGATCGGGAAGAACGAGGATATACTATGCTCATAAAGAGCAGTGATCGTTCTGATCGTTGTGTTTCCGTTCGCGGGACGGAATGTTAATGTGTGAACATTTCTGTCGTAATAAACATTTACTACAGTTGATCCGTCACCACGGACATATTCAGTGCTCATTTCAGCGGGATCCGTAGTGCGCAAATGGAAGCCCTTGAAATCAGCTCTGGTTGCACTATTAGTCGTAAGATTTCTATATGTGCTCAGATCCAACTGATTCAATGTGAGCCCTGACGGAGAATTTACCGTAGGGGAAATGCTGTCAGGCAGAATATAGTAGTCATAATGTTTGGCACCATTAGCAACATTGGGATCATCAGTTTCCTTTTGCTTCCACACAATGACCGTATACTTCGCATTAGCCTTCTCATTCCACTGTGCGTAGAATGTAAGAGTGCTCAAAGGATACTTGATGGTAAGCGTGCCGCTTTGAATGGTATAAGCAACGCCGGTCTGGGTATTGCCGTCGTTATCCTCATATTCCTCTTCATAAGAAAGATTGACAGAGCTGAGGAAGTTGCCGTCAGGATCCGTAACCAGTTCATATATCGGTTCGTCATCACTCGTGTAACCGGTGATGACTCTCCAGCCGCCGAAATCATATCCGACTCTGCTTGTTACAGGAAGACTTGTAATTTCTCCGCCGACACTCGCTTCACCGCCTTCAGAGTTAAACTCTGCAAGCGTGAACTGTGCCGGAACATAGGTCGCGCCGTTGCCGCTGTCGCCTACGTTGAAGTACAGCCAGCGTCCTTCCTGGAAATAAGGATACAGATCCGTATCGTTTGTCACATCGATATATTTGGGTATCGGATTTGCATTGTTGTCCATGGTCTGGACGGAGATCCAGGTGTTGTTGGTTCTGTACTGCCAGCCGCGGAAGATCTTGCGGATCGTATCTGTTGCAGGGGCTGACACGTCACTGATGAGTACTCTTTCGGTCTCATCCGAACCTAAGATGACGAGCTTACGGGTAAGAAGGTTGCTGGTGTTGCTTACGGCGTAAGCCAGCTCGTGGAAGTTAACGAAGCAGTAGTCCTCGTAGATGGGCGCAACATAAATATGCGCACTGTAATCTTCGGTATCGTATGCTGCTGATTCAGTATATGTTCTGCCGTCAATCGTCCACGACATCGTAAACGTACCGTCGTGATTATCAGTAACGGTAATTGGAGTTTCAAATGTAATCTTTTTCGGAGATTCAGGCCAGCTGAACTTGAAAGCACTGCCTTCTCTTGTTGCCGGATTTACCACATACCATCCGAAGAAGTATTCGCCCGGAAGGTTCGGCGGGTTGGCGATCATCTCAAGGGATTCGCCGTTTTGAACTATCTGGGTATTCTGTGTGGTGCCGGCCTTATTTAGGAATTCATAAGGGGCTACCGTGTAATAGTAGTTGCCGTTTTCTTCAGTTTCCTGCGCAGCTATATCCGTAACCGGAGCCAGGAACTGGATAGTGAATCTCGGTGTAACTATCTCTTCGTCGCCCTCATGTTCGACGATTGCATAGATACTGAATGATTCAGCTTCAAAGACTACCTGATTGTCGTCAGTTGCGACATTGGATTCAACAAGATCTGCAGGAGCTGCCACATCTTCCATATGGTAGACATCAACAGCATCTGCAGTGATCAGTTTACTCTTGAATGTTACAGTCAGAGGATCGTCTTCGGGCTGCCACTTGATGCCGAGTTCCTTCATCTCAGCATTGGCATATATGTTTATATCGTATGCAATGATCGCGTCCTTGCCGCCGATCGTTACTTCAACACGTTCAGCTTCGATGATGGCATCGACGGGTAGCATGCCTTCCACGATTATGTCGTCGTTCTCGAAAACCTTATCTGCCAGTTCGACGTCGCTTCCGGAATAATCTTCTTCAGGATCAACCTGTTCTTCTTCAGAACCATCCGTAATATCAGTGCCGTCTTCAACATCTGCTTCATCTTCCGTGTCAGATGCCTCTGTAAGATCAATGTCTGCTTCGCCGTCTTCTTCACCGTCAGCACGGACTGCATTGACCAGATCAATAAACGGTGCGCGTATCAGATCAGCAGGATAAAAAGTCAGGATTACAGAAACGGTAAGTACCGCTGCTATAAACGTAAATAAAAACTTTCTAATCTGCTTCTCAGACATGGATCTTTCTATTTCCTTCGTTATCTTTTTCATTCTTCTTTTCGCGGCTTGTAGCAATACCCTCCGTTAATACCGCCAGACCGAGTACTATGATCATCCAGATGGTGTAATTGTCGTAGATAACCATTGTTCCGCTCATGTCTTCGAAAAGAATGAAAATGATTATGTTTATTACTGCAAGGACCACATTGATGATGATCCCCGCGAGGGCCGACTTCTTCTTTTTCTTCTGTTGATTCTGCTGCCGTTCCTGAGCCTTTTGAGGGTCATTCTCTTCCTTCTGCCTGTCTTTTTTCTCCTTTTCCCTTAAGAGGTAAGGCAGGAGGACAAGGATCGTAAGGATCATGCACAAAAGATTAAGTAATGCCCAGACATGACCTGCATTATCACCGGTTCTTCCCGTGATGATCTCGATCTGTGTAGGTGCGGGAGTCGTTACGGGTTCGACCTCGATCTCTGTCTCGGTCAGCTTGCATATGAGTAAGACTCTGCCGTCTGTCGTTGCGCCTGCACATGTGGAAAGCACCAGGAACTTATCCGCATCTTTTATGATGGGGTTTGTATTTACTACATTAATATTCTGATTATTAAGGATCGTTCTCTCGTATCCGTTCCAGTCAAGCGATGTTCTCTCGTAAACTGCCCTTTCATAAGCATCTGTCTCAATAACGGCGATAACATCGATGTCGTAGACCTTATCAAAAGTTATGAGCGTACCTTTCAGGTGGCTAAAGAAAAAATCGGTATCCAGGTATTTGGTAAGGTCTCCGAACATCGCTCCGTTATCCATATGATGTCCGAAAAGGAGATTATATGACTGGGAGAAATCCGGTTTGTTCCTTGACTGAAGATAAACAGCTCCCGTCAGCGACGGCTGTTTGTTCACGTCACGCATCGCGTAGTAAAGGTCATCTTCGCCTTGAACTACCGGATAATCGATATGAGTATCATCTATGGTGATCCACGCAACCGAGTCGGGAATATTTTCGAGCAGCTCATCAACTGAAACGGTTTCCTCTACAACTTCAGGTTTATACTGGATGGTCTGAGTACCATAAGCTTGGTTCTGGACCCTCGTATTCTCATAGATCATGATGACTGCATATGTAACGATCAATAACGATATGATCGTGGCAATCGCAGCGAAAACGGCATTAGCAATTTTCAGAACACGCTTGGCAGTCATCTATATTACCTAGAAGTTATACAGTCTAATAACCATTATCAGCGTACCCTTGATCTCGTTAGCTTTGACAATGCCGAAATATCGGCTGTCCACGCTGTTTAATCTGTTATCTCCCAGCACGAAATATTCTTTCTCACCCAGAGTAACGGGATAGCTCTGCTTTTCGAGCGCCGGATAAGTAGGGCTGCTGATCTTTTCATCCACGATAAGATTTCCGTTAACTATGAGATTCCCTTCTTCGGTAATCTCGACCGTGTCACCCGGAATCGCCACCACGCGCGAGATGAATTCGTCCCCGTCTTTCTTGAGAACGATAACATCTTTTGCGATGGGCTTCTTATCGACCCGTGAGTAAATAACCTTATCACCGAGCTTTAGTGTCGGAGACATATCGGGTGTCGGAGTCGTCTTGACACCAATGATCAGGGCGAACATGACCCATAAGCTCACGACTATGAAAAAGCCTGTTCGTATAAGCCGTCTGATATCTTTCCTTGAATCAGACAGACCTTCAGAAGACTGTTTCGAACTATGCTTTCTCATCTAAATCCCCAATGATAGTACTCGAACACGATATAACACTTATTTAAGTGCCTGACGTATCAGATGTCCTTTTCTTCCTTCTTCTTGTAGGAACGGCTGAGTACGAACAGTGCTACGCCTGTACCGAGCAGGAGGATATAAGGTGCACTTCTTACGATAACGCCGGTAGGTGAGATCATCTGCAGAACGTTCTCGAACTCAACTGTATGTGCAACATCATCTGCCTCATCAGGATCTGTCGTTATCGTAGCTGTGTCGGAAACATCATTGTAAACAACGATCTTTGATGTTGGTGTACCTGCATCGACTGTAAGCGTTGTCAAATATGTAGTACCTACAGCATCATTTGATTCTGTTACTTCAACTGCTGTTCCGCAAGGGATTCCGATGTACTTGATAGATGATCCGGATGCGATCGTTGCTGTTCCGCCGAGATTACTTACTGCTCCTGCATTATGTTGATAATCCGTAGCATTTCCGTTAACTGTTGCGGAAAGAAGAATATCATTTGTTACAGGTTCATTTCTGAAAATGATCTCCATGGGGAATTCGTGACCCATGTTGTAATTATCGTTTGTCAGGATCTTGCTGACTGTAACGTTATATGTATAGTAACTGTCAGCTTTTACTTCATTACCGTCAGTATCCTGTCCTGCAACGAAGCCGTTGATCTTAACAGTATTAGGTGTAACGTCAACGTCATCGTAGAGACAAACGAAGCCGTAGATTTCCCACTCTTCAGCTGTCTCGCCTGAGATAAAGTCAGTATCTGCTGCCTTGACATAGACGTCAAGATAACGTGTATGGGTCGTGTCTATTTCTGTAACGCCGGACTCTGCATATGTAGCACCCGCACCTGTAAGTGTCTCAGTGATCACATAGCGGTAAACACCGGGTTCTCCGAATACAACGCCTGAGAAATCAATATCCAAAGGCTTTTTGTTAGCTTCACCGGTATCGGAAGCATCTAATTTGTCATCAGTGGTCCAGGCAATAGTGCCGGTTGCTCCCGGGTTACCATTTACTTGAAGACCTGTAAGCACGCCGGCTTTAGTATCAACCTGTACGGCTTCATCTGATTCATGGTCTTCCGGCTGGTCCGTAATGCTGGCTACACTACCTGCGGTAACTGTATAGGTGTAGCTGATCGTGGGAGCATTGATCGTGCTCTCGTCTACATTGTATGCGGTCAGTTCCTTAAAGATCGATACCGTCTCGTCTGAATAAACGGTAGGTGTATCCTTATTAGGGTCAAAGCCTCCGACCTCGCCGTCTTCAAGGTCTGTTGCCAGGATCGTAGCTCCAATACTCATGACCATTGTGAAAGAAATGATCAGAGCAGCGATTTTCTTAATAGTTTTTTTCATAAAATGCCACCTTCCTTCATATTCTTTGCATAATTTTGACAAGTTCTGTCATACCGCGATAATACAACACGATTATAAATTATGGAATAAATAATCAAAGAAATTTACGACTAAACAAAAAATAATTATATATATGCTACAGTTTGGACATATTGTGTTTAAAATTCACTGAACATGGACAAAATGTATGCCGTTTGTTCGATAATCAAAGTTTTTGTTTTTGAATTATAATATGTGAATAATTCAATTAAATTACTTATTAATGAGGTTTTATATGACTAAGCGCGTTTTCCTTATAGTTTTAGACAGTTTCGGCATCGGAGGTGCACCTGATGCTGATAAGTTTGGCGATGAAGGCAGCAATACGCTTGCTGCGGTCCTCTCATTTTCGAGCGCTCCATATCCGAATCTCTCGAAAATGGGACTTCTGGCAATTGACGGAGAGGACGATCCGCGGATAACCGCATATAAGAAGGCCCAGGAAAGCATCCCCTCTCCTATAGGCTCCTACGCGAGAGTAAGAGAGATATCGGCCGGAAAGGATTCCACGATAGGACACTGGGAGATAGCCGGGATCATCTCTGACAAACCCCAGCCCACATATCCTGACGGCTTCCCTGAAGATGTCATTAAAAGACTTGAGGAAGCAACAGGCAGGGAATTCCTTTGCAACAAGCCTTACAGCGGAACGGACGTAATAAGGGATTACGGTGAAGAACACATGAATACCGGAAAGCCCATACTCTATACCTCTGCAGACAGCGTTCTCCAGATTGCCGCACATGAGGAAGTGATCCCGTTAGATGACCTTTATGATATCTGCAAAAAGGCAAGAGAAATCATGACCGGCGTTCATGCCGTAGGAAGAGTCATTGCAAGACCCTTCATTGGAACACCCGGAGACTTCACCCGGACGGCCAACCGTCACGATTTCTCACTTGCCGCTCCTTCATCTACTATGCTCGACCTGCTGAAAAGCGAGGGCTTTGACGTCATATCCATCGGCAAGATCTTTGATCTGTTCGCCGGAAGGGGCTTAACGGAGTCCAATCCCACCGGCGGCAACTCCGACGGGATCAATAAGACGATTGCCATGATGGACCGCGATTTCACGGGCCTTTGCTTTACAAACCTTGTGGATTTTGACATGAAGTACGGTCACCGCAACGATATCGAAGGATATGCCACGGCAATGCATGAATTCGATGATGCACTCGGAACGATCCTTGAAAAGTTAAGGGATGACGATCTGCTCATAATTACGGCAGATCACGGATGTGACCCGTCGACGCCTTCGACAGACCATTCAAGAGAATGCATACCTCTCCTTATCTACGGAAACGGCTACAGGATTCCCTGCAACATGGGTGAACTTACCGGATTTAACAACATAGCATCGATTGTCTTAAACGCACTTATGTCTGAAAGCCACAAGATAGTCTTCTCCCCTGCCGCAGACAGCAATAAGCCTGATCCGGACAACATAATGAGCTATGTCGATCTTACAAACCTTAAGACAACAGCTACGGAAGAAGATATTAAGGAACTTATTGAGAGGGCGGCAGCTCTTAAGACTGCTTCCGTCTGCGTTCAGCCCTGCTTTGTAAAGGACGCCGTCCGTTATTCCGAAGGAAGAGTTCCTGTATGCACGGTTATAGGCTTCCCCAACGGATACCAGACCACCGGAACAAAAGTATATGAAGCAAAGGAAGCATGTGACAACGGTGCTTCCGAGATCGATATGGTCATCAACATCTGCTTTGTAAAATCAGGCAGATACAGTGAAGTTTATGAAGAAATCAGACTGATAGCCGAAGAAGTCCACGCGAAGGGTGCACTGCTCAAGGTCATAATCGAGACATGCGATCTTACCGAAGAAGAGAAGGTCAAAATCTGTAAGATCGTAAGCGACGCCAAGGCAGACTTCATAAAGACTTCCACCGGATTCGGAAGTGCAGGCGCAAAAGTCGAAGACATCATTCTAATGAAGAACAACATTGCTCCCGGTGTAAGGATCAAAGCAGCTGGCGGCATAAGGACCGTCGAAAGTGCAAAAGAGATGCTGAAGGCCGGAGCAATAAGGATCGGTGCGTCAAAGCTCGGCAACTGACCCTTAACAAAAATTTTGTTCGTTTTTGGCTGAAATCGCATTTTAGTCCCATTAATCGAACCAAACCTGTGATATAGTTACCTCATTAAAGAACAAATGAACGTTTGGAGGTTAATACTATGTCACCACTTGATATGCTTATCTTTTTATTTTTCATCCTTGTAACGATCAAAGCAGCAACAGCAAGCATCGAGCATTGGAAAGATCTTGACGAAGAAGCATCCCGCTCTTACGGACACCGTACGAATGCGGTATCAGCATCACTTTCAAGAACAGTCAGGACAGGAAGACCTTCCAGCGTCCGCGTAACTCCCATCAAGCGTGTGGATGTCCCTTCCAGGGTGACAGCTTCATCACGCCGCTATGAATATGAACAGTACTCATTGAAGGATAAGGGTGCAGCATAAGTCCCGGCCAATGACAGCTCACCTTAAATATCCATATATTTTCTCCGTATAGGGAATCCCGTGCCTTGCTTTGCTAATAGTTCTCCACATCACCTCATATAAAAAGCAAGGCCGGGTTATTTCCCGGCCGTAAGTCTCTAATATATAAATATATATCCGAACATCAGGATCAGAACGATACCTTATTCTTGCCTTCCCTCTTGGACTTGTTGAGCTTTCTTTCAGCTCTGGAGAGGAGTTCTGACAGATCAGGATTCTCCTTGTCAAACATCGCAAGTCCGGCAGATACCGTTATCTTTTCCCTCTTGCCGTCGATGATGACAGGTTCGTAAGCAGCGAGTTCGACAAGCTTCTTTGCAAGTCCGACTGCGGACACCTTGTCAATATCAAGCAATACGATGGCGAATTCATCGCCGCCGGTGCGGAAGCAGGTATCTTCTTTTCTGACATTGGATACACAAAGATCCGCAACACTTCTTAAGACGGTATCACCATTCTGCTGTCCGTACATATCGTTGACATTTGTCATATCATCAACATCAAGAACGAGGAGGGCAAATGAACTTCCGTCCGTTCTTCTCTCGTAGAGGCTAGCCATCTTTTCGAGGGTCTCATAGAAATAGCGTCTGTTATAAAGACCGCTGAGGTCGTCAACGCGTGCAAGGAGTTCCATCTTGTGATAGGAACGCTCGAGTTCTTTTTCCAGCTTCTTGCGTTCCGTGATATCTCTGCTGATACCCCATGTGCCGACTATCTGGCCATGCTTGTCGAACAGCGGATATTTTGAAGCATAATAATACTTTGAATGATCCTCATCTATGATGAGTTCCTCTTCGATATTATGAACGGCCTTGCCTGTTCTCATTATCTCGAGTTCGATCTGTCTTGCCTTTTCAGCAAACTCTTCAGGGAAATAATCCCTGTCCGTCTTGCCGATCAGCTCATCCGGCGACTCAACGCCAAGCTGTCTTGCGTGCTCATAGTTATTCCATAAGAATCTGGATTCAGTGTCTTTGAAATAGATCGTGTCCGAACTGTACCTTCTCATAGTATCAACGACGATCTTGTCGTTGATATGCATATCTTCTAGGAACTTTAAATCAGTCATTATTAATTCCGGCCAACCCTGTTATCAGAAGGGTTTACCTTCCCCTTCTTCCAGTTTTATGCCTTCCAGTGAGAAAGCGTTCATATACTCTTCGCAGTCAAAAGCGGAAGGAGTGAAAACTCCGGGTTTCTTCCACTTATCTCTGCACATGAGCTTAACGCCTGCGATGATCGCGGATCCCTTCATGTAATCAAAGGCATTAACATCATATTTCTCATAAGTCATCTCATTATCTTCGGTAATGATGTAAGACTTGGTTATCTCTTTATCATCCTTCTTGCCCTTGCCGGTGATGTAGATCTCATAAGAAGCAAGGCCCTTTGCCTTGACCTCAGTCTCCTGGGGCGTGCCATTGTCTGCCATCTTGGGGAGAACCGCTGCGACAAGATCCAGAGGAGCTATTTCCACTTCGCCGACCTTTACCGGCTTTTTGGAAAGAAGACCCAGTTCTTCCAGCAGTTCGATCTTATCTTTAGGAGCCTTGTGCTCATGAGCCGGCTTTCTGCCGAGCTTGAAATATCTGATGTTGTTGATGTCAGGGATCTCCTTGAGGATATCGGTGAGCATCGGGCTCGGAGCAAGATATACTTTGCTTCCTGAAGAAGATGCAGCTTCAATGGTCATTGCTTCAGTCTCAACGACTTTGCCGTCCTCTATATAGAAAGCCCTTCTCTCGGCCTTGATCCTCTTGATGGAATCAGGTTCCTTGACATCTTCAGAATAAAGGATGTCATCACTTGCATCCTTCTTGGGACTCTTGTCTGCAGCCTTCTTCTCACCTGAGACCGCAACGAGGTCGATGCTGTTGATCTTCTTGAAATCCTTCTTCAACGCAACTCTGATAACGGTGTTGACAACGCCGGGAATAAACCCTGCGCCACATACAGCCGTTTTGCCGTTTCTCTGGAATTCAGCGAACTTCTCGAACTGCTTCGAAAGGAAAGAATTGCCCGACGGGATGTCCGGAACTCCGAACAGGGCGCCGTCAAGATAGTCAGCCCGAGCCTTTGCTGCAAGGTTCATTGCCGCATGGGTAAGCTCCACAGGAAGGAGATTTACTACAAGGTCGGGCGCAAAGATCTTGATCATCATCATGGCGCCCTCGATATTGTTCATATCAATGCCTGCCGTGATGACCCGCACACCCATGCTTGCGGCCAGATTCCTGAGCTCGTCACACTCTTCTTTACGGCGTGACGCAAGACAAATGTCTGAAGCATAGGATCTGTGCTTGCAGAGATCAACGAGCAAACGCTTCGTGACTTCGTTACAACCGAGAATCAACACCCTTTTCATCGATCATCAACGACCTTTCCCACATTCTTTAGATATTTTACATAATAAAAAAGTAAGGAACAACATATTTTTGGAGTTTTGTTCATTTACCACAATACTGGGTATGTCGTAATATACCGTTATCCTAATTTTTGAAGGAGAATGGCTATGAAGACATTTACAAAAATCGCTGCAGCTTTCCTTTCAGGAGCACTTTTGCTCGGAATGACATCCTGCGGCGCAGCTAAGAAAAAGCTCCAGATCCTTGACACTGCATATGCCATCGAGGATTACGCAATGGCTATCAGCAAGGACAACGAGGGACTTAAGGCTGCAATCGATCAAGCTCTTAAGGAACTCACTGATGACGGTACGATCCCTTCAATCATCGAGAAGTACATTCCTGCAGGTGCAACTGTAGAGAAGAAAGAATCTGAGACTTCTGATTATCCTGAGTTCACAACTATCCAGGAAGGCAAGCTCATTATGGCTACAAACGCTTACTTCCAGCCTTATGAGTATTACGAAGGTGATGCTATCATCGGCATTGACCCTGAGATCGCTAAGGCAGTAGCAGATAAGCTCGGACTTGAGCTCGTTATCGAGGACGTTGAGTTTGACTCCATCATCGCAGGCGTTCAGGCAGGCAAGTATGATATCGGATGCGCAGGCATGACAGTTACAGAAGACAGACTTAAGTCTGTTAACTTCTCCACACCTTACGCTACAGGTGTTCAGTCTGTAATCGTTGTTGAAGGTTCTGAGATCACTGACGTAGATAAGCTTCTTGAAGGCAACTACAAGGTCGGCGTTCAGACAGGTACAACAGGCGACATCTACATGGCTTCTTCACCTGAAGACGGCGGTGTCGGCGAAGACAGGATCGAGCGTTTTGCAAAGGGCAACGATGCAGTCATCGCACTCCAGTCCGGCAAGATCGATGCAGTTGTTATCGACAACGAACCTGCCAAGGCTTTCGTAGCAGCTGCAAACAAGTAATCCTCAAGCTTTACGGATTCTTAGGAAAACAAAACAAAGAGCGGAAATATGGTCTGTATTTCCGCTCTTTCATTATCTATAATTAATATTGTTTTCGAGGGTATAAAAATTTTTTCAGAGGATCATTCAATGCTCAATAAAAAAGCCATTCTGATTTTGATATTCGGCATAGTGTCACTCTTATTCTCGTGGGTCCCCGGCGCCGGCCTCGTGCTTGCCATATTCACGCTATGTCTTTACGCAGTCAATAAGACTGTCAGGTCCGATATGAAGTCCGAGATCGGAAGGACTCTGGCCATCATTGCCATCCTGGTCAACATCTGTTCAATCTTCTATGTGATAGTCTTAATGCCCCTGCCCGAAAATAGTGCTCCGGCATGGTTATTCTCTTTGCGTTCTGCGATCACAAGCACGTCATTCTACGGTGATTTTGAGAACAATTTTATCTCTGAGGGCCGTTACATCTATCTGCTTAAGGGTCTCGGAGTTACGTTTGAAGTAACATTCTTTGCAGTCCTTTTGGGTATCGTTCTTGGTGTCATCGTTGCGCTCGTAAGGTCATCTTATGACACATTGAAGGAAGAACTGAGGGGTGGCTTCGGCAAAGGCGTTCTTGCTTTCTTCTATAAACTCTGCGGTATTTACCTTACGGTAATCAGAGGAACACCTGTAGTTGTTCAGCTCATGATCATCTACTTCGTAATTTTCGCGACATCCAACAACAAGATCATGGTTGCCGTTCTTGCATTCGGAATCAACTCGGGAGCTTATGTTGCCGAGATCATCAGAGGTGGCATCATGAGCATAGACAAGGGACAGTTCGAAGCCGGGCGTTCACTCGGTTTCGGTTATGTAAGGACAATGGCTTACATAATCATCCCTCAGGCATTCAAGGCCGTCCTTCCCGCTCTTGCAAATGAATTCATCGTTCTCATCAAAGAGACTTCAGTATCAGGTTATGTAGGACTCCAGGAGCTGACAAAGGGCGGAGACATTATCAGATCAAGGACATATTCCGCGTTCATGCCGCTTATCGCGGTCGCGGTCATCTATCTCCTGATCGTAATGTTCTTCAGTTGGCTTGTATCGTTGCTCGAAAGGGGGCTTAAGAAGAGTGAGCGCTGATAATAACGTAATCATATCCGTAAAGGATCTTAAGAAATACTATAACGGCGGAGAAGTCAAAGCTCTGGACGGTGTCACGACCGACATCAAAAAAGGAGAGGTTGTCGTTGTCATCGGACCTTCAGGTTCCGGCAAGTCAACATTTTTGAGATCACTCAATCTTCTGGAGCGCCCCACGGGCGGCACGATCACTTTTGAGGGAAAAGACATCATGGCTCCCTCGACTGACATCAATAAGCTCAGACAGAAGATGGGAATGGTTTTCCAGCATTTTAACCTCTTCCCTCACCTGACGATCCTGAAGAACATGACTCTGGCACCGGTGAAGCTCAACGGGCTTTCAAAGGAAGATGCCAATGCCAAAGCCATGGAGCTTCTCTCAAAGGTCGGTCTTGAAGACCGTGCCCTCGCATATCCATCGCAGCTTTCGGGCGGTCAGAAGCAGAGGATCGCCATAGTCAGAGCTCTCGCGATGGACCCTGAAGTAATGCTTTTCGATGAGCCGACAAGTGCTCTTGACCCGGAAATGGTCGGTGAAGTTCTGGATGTTATGAAAAAACTTGCGGATGCCGGAATGACCATGGTATGCGTCACTCACGAAATGGGATTTGCAAGAGAAGTAGGAACACGTGTTATTTTCATGGACTGTGGTAAAATCATCGAAGAGAACACGCCTGAGGAAATATTTACGAATCCTCAGAATGAGCGACTCAAGGCTTTCTTACAGAAAGTACTATAAACCAGGAGGGATAGTATATGTATTGTGAATCTTGCGGATCCTTTATTCCGGACGGACAGTCATTTTGCACCAACTGCGGCGCTCCTGTCGCAGCACAGCCTGCACCTCAGCCTGCAGCAGCACCCGTAGCAGCACCTGCACCCGCACCTGCTCCCCAGGCAGTACCCGTACAGCCTGTATATCAGCAGCCTGCTTACCAGCAAACGGTTCAGCCTGTAAACGTACAGCCCGTATATCAGCAGCCCACGTATGCAGCACCCGTTTCCAACGGTCCCGTTAAAGCCGGCAACGGTGCAGCTACAGCAGGTCTGGTATTCGGCATCATCACTATAGCCTTGTTCTGGGTACCGTTTTTTAACCTTTTCACGACCGGCATCTGCGGTCTTCTCGGTCTTATCTTCTCGATAATCGGCCTCGCAAAGAAGAATGCAGGCGGTAAGCCTAAGGCAATCGTAGGCCTTATCCTGACAATCGTCGGAAGCATACTCACGGTCTTCTATTACTACGAGATCGGCCAGACCATTGTTTCGGATCCGTCACTCAGCCGTGAATTCGAAGAGATCTTCGAAGATACTGCTGCACCTGCAGAATACACATTCTCCGAGGGCGAATTCATTACACCCGATCAGGAATATGTCAGCGGCGTCCTTCACATCGACGGCTGTCTCGTAGAGTTCTGATCGATCACTTTGATTTAATTATTTAGGGGCTGCACTTCAGGGTGCAGCTCTTTTTTGCTGCGGATCGTGTTCTGATTTTTTCTATCCTGAACAGAATTAACCTATAACCCCCAAAAACGGGCATATAGTTCAAGAAAGCAGCCTTTTTTTGAACTACACCTCCCAAAAACGGCAATATAGGTTAACAATTCCTGATCCTGCCCATTGTCTGCGGATATTCATTTTTTAGACGCGCGAAAATCGAACTCTCCGCCATACATTTTGATCATATCAGCATTTATATGCCTGTTTATGATACAATCTTGATTAAAATATAATGAATTTAACAAATGCGGAAACCGGTTTTAGATCCGGTCACTTTACAGATTTGAGAGGGTTGTTTATGTACTGCGAATCATGCGGCTCATTTATTCAGGACGGCGAATCTTTCTGCTCTAACTGCGGCGCACGTGCTCCCAAGCCGGCAGAGCCCGTCGTTCAGCAAATTGCTCAGCCCGCACCTGCTCCCCAGCCCGCTCCGGCTCCCCAGCCCGCACCGGCTCCCCAACCCGCACCGGCTCCTCAGCCTGTAGCATCACCGGTTGTCCCCGCTCCGCAACCTATAGCACAGCCTGTACAACCTGTTCAGCCTGTATACCAGCAGCCGGTCTATCAACAGTCCATCCCGCAGCCCGGCCAACCTGTTTATCAACAGCCGGTTTACCAGCAGCCTGTTTACCAGCAGCCTGTCCAGCCTATTTATCAGCAGCCCGCCTATCAGCAGGTTATCGTTACACAGCTTCCTGACAACCGAAGCAGGATCAACGGCGCCGCGACTGCAGGACTTGTTTTCGGGATAATTACCGCATGCCTTTGCTGGCTGCCTGTCGTGAATCTCATACCCGCTGTCTTTGGTCTGATTTTCTCGATCGTGGGTTTGAGCAAGAGGAATGCCGGCGGCAAAGGCAGAGCTATCGCAGGCCTCATAATGTCCGGGATCGGAATGCTGATCAGCGCTTATGTGATCCTCGCTGTCATGGTCGAAGGCGGAAGCTACTCCTGACCGCTTTTATAATTATTTATGCTTCTTGCGAAGCGTCTCATCGTAGGAATAATTCTCTTCAAGGAAATCCTCGCCCTTCTGTTCTTCCTTAAAGGACAGGCCGGGATAGCCTAATTGTCTCAGAACTTCGTAGATAGCTACAGCACATGCATTTGAGAGATTAAGACATCTGCAGTCCGCATTCATCGGGATCCTGAAGCATCTGTCAAGGTTAGCCCTTAAGATCTCACCGGGAATGCCTGTGCTTTCCTTGCCGAATATAAGATAGATCTCTGAACTCTCCGAAGCTTTCTTAAAATCGATATCAGACGGCGGAACCTTGCCGTAACGTGTCATGAAGTAGTACTCGCCTTCATTTTTCTGCACAAAATCCTGCCATGAATCGTAAAGCGTGTAATCCGCCCACGTGATGTGGTTGGTTGAAGATCTTCTGAATTCAGGATTGTTGATGTCGAATCCGACAGGTCCGATGATGTGAAGCGTTGCACCCGCCGCCACACAGGTGCGCATTATGTTGCCTGTATTCTGAGGGATCTCAGGTTCAAAAAGAACCACATTTACTATGCTTTTTGCCGGTTCATTCATATTCTGTCTCCGGATCGAAAACAAGATTCATATAGATATCCGTCTATATGTTTATGCTTTAGCAACGGCAGCTTTGCGCCTGCTCTTCTTCTCCTCTTCGGGCTCTTCAGCAGGGATGCCGAATGATATGAGGTTCGACTCGGCCGCAGCCTCAGCTATATTGAGCATATGGTCGCCAAGACGTTCAAAGTCTGTAAGCATCTCGGAATAGATAACGCAAGCGTCACCTGAACAGATTCCGGACTTAAGTCTTTCGAGCTGATGCTCTCTGTAATCTTCCGTCATGTCGTCTATCTTCTGCTCCATCTGAGCCATCCTGATATGTACGGAACCGGGCTTGCTGCCAAAGAGAATGTTGTAAGCGTCAGTGGTAGTCGTTACCATCTGGCTGACTTCTGCCCTTGCCTTATCTGAAAGCTTTAAGCCCTTGCTCTCCAGGAGATTCGCGTATCCTGAAATATTGGTGGCGTGGTCTCCCATACGCTCAATATTGCCCGTGATCTTAAACAGCGCACTCATTGCTACAGCTTCTTTCTCGGACATAGCGAAAACCATAGCGTGCGAGATATAGTACGATATCTCCTTGTTGAGGTAATCGACGTATTCTTCCGTATCGTTTATCTGCTGCTGTGTCTTATCACTGTTTTCGAGCACCGCTTCGATACTTCTCTTGACATTAGTGCCTGCCATCTCGAGCATTCTGCTGATCTCATTGCAAATAGCCCTGATAAGGACTTCGGTACCGACCTGGTTGCTCGTGCTGAGCATATTGGGGTTAAGGTACTTCAGATACTGAACGCTGTCATCCCCGCCCTTCTTGTCAGGTACGATGAGTTTAACGAGCTTAACGATGAGCTTGCCGAAAGGCAGCAGGATGATGGTTGACGCGAGGTTAAACACAAGGTGCATGTTCGCGAACTGTCTTGCGACATCGTTGGGCGACAGTAATCTGACAAAATCCGCTACAGGGAGCAGATAGTAAGCAATGGTAAAGATCGCGGTACCGATGACATTGAAGAGCATGTGGAGCATTCCGGCTCTTGTCGCATTTCTGGAGCCGCCGATAGAAGCGAAGACCGCCGTAACGCAGGTACCGATATTAAGTCCGAATATGATGAACATTGCCTGCTCAAGCGTGATGAGCTGGGCTCCGGAAGCTGACATCGCCATAGCCTGAAGGACACCGACGCCGGCTGCGGAACTTTGGATGATTATTACAAAGATGATGCCTACGATGATGCCAATAAAAGGATTGTTGATCGATGCAAATATATCCTTAACGATATCCATCTCGCTTAACGGAGCCATGGAATTCTTCATGAGATTCATGGCAACGAAGATGAAGCCCAGGCCGGCTATTGCCTCACCGATGCTTCTTAACTTCTTGTTCTTGACCAGGATACATACAAAAGTACCCAAAAGGGCAATGATCGGGGCATAGTTGCCTATATCAAAAGCGATGAGCTGTGAAGTGATATTGGTACCGATGTTTGCGCCCATGATTACCCACAGAGCCTGGTAAAGGTTCATGAGGCCCGCGTTAACGAATCCTACGGACATGACCGATGTGGCTGTTGAAGACTGGATAAGTGCCGTGATTCCGGCACCGACTGCAACGCCCATTATCCTGTTGCCGGTAAGTTTTGCAAGAACATTCTTTAACTTGTCTCCGGCTATTGCCTGCAGACTTCCGCTGGTGATCTTAACACTGTAAAGGAACAGTGCCATGCCGGCACAGAGTTCCACCATCGCCGCCCAAACATCAATTTCTGCCATAAATCTCACTCGCCTCCGAACGGCTCTCAAAACACTTAGAAATCACTCACATAATAATATGGGTGTAGCGATTCAATGTCAAAGCTTTTCGGCAAATATCAAAGTATTTTGGAGTTATCAGATGGAATCTGCGGCAATATATAGATATGCGTCTATATATTGTCATTACAAAACCCCGAAAAGCCCTCAACCACAACATCTTTAGGACATATAAACTTCATCTCAGTCATTCTCAAAAAGTCCGGTAAATGCCCTCAAAAAACTCTCTGCATTTGAACTTTTTTAATTCATACCAACATAGTATAATCTCCGCATATCAACCTGTGGAAGGTCCCATATGACGGCCAAGAGAAAGTTCTGGACATTAAGATACATCATAATTAACGCTACGTATTTCGCCGTTTACAGCGGCATTCATGCATATGCGTCCGTCTTCCTGCTCGAAAAGGGTTTCTCCAACACACTCATCGGCATCACACTGGCACTTGCCAATATCCTTTCCGTCATCTTCCAGCCGTTTATAGCAGGTCTTATCGACAAACAGGGCAAGCTCACCAACCGCAATGTCTCAATGGCATCCACTGCTCTCCTTTTAATCGGATCTGTCCTGCTTCTGATCATAAAAAGCGGCATCGTCGTGATATTCATTATTTTCGCGCTCATATACACGGTACAGATGGTATACCAGCCCATCTTGACCGCGATGTACTTTGAATACGAGGCAGCCGGATGCCACATCTACTACGGACTTGCACGCGGGCTGGGTTCCTGCGGATTTGCCGTCGTATCGGTCTTCACGGGCAAGGCCATCGGATGGTTCGGCGTTAACATCCTAATGATCCTCGACATCATATTCCTTACCATAGCGCTCATCGTTCTCTATTTCTTTAAGAAACCTGAAATTAAAAATGCTGAGACCGGAAGCACAGAGACTGCTCACAACAACCTGATAAGTTTTATTAAAACATATCCGTTCTTTATGCTCTTCGTCGCCGGCGCAATGTGCTTCTTCTTTGCGCATAACGCGATCAACGACTACATGATCCAGATAATCACGCCGCTTGGAGGCACCGAGACACAGATGGGCATTGCGGTATTCATCGCTGCCCTTCTCGAACTCCCCACCATGGCGCTCATAGATAAGATCATGAAGAAGATCTCTTGCAGGAATCTCCTTCTTATCTCAGGCGCTGCATTCCTTGTTAAGACGCTCCTGATGCTCCTTGCTCCCAACATGGTCCTCGTATATATAAGCCAGGCTATGCAGATGCTCGCTTATGCCGTTTTCATCCCCGTCTCCGCTTACTTCGTAAACATGACGATGGCAAGACTCGATCAGGTAAAAGGACAGGCCTATATCAACTGCTCGATCACTCTTGGCGGTGTATTCTCGAGCCTTGTATGCGGACGACTGCTCGACATCAAGGGACCGGGCTTTATGCTTGCCGTGAGCCTCGCCGTAACTGCAACAGGTCTCGTCATAGCTTTCCTGGCTCTCAAGGTATTCGGAAAAAAGTCAAAAGAGTGCGGCAATATTGGAGAAGACCGCTCTTAAATAAAATTCAGTATTGAACAATATATAATACCGCGTTATACTCCCCTTATAGACCAATGGTTAAGGGGAAGATTTTGTATGAACGACTCTTGCAATCTGAAGTACCCGCTGCTTATGGTGCACGGAATGGGTTTCCGTGACAGAAAGCATCTGTGCTACTGGGGCAGGATCCCCAAAGCTCTTGAATCTGAGGGCGCAAATATTTTCTTCGGTCATCAGGATGCCGTAGGATCGGTCGAAGGCAATGCCGATACGATCGCGAAAAGCCTTGACGAGGTCCTGAGGATCACCGGTGCCGACAAGGTCAACATTCTTGCGCATTCCAAGGGCGGCCTCGAATCGAGATATCTCGTTAATCACGGCTACCACGACAAGATCGCATCGATCACCACTATTGATACACCACATCACGGTTCCAATACGGTGGATTTCTTCATGAGAGCTCCAAAGTGGTTGGTCAAAGCCGCCGCAAAGGGCAATGATCTCTGGATGTGGCTTTTAGGCGACAAGCATCCTGACAGTATGGGCTGCTTTGATATCCTGACTACAAAGACCGCTGCAAAATTCAATCTCGATAATCCCGCGCCTGAGGACATATATTGCCAGAGTTACGCTTTCAAGTGCACGGGCGCTTTTTCCGATTCAGTATTCTGCCTCACCTATCCGCTCGTCAAGAGATTCGACGGCGACAATGACGGCATGGTCTCCACAGCTTCGGCCCACTGGGTCAACTTCAAGGGTGTGCACACATCCCCTGCCAGAAGAGGCATCTCCCACGCCGATGTCGTCGACTTAAGACGCAGGAAGTTCACTTCCAGAAAACCCGGCAGCGGCGACGAAGTAAGTGACATCGTGGTCTTCTACCTCAACGTAATAAGGGAACTTAAACAGATGGGCTTCTGACCTGCCGTCTTTATATTAGAAGCTGCCCGGATAACGGATGGACAAAAACGGCAAGTGACACACTCCCGATAAAATGCTATTCTAAAAATCGCTTGATACTGTTTTCGGGCACGGGAAACATATATAAACTATAAGGAGTCCGCTGTGAATCTACTTTCCTTGGCGCTTATCCCCGTTGTGGGACTTTTATTATTCATCTATTTCAATGACAAGAACGAGAAAGAACCGTTCGGTTACCTGATCGGATTGTTCTTCACGGGAATGGCCACCATAATAACAGCCGTAATAGCCGAATGGATCGGTCAGGCAATACTTAATGCATTAATGCCTTCCGTCTCAGTAATCAGACAGGTCCTCATGGCGATGCTGATCGTCGCTCCGGCAGAGGAGTTCGGCAAGTATCTGGTATTAAGACTCCGCACCTGGAAAAACAAAAACTTCAATTACAGTTACGATGCCATCGTTTACGCGGTATTTATCTCTCTTGGTTTCGCGGCTTTGGAAAACGTCGGATATGTCATAATGAGCGGTATTTCAGCAGCTCTCCTCCGAATGGTAACAGCCGTTCCCGGACATGCGTGCTTTGCGGTATTCATGGGATTCTTCTATGGCAAGGCCAAGTATGCGAGCCTTACGGACAACAAGAAAGGCTGCGCAGGCTATAAAGCACTTGCTATCATTGTTCCGATCCTTCTCCACGGCATCTACGACGGCATAATCTTCGGCGGTGAAGCAACGGGTGCGGCACTTCTTTCGGGCTTGAGCCTTGTGCTCTGGATCATCTTTGTAATCGCGCTCATAATCGTATCCTGCATCCTTGTCGTGAAGTCTTCGAGAAATGACTTCTGCATCATCACTCTGTCTCCGGATCAGGTTCCGGTTAATGTTGCGCCCCAGTATCAGACACAACCTCAGTATCAGACCCGGTCACTGTATCAGTCACAGCCTCAGTACCAGGCTCAACCCCAGTATCAGGCTCAGCCAAAGGCTCCGTTCCAGGTCGTATACAAGCCTTCTGCGGTCGGAAGCTGGACATGCAGCTGCGGAGCTGAGAACAACCTCAATTTCTGCTTTAAGTGCGGAAGGCAGCGTTCTATCAACTCAACATGGTACTGTCCCAGCTGCGGAACACTTTCCGTCCTGAATTTCTGCGGGAACTGCGGCACCCCCAGGACAATGCAGCAGCCTCCTGCAATGGGATGATCTCCGGCATGGACGGTCCTTCCCCTATCAATGGCAGCAATCTGAGATTCGATTCTTTCGGTGATGCCCTGTTCGCGAAAAAGCCCCGCCTTCCGGCCATGGGCTGGAACAGCTGGAACGCTTTCGGAAGCGGCAACACCGAAGAACTCACCGGAGCAATGGTCCTTAAGATAAAGGAACTGGAGCTCGATAAACTCGGATACAGATACATAGTCTTAGACGACGGCTGTTACTGCCCTGAGCGCGACGGCGGTCATCTCCGTTCCGACACCGTAAAGTTCCCTTCCGGATTTAAAGCCATGGCTGATCTCATTCACAGTCACGGGCTTAACTTCGGCATGTATAACGATATCGGAACCAGGCTCTGCTCAGGCGCTGAAGTCGGAATTTACGGCCATGAGGAGACTGACTGTGAGGATTATATAAAGTGGGAGATCGACTTTTTAAAGGTCGACAACTGCTATTACATGTGGGACAACGCGACTTTTGCCGACCCTCAGAACGCAAAATATTCATATGCTCCGAACATAAAGAGCATTGAGATAGACGGCATGTCTCATGAGGCTTCAAAGGCTGATATCACAGGCACAAGAGCAGAGATAAAAAACGGCATCGCCACTTTCATCGGAACCTTTGACGGAACGGCGCCGGACCACACACCCATAGGACTTCACAGCAGCGAACTCATTTTCGGGATCGTGGCAGAAGAAAAATGCACAAAAGATCTGCATGTCACATATGCTTCGGGCGCCGAAGAAGGTACCGGGCAGTGGCTCCAGGTGGCAATTGAAGACAATATCTTCTTCGACGGACTTCTTCCTCCGACAAAGAGCAACGATTCCTTCGAAGTCTCTCCCGCCATAAAGATCGAACTTCACGAAGGCTCCAACAAGCTCCGCATAATGAATCACAGAAGGCAGGAAAACACACTTCTTTCCTACTCAAAGATCCGCCGCGGACTTGAAGCGGCAGGTGACCGCGACATAGTCTTCTCGATCTGTGAATGGGGCAAGACCCAGCCGCAGGACTGGGGACACAAAGTCGGCGACTCCTGGAGGATCTTAAACGACATAACTTTCCAAGTCGGTTCCGACGGCAATCCCGGAACAGCAAAATGGGAAGATGACTACACGACTTCGATCACATCGCAGTATAACAAGGCCGTGATAATGGATGAGTTCGCAGGTCTTGATAAAGGCTGGAACGACCCCGATATGCTAGTCATAGGCATGGACGGGATAACTGACATCATGTGCCGTTCACATATGGCAATGTGGTGCATGTTAAACGCTCCCCTGATGCTTGGGCTAGACTTAAGAAGGGTCAGTAAAGGCGGCGCTCTTTATAACATCATCGCGAACAAGGATCTTATTGCGCTCGATCAGGATCCGCTCGGCATTCAGGCTAAAAGGATATTTACGACCATCAGCTGCGCTAATCCCGATAAGGAATATATCCGCGATAACAAGAGAACCGATGTCCTTTTAAAGCCGCTTGCAAACGGCGATATCGCCCTGGGTTTCTTTAACCTCGATCAGGAAGATAAAAGCAACAACATATCGATAGACATCGATATGTTGGTCAGGGCGTCAGGAGATAAGATCACAAATAAAGGATCATTCCAAAATGCCGGAAGCTTCAGGATAAAAGATCTGCTTACAGGCGAAGAATATGAATGTACTGAAAAGAGCTTCAGTTCCGGGATCCTTAACCCCTGTGACTGCAAGGTAATAAGGATAACTCCCCTGCCATGACAACTGAAGGATTCGTTATTGAACTGTGCCGGATCACGGGAATGGAATCTGACGGCATCTATGCAAAAGGCCACAAGAACGGGTGGCTTGAAGCAGAAGATGAGATCAGTAAAGACAGGCCGCTTACCCGCAAAAAAGCCGCACGCATCTTCCACATGTATCTGCTCAAAGTCCTTCACGTAAATGACCTTGATATCAGCGGAGCAAAGGATCTCCGTGATCTATACGACTGCCGCATATGCGCAAATCACATAGCACAGGCATACATGCGCGGAATAATGAACGCCAGGGAACTTAAGCGTGACGGCGGATTTTTATGGTTTGACCTGAACGGAACGGATGACGACGAAGAGGTTATGGCTCAGTTGTCGCGCTTTTCTTCAATAGCAGACTGTTCTTTGATCTGAGCTTCTTTTATCTCCTTCTTCAGTTCCTCATCGTCCATGAATCTCGGAGCCGTGGAATAAACGGGCTTCTCCTTCCTCACATAAATAAGGTTCTGCACCGCATCCGTTATCTTCTGCTCGCCGATGCCAAATATCACGCTCAGGATAATGACACCGATCGCATATGCGAGGAGATTGTTATACTCGCCTCCGAGATAGAACGGAGATTCCTCCACGTTGTAGGACAGGAACCGAAGCAGCGTTATAGCAGCAAGATTCATGAGGTAGGTGTGAAGCGAATATTTGCCGAAGAAACGGCTTACCGGATTGCTTACATAGAACTTCATGAGGAACATGAACAAAGTGAACGGGAAAACGAACAACAGCGGGATCTGCATAAAGAAAGTCACGATCTTATCACCGATCTCAGGTCCGGTCGCACCTTCATAATACTCCGACCAGTAACCGAAGCGCGCCTGGCCATAGGATGAAAGCATGTAAAGACCCGCCGTAACCAGGAGCAGGATAAAGAACTTAAAGGCATAGTTCTTCTTGAAGAAAGGCACGATCTTTTTCTCGTATGTCGCGAAAATAAGACCTGTCAGGAATGCCGGTGAAGCATTGACCCACCATTCACCGTGGAACCAGAAAACATTCTCTTGCATCCACCATTTCGCGCTCATCCAGCCCTCTTCAGTCATCCACCAGTCAGGCTCGCCGACCCACCATACACGGTGTGCATAGAAGCAGCTTAAGACACCAAGTGCAGCCATGAACAGGAATATGATGACGAAGCTTACGGGGCGCTTTTTGATAAAGCGGAAGCAGAGATAGAAGACTATGTAAAGAAGCGCAAGTATTATCGGGAACCATGCATATCTGTTCATCATGGTGATGCCGGTAAGATTTGTGACCCACTGCATTTTCGCGAACGGCCATTTGCAGATAAAGCAGATGATGCCGTATATCAGAACGTCGATATAGAACGGGAGCACGATGGTCTTAACGACTCTCTTGCCGATAAAGCCCTTGAGATAATCTTTCTTGGTATCAAAGCTCTTTATGAGACCGTAACCGGAGCAGAAAAAGAATACCGCGACGAAGTAAACGCCGGCATTAACGAACGGCGAAAGCACGCCCGACATCTGGAAAGCCTGCTCCTGCGAGATGTGGTGGAGGATTACGCCCATTGCGGAAAATCCGCGGACTGATTTCATTACGTCGAGGCTTAAGAAATCCTCATTGAATTCATTCTTTCTGCCGAACTTGTTTTTCGCGCCCAGGATCAATACAGCAACGAAAATCAAACATACTATGCGGTCAAGTATTCTCCAAATAGAAACGTCTGCAAAGAAACCTAACATAACTTCACCCCTGCTTTAGTCCGCATTAAGGCGCTTCTTTTCTTCCCGGCGCTCTTTTCTTTTCATCTTCCTGATCTGTACCTCATCCTTATTCCTGATGAAGATAAAGTATACGGCCGTTGCGAGCGAGCCGTAAATGCAGAGCATGATAAGGCTTGCCGCAGATGCCCTGTCGTAGATATATGAGCCCATGAAGGCCTGATTCTCAACATACATCATGAGCGTGAGATTTCTTCTAAATGTATCAAACGCGCCAAACATGCTCGGAATGTCGACCATGCCCAGACCATCGACTATGGAGACTACGGTTATAAAGAACATCATCGGCTTCATGCACGGAAGCGTGACGCGGAAAAATGTCTGGATCCTGTTGGCCCCGTCCATCTCGGCGGCCTCAAATATTTCCACGGGAATACCCGTAATGCCTGCGACCGCATAGATAAATACAATGCCGAAATGCACGAAGATGCTTACCACAATGATGAAGAAAGGCATTGATGTAAAGAACTCCACGTCTTTCTCGGTGATCCCGAATCCGTTCATCATGGAAGCCATCAGAACAAAACCGACGCCGGTGCCGACAAACATGATCATGTGATTTAAAAGGACGTTGCCTGCTCCGGACCCCGCAACGATCTTCGGAAAGATGAAAGCGGATCTGAAGATCTTTCTGCCCTTGATCTTTAATCTTCTGTCAGTCATGACCGCAGCAAGCCAGAATGCGATTATCCACTCGGGGATCATCTCGGCCAGCCAGAAGAAAAGCGTATTCTTGAATGCATCACGGAACGATACGGCCTTGAATACCTCAGCAAAATTGCGGTACCAGGGTTCACCGATCGACGGCAGGAACTTTGGATCGTAATTGCCGACCTGATTCTTCAGATCGCAGAAAGCGTAATAGATAGTATTTGACATCGGCAGAAAATGGAATAACAGGAATAAAACGACAAAAGGAATAACAAAGATGTATCCCCATTTAGAATACCGTTTTTCCAATTCGACTTTCTTGCTCATGCGTCCCCTGATTCCCGCCGGACCTTTCAGATCCGGTCATAATACATGAGCCTATTATATAGTTTTCAGAGAAACAGCAACAATGATGTTTTTGATAATATCCCTTTATAAGATTTGTAACCTTGCCCCAAAAGATAATAATAGACTTGCACCGTGTTTTTCTGTATCCTCTGTGATAGGAAACCGCCTGAATTTATCAGGTAATCCGGGAAAAGGGGCACAGATCGGTCATTATGAGTACGGGCATACCGGCCATCAAAAGAAAAGAATTCATCTTTAAGATCGTTACTTACGCCATATCGGTCTCTTTAGGTTATCTTATGATCTATCCGTTCATAGGACTTCTGATCGGCGATTTCGGCATCGATCCCGAGAGTGTTAATCAGGACAGAATGCTTTATCTTATGCCTGAGTTCAATAACCTCGTGCAGTACTGGAAAACCTTCTTTTTTTCCTTTAATTCCTCCGTTTTGACCGGCTTCAAGAATTCAATGATCGTGTCCTGCACAAGCACCATCTTCTGCATGTACTGTTCCGCCATTACCGCATATGCACTTACCGCTTACGAGTGGAAGCTCAGGCAGGCTCTGGATAAAGCAATACTTATCATCGTCATGCTCCCGAGCACTGTAGCCATAGTCGGTTATTATCAGCTCGTCTGGAAATTCCACATGATCAACAGGCTCTCGATGCTGATCTTCCCTGCCATCGCTTCACCTGTCACCATCCTGTTCATGCGCTTATATCTGAAGTCCACTTTCTCAAAAGAGATCGTAGAGTCCGCCAGGATCGACGGCGCCGGAGAATTCAGGATTTTCAACCAGATCATCCTCCCTCTTCTCAAGCCCGCCATCGGAACACAGGCGATCTTCGTTTTTTCAACTACCTGGAACGACGTATTTGTTCCGAGCATCATACTCATCAGAACGGAAAAACGGACGCTGCCGGCCATAACCGGCTCTGCTCCCCAGCTCTTATACTTCCTCCCCCCTCTGCTTATCTTCCTCTTCCTGCAGCGGTACATCGTTGAAGGCATCACGCTGGGAAGCGTAAAGAACTGATGACAATATGCAAGTCTAAAGTGAAACTATCAGCCTTCAGGCATCATGCTAGGAGTATTGAATGTAATGGTGACTTCGACTTCCCAACGGTCTAAAAGGGTGCTGTGATTATCCTGGACAAAATCCTTTCTGACAATCGCAACATAGTCATTGGGACCGTCTGCATATTTGTATGCGAATCCCCAGATTCCAAGATCTTCCGTACAGACTATCTCATCTTTATAAAGCTCCGAGACATAATCCCTAAGGATCTTTGCGCAGGTCTCCGCCCTTTCCTCGTCATAGACGTAGATCTTGAAATCACCCACACCGGGTCTCATCGTGTGTATGACGGGCTGATCATATCTGAGGATCCTGTAATTGCCTCTTTCCATATCTTCAACTTCATAGCCGTCGTATCCGACTCTAGCTACATGATCCCTGCTTTGTATGAGATCAGGATTGTCCTCAAAAAGGCTGTATTCAAAGTCGAACTGATTGCCGTTGGAGTAATGTTCAAAAGTCCAGTATTCCTGATCAAAGCCGTACAGGACCCTGTTGCCGAAATCATTATGGTTGTCATCATCCAGGTCACCTGCGCGTGGTTCGCAGGCAATGAGATCATCGACAAGCTTTTTTACTGTTGCTTCATCCGTAACATCAATAAACCAGCAGTTATCTAAATCCGAACCGCCTGTTCCCTGGTCATCTGAGTCCGGTGATGCATCGGTGAATAATGCAAACCCGGAATCGTCATCCTGAACCGGCGAGGTATGGTTAACTATATTATTCGCTTCCGCGATATCAGTTTCCGTTGTCTTGCGCGGCTTTGTATCCCCGTTATCCTTCTGTTTCTTTACTACGACAATTACCGATACTATCGCAGCGATTGCGACTACTGCTGCTGCACAGCTGATCACGATTTTCTTAATCATTATTCCTAACTTCCTTTCTTTATGGCCGGTGCGGCCGGTTTTGTTATGGTTCCTGATTAGGGAACCTGTTCTGATGCGGTCAGGTTTGCAAGCGAAAATGGCATTGCTTTCGTTCCGCTTCTTCTTTAATAACGAATGACAGGAATAAATTATTGGGTGGTTTGGAAAAATTTATAAGATATTTTCGGGCACGTCCGGCAGCTTATAACTGATTCAGAAAACAGTCCTTATTTGCGGTCAGAACTTTACTATCAATCTGATAATATTGTATTATGTTTCAGGGACAGTTTTCCGGGATCAGCGTTGAGTTTTAAAGATAGGAAATGAGGTTATGGGATGAGTGTAAATGTCCTGATCAATATCAAAGGTGCATCCAAAAAGATTATCCCCATTGAATATGAATACGGATTTGATCCGGGTGGGATCATCACGGTTGAACAGTTTCTTGACGAGACTGTAAGGATCACCATGGAACGGTATATGGGATCTGTAACAGATAAGGACGGCAAAGAGACTTCTGACCAGGATCTGTTGAAGGATAAGAGCGACAGGCTGGTAAAGCTCCTTAAGGTTCTGTCCAATGAAGAGATAGAGGAAAAGGCTCAGAGCGGCAAAGTGAGTTTTGGCGTTCATTACAATGAGGGAACCATTTCGCTTGAGAAGGCAAAAGACAATGCAAGGCAATGCTTCATTGACGGCCTTGTAGCACTTTTCGCTGACGGAGAAAGATATGAGAAACTCGAAGATAAATTCTCATTAAATGAAGGCAGCAATATCACATTCGTTAAGATGGTATTCCTTGCGGGAAGAATGTGGTAACAGGAAAGGAGATAACATGGGATACGATTACAGTTCAAGAGACAGACTGGCTAAGAGATTTTTTCAAAACTGGAAGAAGGAAAATGCTTCCAGGATAGACAAGGCAGATAAGAAACTGTTTGAGGAAGCGCTGAAGATCGGCAAGACATATTCCACCGGAACCAATATTTTCGAGGATATGGTAAAGGAACAGTATTCGCCGGACAAGTACTGTAAGCCTTCGGATTTCATGAGAGAGAAGCTGGGCAGTATTATCAATATTTTCGTGCCCGCGAAATACATAGATGACTATTACAATATCATCGATGAATTCCATACATTCCAGTACACAACCGGCTACAGCAGAAGAAGTTTCAGGACTGATGATTTCAATTGCCATATCTATCATGCCATAAAACTGATGTACTGCTATATGTCATTTGAGATATATGGCGTCAGCGCAGCTGATTATCTGCGTGACAACCTGACTCCGGAATTGCTCGACTATAAAAGAAACATTGACAACACATTTAACGATGTGGCGATCCGCCATGCGGATGATATCCTGGCAGCAAGGATCAATGCCGGTGATACAGGCGTCATAGAAGCGATAAAGGAAGCGATCCTAAGCGAGAATAATACAGTCATCGTTACCAGGGAAATGATCCTTGCAATAGTTAAATCAAAGAATGGGGAACTCCACGAAATTCTCGGCAAGTTCCTCGTTGCTGCCCGCCTTTCGGAAGGTATCAGACAGGTCATCTGCGAGTGTTCTGATGAAGGAAGACTGGACGCTTTCACGACACTTCTCAAAGTCATCGCTGAGGAAAACCTCGTAAGATTTGCCGCAGTTAAAAGAGCTTTCGCGGTATGGACCGGCTTTATCGACGAGAATAACATCGACAGGATCATCGGCAAGGTCATGCCGCTCATGCTGTCTTCCATCAACGACCTTGATGCTGCAGAAGAACTTCTCAAGACAGATGACAGCATCAATATCATGACAGGTCTTTGGGCGCTTGCTGCAAATGATGTAAAGTTTGCTATGACTGCGATGGAGCATATAGCAAGGGCTGGTTCCAAGGTTCAGAAGATCACGATCTCATACTTCAACAGAATGCTCCAGAACAGAGACTTTACAGAAAGGGTCGCAAGATATGTCGTGGAGAATAATGAGGATGACATCGAGCTCATAGCAGGCTTCATGCCTACATATTTCGCCAACCCGGAACGCAGAGCAGACTTGACCTTTAAGATCAACAACGGAAGCTCCTATGATATCAGCAACGAGTCAGATTATACGCACTATAAGCTGCCGGTGACTAATCTCATCCCCGGCGATACAGACGGTTCCGTTGCAAGAAAACATTATGAGATCCTAAAGAAAAATCTCGCCAAACTCGGCAAGAAGACCATGGAATTCAGTCCGTTCATTTTCCCGTGGTATTCGACATGCGTCAGCAGGGGCGATTTTGTCATGCGAATGGCAGTGCTGGCATATGCTCTGGAAGACGAGGCATATATTGATGAGGTCTGTCCGATGATAACTGATATCAACGGTCAGTACGTCAACAGAAGCACATTCATAAGAATGCTCCTTCATGAACCGAAGAATGAGATTCAAAGACAAACGGTCATAAACTGTGTTGCCGATAAAGAGACTTATGCGAGAAAAACGGCGTATTCGATACTTAAGACAATGGATCTGAGGAAAGACGAATATGAGACTCTCGCAGGTTTCCTCAAGTATAAGAATGAAGAGACCAGAAAGTATGTAATAACCCTCCTCAAGAGGCAGTCAAAAGCAGATCTTACAGACAACATAAAGACCATGCTCAAGGACAAGAATGACAATATGCGCCTTGCGGCATTTGACATGCTTAAGACCGGGTTTGAGGATGATAAGGCGACCGCGAAAATGATCCTCGATGAGTCCGGTCTCAAAGACAGTCTCACGGAACAGGAGAAAGTCCTGTGGGATGAGATCTCAGGCGGCGGAGACAAGGCTTCCGTCGAAGAGGGCTATGGCCTATACGATGTAAATGCTTCACTTGTCATTCCTGAGGCAAAGCCGGACATGAAGGTGCTCAAAGAGTATTTCAATGTCTCAAAACTTGAACTTGACGAGGTTTTCATCAAGCTCAACGACTACTTTATTGAGCATGGCGATCTTGAGTATAAGGTGCCTTCGGGAGAGACAAAACTTCTTGCAAACGGTATTTTCTGCACTTCTTATGACAGGAATAAAAAGACATGTGATAATTACCCCTTCAAAGAACTCTGGCAGGCATTCTATGATGAACACATCCATTCCGAGAAGCTGCTGAAGATAATGGACATTGCAATCTCAAGAGGATATGACGCTTCAACCATAGTCGATATCGAAGGATACCGTGCCATAGAGAAAAATATCATTTCAGAAGCGCTTTCAGGTTACAAACTTCCCGACATGAAGACAGGACCGGTATCTGACAGAAGGATATATTCCGATATCAGGGCCATAGTCAATATCATGCTGAGCTTCACCGGTGCTAAGATCCCGAAGGATGTTGCTTTAGCCGCAAGTGAATACATGGCACTCATCCCTGAAGACAAACGCTGGTTTATCGAACCCAAGAGTAGTTATATAAAGACCCGTGATTATGCTTCATTTACCAGTTCACAGCCGGTTTCCACGCTTATATATTCATTGCTTATTCCTGAATACAAAAAAGAAGGTTATGAAAAGATCTTTTTTGCTTTAAGACGTCTTGACCTTGCCTATGAGTACCAGAAGCATGAGAAGAAAAGCTATTACAGTCAAAGTTCACAGCGCAATTTCCTGACCGTTTATGAATTTATTTACGCATATTTGAAAGGCATCATTACCAAGGATTATCTCTACAAATACTTCTTCGAGGAGCTGCCTTTGGAACTGGTCGTACAGCATCTCGGAATATTCTCGGGAAGAACGATCAAGCCCTATGAATTAAGCACGCTCGCACAATATATGCCTGTAAATGAGGAAAAGAACACAGCCGACACTGACAATGAATTCTTTAAGACAGGTAAAGAGCTCTACGATAGCATTACGAACCTCATACTCGATGTTGAATTGAAGCGCGGAGATACGGAGACAGATTTTTCGAAAGCGTCAAAGAAGATCGACAAAGTTTACGGCATCAGGAGATTGGGGCAGATCCTTACCGCAATGGGCAAGGATACGCTCGACAGGAGCACCTACTATTATTTCAGCAGCGGCACCGGAAAGAAGGAATGCTTAAGCCATCTCCTTCAGGTCTGCTATCCAATCGAGGGCGAGAAGGCTTCAGATCTTAAATCCATAAAGGTATCAGAGGACAGGCTGATCGAAGTCGCAATGTATGCTCCGCAGTGGATCGATCTGATCGAGGAATATCTCAAGTGCGATGGTTTGAAGAGCGGCTGCTACTACTTCATGGCTCACATGAACGAGCGCTTTGACGATAAGCGCAAGGCCATCATTGCCAAGTACACGCCGCTTGATGCAGAAGAACTGAATCAGGGCGCGTTTGACCTTGATTGGTTTTTCGAGTCCTACAACAAGCTCGGAGACAAGATGTTCCAGAAACTCTACAAGGCCGCAAAATACATCTCGGACGGCAACAAGCACTCGAGAGCCAGAAAGTACGCCGATGCTGCCCTTGGCCAGGTTGACAGGGACAGTCTGGAGACTGAGATCAACGACAAACGCAACAAAGACCTCATCATGAGTTACGGCCTGATCCCGGTCAAGGACGAGAAGGATAAGCTCCACCGTTATGAATATATCCAGAAATTTCTCAAGGAGAGCAAGCAGTTCGGCGCCCAGAGACGTGCGAGCGAGAAGACCGCATCCGAGATGGCTCTGCGCAACCTTGCAACCGCATCAGGATATGCCGACAGCTTAAGGCTCATCCTTGCGATGGAGACCGCGATAATCTCCGAGAACAGGAAATTCTTCGACGGAATCACAGTGGACAATTACTGCTTTAAGATCAATATCTCCGGCGACGGAAAAGCGGAACTTCTGACTGAAAAGGCCGGCAAGATCATCAAGTCGGTTCCCGCAGCATTTAAAAAGAATGAGTCTGTTCTTGAGATCAAGGACTTCGTCACCAAGCTTAAGGATCAGTATTCACGCACTGTGAAGATGCTTGAGAATTCCATGGAGGAAAGAGACGAATTCACCGTAAGTGAACTCCTGTCCCTCTGCGCAAATCCTGTTATAAAAGCAATACTCACAAAGCTGATCTACATCGGCGGCGAAAGCTTCTATGTCATCAGTGATGACTGCAAGTTTGAGCCTGCAATTGCAAACTTCGAGAAGGCTGCACCTGCGCTTTCTGATGACGCGAAAATGAGAGTTGCACATCCTTACGACATGTATGTGAGCAGCTCCTGGTCAGCACTTCAGGAAACAGTATTCAGCTGGGTAAATGACGGCAAAAAGTTCCAGCCGTTCAAGCAGGTCTTCAGAGAACTCTATATCAAGCTTCCCGAAGAATCAGACCAGAGCAGATCCAGGATGTTTGCCGGCAACCAGATCCAGCCTCAGAAGACTGTCGCCACCCTCAAGAACAGGAGATGGATCGCTGATTACGAGAATGGTCTCCAGAAGATCTACTACAAGGACAACATCATTGCCACCATCTATGCATTGGCAGACTGGTTCTCTCCCTCCGATATTGAGGCACCGACTTTGGAGTATGTCCAGTTCTACGACAGGAAGACATTCGAGGAAAAGAAGATATCCGAGATACCTGACATCCTCTACTCCGAAGTCATGAGAGATGTCGACCTTGCTGTAAGCGTTGCACATGCAGGCGGCGTTGATCCCGAGACAAGCCATTCAACGATCGAACTCAGGAAGGCTGTCATCGGATTCAACCTCAAGCTCTTTAAGCTCACTAATGTGCGTCTTGAAGGAACGCATGCATTCGTTACCGGAAAATACGGTGAATACACCATTCACCTCGGTTCAGGCGTCACCCACAAGAAGCCCGGTGTGCTTATCAACGTGCTGCCCGTACACTCGCAGAGCAGAGGCAAGATCTTCCTCCCGTTCATTGATGAGGATCCTAAGACTGCAGAGATACTTTCCAAGATCATTCTTTTTGCTGAAGACAGCAAGATAAAAGATCCGTTCATCATGGAACAGATCGCTAAGTGATGCATCGTGACCGCACCTCCCTAAGGTAGCAGAACAGCGCAAAACACAAGTTCAAAGACAACAAAACTAACGGCCGCAGACATCAGTCAGGCGGCCGTTTTGCTTTGAGGTCAATGAGCAATCAATCTCAAAAGCGGTATAATACTTTTCTATGAAATACGAGTCGCAGTACGACATGATGACGCAAAAACCTATACCTGGCCTGATAATCAGACTCGGCGTTCCCACCATGATCAGCATGTTCGTCACTACGATATACAACATGGCTGACGCCTATTTCGTGGGACAGATCAGCACATCAGCGAGTGGCGCGACCAGCGTTGTATTAGGTCTTATGGCGATCCTTCAGGCGATAGGATTCATGTTCGGCCACGGAAGCGGAAGCATAATCAGCAGAAAGCTCGGTCAAAAGGACATTGAGAGCGCAAGGCAGTTCTCGGCAACAGGCTTCTATTCGGCGCTGTTCCTGGGATTCTTCATACTGATACTGGGTTCTGTCCTTCTCACGCCGCTCATGCTCCTTCTGGGCAGCACGCCCACCATTCTCCCGTACGCGAAAACATATGCGATCTGCATCCTCTGTGCAGCGCCCGCACTCGTCTCGAGCTGCGTCATGAACAATATACTGAGATATGAGGGCCGGGCATTTTTCGCGATGATCGGACTCACATCAGGCGGACTCCTCAATATCTTGCTGGACGCCATATTCATGAAGATTCTGAACATGGGCATCTTCGGCGCAGGCCTTGCGACCGCAATATCCCAGTATGTTTCCTGGTTCCTCCTTCTCACGATGTTCCTCAAGAAAAAGACGCAGACATCACTCTCGTTCAAATATGCGAGATTCAATGCGTCCACACTTGGAAACATCATTACCACGGGACTTCCCAGCCTCGCACGCCAGGGCCTTGCCAGCATATCGACAATGTTTCTCAATAATGCGGCGGGTGTCTACGGTGACGCCGCCATCGCCGCGATGGGAATTGCAGGCAGGGTCAGCATGTTCATCTTCAGCGCGGTCCTCGGCATCGGTCAGGGCTTCCAGCCTGTCGCAGGCTTTAATTTCGGCGCGAAGAAATACAAGCGTGTCCGCGAAGGATTCTTCTTCACGTTAATCTTCGGCTCAATCCTTCTTGGCATGGCTTCAATGGCCGTTTTCTTCAACGCCGGCGAATGCATCAGGGTTTTCAGGGACGATCCTGAGGTCATAACGATCGGCATACCGGCTCTTCGCGCACAGTGCATCGGCCTTTTCTTTGTGCCTTTCCAGGTGTGCAACAACATGATGTTCCAGAGCATCGGTTACAAGTTCAACGCGACGTTCCTGTCCTCATTAAGAAACGGCCTGTACTTCATACCGGTCCTGCTTGCCTTAAGCTGTGTTTTCGGGCTTGCCGGAATACAGGTTGCACAGGCAGCAGCCGATGTGCTGACGTGCATTACCTGCATACCTTTTACTGCTTCATTTTTCGCGAAAATCGCACGCGAAGAACAAGTATGACCGCACTTCCCGTCTTACCTGGGATTTCCTGAAGTTACTCGGCCCTCGTCTTGGGGATCATACTCGCACCAGATACCGTCAGTAAAACTGAAGCTGTAGATAGTAAAGTTATCTAATGTGCCGCCATTGGTATTATAAGCGCCCTTGGCCTTTTTCAATACATCCTTATGGGCAGACAGCACTTTATCCCTCACAATATCCGGATACATCAGCAGGACATACGTGATCTTGTTATTGCCTTCGTCGATGAGAGCATATTCATAAACATGACGGAAGCCGTCTGCTGCAACATATGCAGGGTAATTGTATGAATCAGTGTCATATCTTATCTCTGTCGTGTGATAATCGCTGTCATCCTTGTTTGTATCGAAAACAGTACATGTGATCTGCGACAGACGCTCGGTCTCCTTTTTAAGGCCCTCATCCGTATATGTTGCCGTCAGGAAAATGCTTCCGTCCGTATCGAGCATGCCGGTCTTGAGGGAGGATTCGTATTCAACCGTGAGAGCATCACTTGTATCATCCGGGAAAACGAACAGACCGCTGTCGAGATCGCCGCCGTACTTATCCATCAATGCCTTTTTGTCGAAATTCTCTATACCCTGCTGCGTCTCATAGGGCTTAACGAAATCATACACACTGAACCCGATTATAAAGGATGAGACAAATAGATATCTCACACTTGTAACGACGAGTGCAATGACGATTATCAGCACGGCGATCGAGAAACCCTTCTTCTTAACAAGCTTGCTCAGAATGCCGTTGGCATAAAGAGTGGTTATGGCCAGGGCGATAAGGCCCAGGAAAGACAGTATCATCGCGATCAGCCTTAAAATGTCAGGCTCGTAAGTAATACACTGGACCGCAATTGCAATGGTGAGCAGCACCGTTCCGATCAGACTTATAACCCTTACCGATTTAAGGAGCCTGCTCTTCTCGGCTCCCGCATAATCCGCCATTTTCTCGGCGACATCTTTTACTTCTTTATCCATATTCTCGCTTTTTCTTTCTCCTTCGATAATTTCTCTTACATCCACATCGTAAAAATCTGCGATCTTTACCAATAATGAGATGTCAGGAAGATTTGTACCGTTCTCCCATCTGGATACGGTTCTGGAACTTACATGAAATATCTTTGCAAGTTCTTCCTGAGTAATGTGTTTACCATTTCTCAATTCTTTTAAAAATCTGCCTGCTTTTTGCTGGTCCAAATTCAAAATGCCTTCCTTTCCTTGGATGCTCAGAGAATATCTGACCCGTCCGCTAAAAACCACGACACAAAGCGAGGAATGCCGTGTTTTGCACCTGACAAGTTATGTCCGGTTGCTATTATCCGCCCTTTTCGGACAGTATCAATTCCGGATTTTTAATTATATCAAAGCGAAATTACCGGAGGTCACTGGATCTTGCTGCCGAATACGATCGCAAGCACGAGGAGCACCAGCATAATGACGACGGTGACCAGGGTCTGCACAAAATGCGACTTTGTCTTGCTGTTAAGAAAATACAATGTGCAGCTGTTGCCCGGATCTTCGGGATCATAACAGATCATCTGCTGTTTCCTGTCGCGGAAAGCACCTGACCCCTCTCCTTCACCTGTATGAAGCTGCCCGTTGACTTCGTACTGGTATGTCACGATGGTCCTGGAGTCATAATGGTCGCGGCCGTCAGATGACTGGTTTGCGGAAGTGATCAGCGTCTTATCTTCATAAAGATTTACAACCGTTCCCATCGTTCTTCCGGACAAATGCGCAAAGGCCTTCTTCGCCCTCATTCTTCCCGGTATTCTCGATAATTCAAATAAGATAAGGAAGCCTAGAAAAGCAGCAATGATCGGCCACGCAGTCTTCAGTAAATGCAGGATTTCTTCCGTATTAAACTTCAGCAACATATAAGATCCTCCTAAATCCGCCGGGTTCAGTATGCTTCAACTAATAAGAATTTTATTCGGAAAGCAGAGGAATATCAAATGCGACGAAATGAATGCCTCCGAGATAGCTTCTGGATATTGCATAACTTCTTCCGGGACCGTTAAAACGCGCTACTCTCATATCACCATTCGTATCATCAGACGTAAACGCATATCCCTCTGAAGTAAACTTTTCGATCAGCTTATCAATCAGTTCATCAGCAAATTCCTCAGATTCGACGTGTATCTGCAATTTGACAAGAGAATTATCTCCGTACTTTTCAAATACGGGCGGAGTGGTGCCTGCAGAATATACGCTCAGCGAACTTATAAACCGCTCGCTCTCCAACCTGCTTGCGTTGAATGTCCAGGAGAAACTGTCATCAGGACCGAATGCCAGATCACATTCCGGGATGATTATGTTATTGAAATACTCTTCCTTTGTCGTGCCGATATGAACATTGGATGTTTTCCAGAGGTTATCCACACACTCATCCACGGTCATTTCATCCATACGCATAAAGATGCTGTCTTCAGTGATCTGCTGTGAAGTCAGTGTATCTTCCGTCTCCATATCTGACTTTATATCTGACGGTTCTGTCCATGCTGTATCATCCGGAGAAACTTCTGTGACATCCGGCCTGCTGATCTCTGTAACATCCGTATTGATATGCCTGTTATCTTTATTCTTGCTTATAATGCCGAGAATTATCCCTAATGTTGCCCCTACAGCAATTACTGGTGCAACGATTCCGATTGCGATCTTAGTTTTCATAATATCTGTCCCTTTCTTAACAGCCTCTTTCGAAGCATTGATGTTTGCTCCCTTACCGGAAGCCTTAGCAGATGCGGACAGATTTAAAAGCTTGGCAGGCATGGGTTTGAACAATACCTGCTCTGATTCTTTGATAAACAGTTTGGTTAAGAACGGTATAGCCATACCGAACAACTTCGTGTCATTATCTTCTTCATATTTCCTGACCTCCTTCTTTATTTTGTTTCTGGCAAAATTCAGACGGCGGCGTACAGTTCCTTCCGGAACACCAAGTATTTCAGCAACCTCCCCGGTACTCATCTCATCGAAATAAAACAGTATCAGCGTTCTCCTGATCTGTTCCGACAACGAATTATTGATGATATCCATGACGATCCTTCTGGCATCCTCAGATTCGATTATCGAATCAGGAAGGAAATCCTCCGGAATTGCTTCCACACCATCAAAGAACTCTTCATCAGCAATATCAGTTTTCGAGAGCTTGATACGGTCCAGACACTTGTTGGCAGCGATCTTCTTGAGAAGCGCAACGGCTTTGTCCGTATCTTTCAAGTCAGCATATGACTCCATAAAGGATATGAATGTATCCTGTACGACATCTTCAGCATCAGCTTCATTCCTCAGAAACTGCATGGCTGTCCAGTACACTGCCTTATAAGCTTTGTTATAGATCTGTTCGAGTTCCTTGCCGGTCATCCTTTTGCCTCCTTTCTATCCGCATCTGCTTACTTAACGAATAACAGACACGAATTGTTCGCTGGTCAGGAAAATATTTTCCAACTTTTTTATCTTATCATTCGAATGCTTTTTTGCTGGCTCGAAAATATACCGGCGGGCGAATCGTCTCGGTTGGAACGCGAGATAGATTTAGCGCAAAACTGGGTGGTGACGAATAATGGCAAATATCATCACCATTTTGTCACCAAGGGACTTTGCCGTCTTTTTAGGGGAGGGCACCTCGCCTCACCCTAGTTCTTCCTATTCACCCACGCTCTTCTTATTCACCCCAGCTCTTCCTATTCACCCGCGCTCTTCTTATTCCCACTCAAAATTCTCTTTGCCGGCACCAAGCTCAAAGTGGTGCTTTACGATGCCCTTGTCACTGCCGGACATTGGACCGCTCTTATATGTGAGGCGGACTTTATTGCCGCTGCCTTCGATCCTGAATGCCTGCTTGTTAAGTGCTGTCGGCGCAAGGAGCGCGGCCCTGACACCATTGTTAAACCACTCCGGCGCTTCTCCGCTGTAGGAACTGACCATATCAGGTGTCTTGCTCTTGTGAGGCACGCCCTGTGTCTTGCCGTGGCCGACTGCTATGATGCCCGTGACCATTTTGCCGGGAACGATCGCGCTGACCAATTTCCTGTTGAATGTTCCGCCCATCCACCATGTGTTAAGGCCGAGCGTCTGCGCGTAAAGTATAAGATCCGAACTTGCGTATCCCAGGAGTTCTTCGGCGTCAGTTTTTTCGTCCGCTGCAAGAATGAAATACGTGCTTACGCCTTCGCCGCCGAGCACGAGTTTGCCCATCATGTTGAGAGGCGTCTTTTCGCTTTCGGTAAGAACAATGGAAAGACCTAACTTCGCATTAAGTTCATCGATCCTTGAATTGAGGCTCTGCTTATCTGCATCTGACAAAGGCGTGCCGTCGAATTTGCGCACCGTATGTCTGGTATTCATTGCTTCTTTCAGCTGTTCATTCATCGCACTTTTATCTCCGTATTTTTAATCATAAGTGATGACCTGATGACCGAATGTGTTCTTGAGCCAGTCACCGCTGCTGTTATCTGATGAAGGGAAAACGATCGTGTCGGGCTCTCCGTCAGAGATGTAGCGTTTCCCGTTATTCAGCTGCTTGAAATTATCTTCGATGTCCCAGTATTCGCCGCCGTTGTCATAACCGCGGATCCTTCTGATGCGGCGGTATTCGTAGTCTCTTACAAACGGTGAATAGGATCTTGTCCACGCGCAGAGGAGCGATGCCTTGGTCGTGTATTCAAAGCCGTCGTATGTTCCTGCAAAGATCTTCTCGTACTCAGGATGTTCCGGTCCCATCGATTCGGGCGAACCGTACGGCAGGGCCACGATGTTCACGTACTGGCCGGGAATGATGCTGTCGAGTTTCTTATACATGTAGCCGACCTGCTTTTCGATCTCTTCAGCGTTGCAGCCGCCGAGCTTGGCGTGGTCGCGCGTGTGGTTGCCGATGTCATAACCGTTGTCGACCATCCACTTCATGACCTTCTTATCGTTCTCTTCCCCGTTCTCGAAAAGAGTATCATTCACAAAAAACGTCGCGGTCACGTTGTAATCGGGATATTCGGTCTTGATCTTCTCCAGAATTCCTATTGCGCATGTCGGATCGAACTTTGGCGTTCCGTCATCGTTCCAGCCTTCAAGCACAACATCCCTGATGCCGTCATCGAAAGTAAGTATGAGAGGGCTGTATCCGAACGGAACATCAATATATCCGTCTACGAAATCCGTCAGCCTCATCATGCGGTAACCCTGTTCGTAAAAGCTCCTAAGGTCCGCTTCAAACGCCTCTGATGTTCTGTTGTAGCCGTCCTTGTCAACGTTGCCTCCTGTGTAGGAAGTCTCGGAGTTCTTCATCCCGTAGATCCTGTGATACATGAGTATCGGCACCGAGTTAAGTTCGTTGACTCCCGCGTTTCTGTATTCTTCGGCGGTATAAAGCTTATAGGAAGTCGTCTCTGCCGTTGTCTCAGTGGTCGTGGGCGTGGTCTCCACGGTCGTCGGCACCAGCGAAGCATCAGTCGATTCGGTATCTTTTTTGCACCCCGGCAGGATCAAAGATACCATCGAAGCGATCAGTACACATGCTGTAAGTTTTCTTATATTCATTATTTTGCTGCCTGTCTTTCCGTTTCTGTCTTTTCTTTGCCTGAAAATTATACCGCTATCTTGTGAGCATGCTGTCATTTCTCATCTCGAGCAATTCCTTTTTGAGAGCAATTAATTCTTTTTCAAGTTTCAGCGCTTTCTTCCTGCATTCATCAAGCTCGTTCTGCGCCTCTTTTAATCCCTGTTCATCTGTTCCGTCATTATCTGAAGTGAGCCCGGAATTGAGATCCACCCTCACCTCGCATGCCAGCAGTTTGTTTTCGGCGGTTACCTGACTCTTCTTATTTAACGCTATTTCGCCGACAACTTCCATCGTCTCCCGGAGTTTGAGCATATACTTGGCGTCGCTGAGCCCGGTGTGCCTGATGGCTTCCTTGATCTGCATTTTCGCGCGGTTGACATTAATGTAATTAACACCGCGGAAGACTTTGATATCGCTGACTTTGGACCATCTGCCCGCACTGAGGATCCTGCCCAGGCGCGCCTCGAAATCAGTCGGGTTGACCATCAGCACATGGGCAAATCTTTCTTCCGCTTCGGCATAATATCCTGAATTCATCGCGTTCAGAGCCTTTTCGAGCGGGTGCGCGAAAAACAGTGAAACGCCATACGCAACACCGCACGAATTGCACGCATATACCCTCTTGATCTTATCGAGGCTCAGATTGGCGCCGCACTTGTCGCAAACGATGGTCTTCGCTTCATCCACGGAAGCATCTTCAGCACTGTCTGTTGCCGGCTCTCCGCCTGCGTGAACTTCCGCATTTTGAACTTCATCTGCCTTGGGCTCATATTCCTTCAGTTTCGAAAACAGCGCGGAATACTGCTCAGCGGTCTCCTGCTTCTTCTGATCGATCCTGCCGGTTCTGGATCTTACGGCATCAGCCTTTTCATCCTTTTGCTTCTGCAAATCTTCCGATTGCTTGTTGGATCTAGCGATCTCAATTCCCAAAGCGATAAGCAGGACAAAGAACAGAACCAGCGGAATAACCGGCGATATGCCCGATACTACAAAAGCAATGAAGACCGGTATATCGAGAATCAGACCCGGAATGAGTATAAATTCAATGAAGCATCCAAGCTCCCCAAGTGCACTTGATTCCTTGCCCTTCTTGTACATGGGCGATGTGATGTATTTGAA
>JAEEGL014122718.1_pt1 | contig 60072 bp, 58 predicted proteins | sample 9134231 | NCBI WGS metagenome assembly JAEEGL01 (sample SAMN16246548, study PRJNA631951) | gut metagenome | biome: gut microbiome; feature: rumen; material: fiber-attached | host: Bos | place: Iran: Karaj | collected 2018-10
ACGTATATCCTTTTCCAGGAGACCTACAATAAGGAAAGCTATCTGGAGCTGCATCCCACCGGCCCGAAGCACGATTACGACTATCACACCGAGGCGATGGATCGCGCGATGGACGGCGGGATCGACGACGTCGGACTGGGTGTACTGTTCGGTCTGGAAGGTTACCGTTACGAGTTCGCGGGGCTTTTGATGCATGCCGAGCATCTGGAGGCCGTGCACGGCGTAGGACCGCACACGATCAGCGTGCCCAGAGTAAAGAAGGCGGACGATATCGACCCGGACGTATTCGACAATTCCGTGCCGGACGAGATATTTGAAAAGATCATCGCCTGCATCCGTCTGGCGGTGCCGTACACTGGCATGATCATCTCGACCCGCGAATCGCAGCAGGTACGCGAAAGAGCGCTCCGCCTGGGAATCTCGCAGATCAGCGGCGCGTCGCGCACTTCCGTCGGCGGGTACACAGAGGAAATACGCCCCACGGATACGGAACAGTTCGATGTGTCGGATCAGCGCACGCTGGACGAGGTGGTATACTGGCTGATGCAGAACGGGCATATCCCGTCTTTCTGCACGGCATGCTATCGGGAAGGACGCACGGGCGACCGGTTCATGAGTCTCTGTAAGACCGGTCAGATCCTCAACTGCTGCCATCCGAACGCGCTCATGACTCTGACGGAATATCTGGTCGACTACGCGTCGGAGGAAACGAAGCGGGTGGGCTTCGCGCTCGTAGAGGAGGAGCTCAACAAGATTCCCAAGGAAACCGTGCAGCAGATCGCCCGAAAGAACATCGACGACATTAAAAACGCGAATCGGCGCGATTTCCGGTTCTAGGAGGGGAAAGTATGGCGCAGAACGAAACGCCGTCCGCCGAACGGCTGCACATCGGGTTTTTCGGCCTCAGGAACGCGGGAAAATCCAGCCTTGTCAACGCGGTGACCGGTCAGGATCTGGCGCTGGTGTCGGAGGTGAAGGGAACGACCACCGACCCCGTGAAAAAGGCCATGGAGCTGCTGCCTTTAGGGCCTGTGGTGATCGTCGATACGCCGGGCCTGGATGACGAAGGCTATCTGGGGGACATGCGCGTCAAAAAAGCGAAGGAAGCGCTTTCCTATACGGATATCGCCGTGCTGGTGACAGACGCGGCGGCGGGGCTGCAGCCTCTGGAGCGGGAGTTTTTGACCGCCCTTGAGGAGAAAAACATTCCCTGCATCATCGCATACAACAAGGCGGACCTGCTTGCCGGTCATCCCGAAAAGACCGACAACAGCATCTACGTAAGCGCGCTGACGAAGGAGAACATATACGAGCTGAAGGAGATGCTCGGCCGTCTGGGGAAGGAGACCAAGGAAGAGAAAACGATTCTGGCGGACCTGGTGTCGGCGGGCGACATTGCGGTACTGGTCACGCCCATCGACGCGTCGGCGCCCAAAGGACGGCTGATACTGCCGCAACAGCAGACGCTTCGGGAACTGCTGGACATCGGCGCGATCGCCGTCGTCTGCAAAGAGACGGAGCTTGCCCGCGCGCTTTCGCGCCTGAAGGAAAAACCGAAGCTCGTCGTTACGGATTCGCAGGCGTTCGGGAAGGTTTCCGCAGATACGCCGGCGGATGTTCCGCTCACGTCCTTTTCTATCCTGTTTGCCCGCTACAAAGGCAGTCTTCCGACCGCTGTGCAGGGAGCCGCGAAGCTCGACCGGCTGAAGGACGGCAACAGAGTGCTCATCGCCGAAGGCTGCACGCATCATCGCCAGTGCGAAGACATCGGGACGGTGAAAATTCCCGCATGGGTGCGCAAGTACACCGGTAAATCGGTGGAATTTGATTTCTGCTCCGGCACGGAATTCCCCGAGGACCTGTCGCAGTACGCGCTGGTGATCCACTGCGGAGGCTGTATGCTGAACGAAAAGGCCATGCGCAGCAGGATCGAACGGGCGGTGCAGGCGGGCGTCCCGATCACGAATTACGGGATCGCGATCGCCTTAATGCACGGGATACTCCGCCGCAGTCTGGAACCATTTCCGCAGATCGCGCAGCTGCTGGACCAAACGGAATAACGGATGCGCGGCAGGAAAATCTGTACAAAACGGCGCCGGTACCTAAAGTACGTACCGACGCCGTTTCATGCGTCCGTGTAAAAAGAGGAGAGCCGCATAAAAGCGGCGCTCCTTTCTCTTACCGGAAATTCATTTTTCCCGAACCCGGCGATCAGACGTAAGGCTTGATCGGCCAGATGAGCGGGTTTTCTTCCTTGGGGATATCGAGGCCGGGCGCGAACACGAGCGTGTAAGCGTCGTCCCTGATCTGCCCATAGACGCAGGTGCCGTAAATGTTCTGGTTGTAGCAGCCCTTTGCGTCGCCGAATTTACAGCCTTCAAACAGCGTGTACCAGTTGAACATGTGATCGAACGGCAGGTCGAGGGTCCGCAGCGCGTCGCGGACAGCAACGCCGGTGGGCTCGGCCGCTTCGTCGATCGCAGCGAGGATAACGCCCATGACGACCCAGCCGTGCACGGTCTGCTCGGTGAAGCCGCGGCCGGTCAGTTCCTCGGAACGCTTGATCCATTCGACGGATTTTTCCGGCTCGGGGCAGAACTTATACATGTCGTAGATCCAGGTCTGGCAGGAGACGATGCCGTCCGCGCCGCCCGGGCCGACCGCTTCGAAGAACGAGGCGTCGGCATAACCGCCGCCGGTGCTCATGACGGGGATCTCGACCTGATACTGTTTCAGAGTCTTTTGGAACAGCGCTGCTTCATAAGCGGCGCAGGCCGCTATGATTACATCCGGGTTCGCGCGTTTGACCTTGGAAACGACGCCGTCGACGGACGTGGTCTGGCCGTACGGCACGGTTTCAGGATCCATGACCGGTTTTGCGCCGAGCTCTTCCAGCTTCTCCGCGAATACGGCGCTCGAAGCGATGCCGTAGTCGTCGGACGTACAGATGATCGCGTAGGTGTCGAAGTGTACGCCGGAGAATTCTTCAAGGAACTCGAAGAACATCTTGTGCGTGACGGCGTTGCCGATGTCGCCGCTGGATACGCGGAAGACCCAGTCGTTCGGCTCCTGCAGCGAACGGTCCGCCGTGATGCCGACGGTCATGATCGGGATTTCGTACTTGATCGCGAGCGGCAGACAGGCGATGGTGCTCATCGTTGACGTCGAAATACCGAAGATCTGCGTCTCTCCCGCATAACGCTCAAAGAGCGACATGGAAACGTCGGCGTTGCACTCGTTGTCCAGGTAATTGACATTCAGTTTCCAGTTCGGATGGTTCAGGAATCCGCCGTATTCTTCTTCCCATGCGGCGACGTAGGACTTAAAGCCTGCGTCGTTGAGCAGACCGTAGGAAGCGTACGGGCCGGATAAAGGAGCTAACAGAGAGACCGTTACGATTGCTTCGGGTTCAGCAGGGTCATCAGGCTCCGCTGGCTGCGTTTTCTGGGGAGGCTGAGTGGCGGTTGGGGGCGTCGTGGATGACGGACCGCTTGTAGACGTACAACCGAATACGAACACGGCCAAAATCACCACGAGCAGCAATGCTAGAATCCTCTTCATACGTGCGTATCCTCCTTCTATTAAGATGCTTTGCCTATATTTGCGCGGGGTTCGCGCAAAATGAATAAACATCAATATCACGTACACCGGACGTAAAACACAGTCTGTTCGGAAACGCTTGAAAATCGGGTCGGATGCATGCGGTTTTTCGGGAAGGTCCTAACGGCTGTTCACTTAAACGATCCAAATTAGAACAGAAGAGAGACGCGCACAAGCCGTGCATACAGAGAGAGAACCATCGAGATTTGAACGGATACTGCCTCACGCAGATGCGGTGCGGCAGATAACAATAGTTTTAATAAATATAGCATATCAAACGTTCGTTGTAAAGAAAATAGTTGAGAAAACCGGCCTGCGCTTTTCGGTTCGCGGGAGCGCTGCGGCCTTTGGGAAGGGGCAAATTCGGGAGTATCTGCGATTTTATGTAAATTCATTTGTACAACCGGTGCGAACATGCTATACTAATACGGATAATATATAGAAGAAGAGGAATAAGAAATGCAGAATACTTTCCAAATGGAACTTGGCGGCCGGACTCTGACCGTCGAAACAGGCAAATATGCTCAACAGGCAGGCGGCTCCTGCATCGTGCGCTGCGGTGATACAGCGGTGCTCGTATGCGCAACGGTCGCTAAGACCGCGCGTGACGGGGTCGATTTTCTGCCGCTGAGCTGCGACTTTGAAGAGAAGCTCTATGCCGTGGGCAAGATCCCCGGCGGGTTCATCAAGCGTGAAGGCCGTCCCAGCGAAAAGGCGATCCTCGCCTCGCGCCTCATCGACAGGCCGCTGCGCCCGCTGTTCCCCAAGGGCTTTTATAACGATGTACAGGTGATTGCCACGGTATTGTCCGTGGAACAGGACGTGCAGCCGGATATCCTGGCCATGATCGGCTCGTCCGTCGCGCTTTCCATCAGCGACGCGCCGTTTATGGGGCCGACGGGCTCCGTGGCAGTCGGTCTGGTGGACGGACAGTATATTCTCAATCCCAATCTTGAGCAGCGCACGCAGAGTAGGCTGCAGCTCACCGTTGCCGGCACGAAGGACGCGGTCATGATGGTGGAAGCGGGCGCCAACGAAGTGACGGAGCAGGAAATGCTGCAGGCGATCCTCTTCGCGCACGAACACATCAAGAAGATCGTCGCATTCATTTCCGACATCGCGGCGCAGATCGGCAAGCCCAAGATCGAAGTGAACATTTACGAACCCGATGCGGAGCTCACGAGGAAAGTGCGCGAATACGCGTCGGAGAAGGTCGTCTGGTCCCTAGATACGTTCGACAGGACGGAGCGTGAAACGCGTTCCCAGCAGGTCAAGGACGAAACGATCGAGGCGTTCAAGGAAGAATATCCGGATTCGGAGAAGGATATCGACAGCATCCTCTACACGATGACGAAAGAGGTCGTCCGCGATAAGATCATCAACAAGAAGATCCGTCCGGACGGCAGAGCGCAGGACGAGATCCGTCCCATCTGGTCGGAAGTCGGGCTGCTGCCGCGCACGCACGGAAGCGCCGTCTTTACGCGCGGACAGACGCAGGTAATGACGATCGCGACGCTGGGAACGATCGGCGAAGCGCAGATGCTCGACGGACTGGGTTTAGAAGACAGCAAGCGCTACATGCACCAGTACAACATGCCGCCGTACAGCGTAGGCGAAACGCGCATGATGCGCGGCCCGGGCAGGCGCGAAGTCGGTCACGGCGCGCTGGCGGAGCGCGCGGTGGAGCCGATGCTCCCGAGCGAAGAGGAATTCCCGTACGCCATCCGTCTGGTGTCCGAGGTTATCAGTTCGAACGGCTCCACGTCTCAGGCTTCGATCTGCGCGAGCACGATGGCGCTGATGGACGCGGGCGTGCCCATTAAAAAGCCGGTCGCGGGCGTGGCCATGGGCCTCATTAAGGACGACAGCAACGGCAATATTGCCATACTGACGGACATCCAGGGTCTTGAGGACTTCCTGGGCGATATGGACTTTAAGGTGGCGGGCACGCGCGACGGCATCACCGCCATTCAGATGGACATCAAGATCAAGGGCATCGATGAGGAAATCCTCACGCGCGCGCTCGAACAGGCGAGAAAAGGGCGTCTGTTCATACTGGACAAGATGATGGAGACCATCTCCGCACCGCGTGAGAACCTGTCGCCGTATGCGCCGCGGATCATCACCTTCTCGATCCATCCCGACAAGATCCGCGAGGTCATCGGTTCCGGCGGCAAGACGATCAATAAGATCATTGCCGATACCGGCGTGAAGATCGACATCGAGGACGACGGACGCGTGTTTATCGCTTCGCCCAACGAGGAAGCGGCCAAGCAGGCGAAGGCGATCATCGACGGGATCGTGAAGGACATCGAAGTGGGAGATGTGTATCTGGGCAAGGTCGTGCGGATCATGCCTTTCGGCGCGTTCGTCAATCTGACGCCGGGCAAGGACGGTCTGGTGCATATTTCGAAGCTCTCGAACAAGCGTGTGGAAAAGGTGGAGGACGTCGTACAGCTGGGCGATGAAATCCTCGTCCGCGTCGCGGAAATCGACAAACAAGGCAAGATCAACCTCACGCGCAAGGGATTGCTGCCTGAGGACCAGAAATAAGCGATAATGACAGCGACAAATGAGCATGTCCAATGCTCATTTGTCGTAAAGGGCGTTCTCAAGGGCGCATGCGCAGCATAGGCATAAACACATTCTATGTGCGTATGCGAAGGAGGACAGCCCATGCGGGATCCGCGATATGGCTTTCACAGGCATGCGGCCGTTAACGTGTGCCTTGCCGTATTGATATTCGTGTTCTATTGCGCGACGTCCATGCCGCTTTCCCAGACGGCGATGAGCAGCGTTTACGGAGGGCCTATCCTGCGCGGCAGCCGAAAAGGCGTCGTCGCGCTGGAGTGCGCGGTCGACTGGAACGCGTCGCAGCTGCCGAAAATACTGGATATTCTGGAGGAAAACGGGGTAAAGATCACGTTTTTCGTCAGCGGCGCATGGGCGAAGGAGAACCGCGGGCTGTTGTGCGACATGGTGCGCCGGGGTCACGAGATCGGCACGATGGGGAACGATCCCGCGTTTGACGGCACATTGAACGAAGTGAACGCGGATGTGCGCAAATCGGCAGAGACGATCGCCGCCGTCTGCGGCGTCAGGCCGACGCTGTATTATTCCGGCACGCGCAGCGAGCGCGTTTCGGGACAGTCGGCGAAGCAGCTGGGGCTCAGGCACGTATTGTGCTCGGTAGACGTGCTGTCGGCGCGGGGAACGGCTGAAGATGTGCTTTTACGCGCATCGGAAGCCCCGTTTGACGGAAGTATAATGCTTATGCAGCCTACGGCGGCTCTGGCAGAAGCGCTGCCCGCGATCCTCGCTTCGCTCGATGAACAGGGGTGGACCGTGACGGGCGTAAGCCGTATGCTGGGAATGTAAACGAAAAGGAACGAAAATCGATGAGCACTTTTTTGCAGGTATTGGATAACGGTATGCGCGTAGTGGGCGAGAGCATGGAACACATGCGCTCGGTCTCCATCGGCGTATGGGTCGGCACGGGTTCGGTCTGTGAGAAGGATGGGGAGCACGGCGCGTCGCATTTTATCGAGCACATGCTCTTCAAGGGCACGCAAAAGCGGACCGCGCAGCAGATCGCGGCGGAGATGGACAGCATCGGCGGCAACATCAACGCCTTCACGTCCAAGGAATGTACCTGCTTCTACGCCAAGGTGCTGGGCGAGCATCTTCCGAAGGGCATGGATATCCTTTCGGACATCGTGCGTTACAGCACGTTCGATCCGGTCGAACTGGAACGCGAAAAGGGCGTAGTGTGCGAAGAGATCATGATGAACGAGGACAGCCCGGAAGACCTCGCGCACGACACGCTCGCACAGCTGTTTTTTAACGGGAACATGCTGGCGCTGCCGATTCTCGGCACGAAGGAAAGCGTACAGGCCTTCACGCGCGAAGGGCTGCTCGACTATATGCGCAGGCACTATATGCCGAACAACGTGGTGATCTCCTGTGCGGGCAACATCGAAAAGGAACGCATGCTCGATCTGGTGCAGGAATATTTCGCGGGCGACGGGAAGGGCGAGACCATGAATCTGGACGCCGGTCTGCGCATCGGCGGAAATCAGTTTCAGGCGATCGAAAAGGATATCGAACAGATCCATATCTGCATGGGGTTCCCGGGTTTTGCGCTGGATACGCCGGAGCAATTCCCGCTGATGGTGCTGAACAATGTGCTGGGCGGCAGCATGAGTTCGCGCCTGTTCCAGAAGATCCGCGAGGAACGCGGTCTGGCGTACTCCGTTTACACGTACCCTTCGACGTATAAGAGCGCGGGCAGCTTCAGCATATACGCCGGCACGGGCGAAGCGCAGGCGGAGCAGGTCACGGAACTGATTTTAGAGGAGCTGCGCAGCATCCGCGCCCACGGCATCACGCCGGAGGAGCTTGTGCGCGGCAAGGAACAGTTCAAAGGCAATTACCTTTTGGGACAGGAAGGGACGGCCAACCGCATGCTGAGTCTCGGCAGGTCCGAGCTGCTTCTGAACAAGCAGTACAATGAAGAAGAAACCATGCAGCGCATCGAAGACGTGCGTATGGAGGATGTTGAAAAGATCATTCCCGCAGTGCTGGATGAGAAGCACATGAGCAGCGTATTCGTGGGACGCGTGGGAGCGCGCGAGGAACGGCTCAGGGAACTGACGCGCGCGTGAAGCGCGGGATGTTGAGGAGGACAAAGTGGACAAGCTGGAAACGATTTTTCAATTACAGAAGCAGTTGAACGATGACATTTCCGATCGGCGCGGACTGGGACGCATGGAAGGCGCCGAATGGATACAGAAAAACGTGCTTGCCATGGTCTCCGAGCTGGGAGAACTGCTCAATGAGGTAAATTTCAAGTGGTGGAAGAACGAGCGGCCTATTGACCGCGATGCGGCCTGCGAAGAGATGGTGGATGTGCTGCATTTCTTTGTCAGCATGTGCTGCTGCATCGGCATGGACGCGCAGGAACTGTTCGAACGCTATATCGAAAAGAACAAGGAAAACTTCGACCGGCAGTACGGCCGGTCGCAAAAAAAAGGATATGATATCCGCGAACAGGCGGATACGGGCGCTGTAAGCGCCGACGGAGAGTGACAAATGGCGAGACCCAGACCTAGGCCCAGATCCAGAGCCAGGGGCAGAAGAAGAGTGAGACTGCGCGGACGGTTTTTCGTGTTCGTGCTTATTCTGCTTGTGGTCGTGGTCGGGCTGGTGATCATACTGGTGTCCGGCAACGGCGGAGGCGAGATCGAGCTCGGCACCGCGAGGATGAAGATCGACAAGAAGGCGGTGCTGATCCGAGACGAAACGCTCGTGACGACCGAACAGTACGATAAAATCATCTTTGAGGTGTCGGAAGGCGAATATGTCACGGAGGGCACGCGCATCGCGCAGGTATTCCGCTGGGGCTATCAGGACGAAACGATGCTGGCGCTGCTGAACACGCAAAAGGAAATTCTGGCGCATCAGCTGACGCTGATGGGCGACGTGCTCAATCCGAAGCTGGACGAGATCGCAGAGGGCATCGACACGACTTTGGAGAAGATGCGCGCCATCGTCTGCCAGAAGCAGACGGGCGACGTGCTGGAGCTGGAGCAGCAGCTGAAGGACCTTCTGGAACAGCGTGCCGAGAACCTGAAAAATGCGGTGCAGGCGGATGCCGCGCTTACGGATCTGTATGAGCAGCAGGAGGAGCAGCTGACGTCGCTGGACAGCTGGAAACGGGATATCGTGAACAGCGAAGGCGAGGGGATCGTAAGCTTCTACTTCGATGGATACGAGCAGGCGCTCAACGCCAACAAGCTGGACTTGATCGATGCGACGCTCGTCAACTCCGCGCTCAGGAGCAGCAATACCGTGACCGGCAGGACCAGCACGGCCGACGCGCCGCTCTACCGGCTGACGGATACGAAGCACTGGTATGTGGCGTTCCTGACGGACGCTTCGGGATATGAGCGCGTGGTCGCGGGCGAAACGTACACGGTCGCGTTCCCGGATTACAGCGACGCGATGTATACGGGCGTCGCACTGAAGCCCGTTGTTTCGGACAATTATGCGGTAAACATCCTCGAATTCGACCGGGATATCGGCGCGCTGCTCGGTGTGCGGACGGCGCAGGTGAGCGTGCATAAAGATGCACAGGGCTTAAGAGTGCCCGTGCAGGCGCTTAGGATGCAGAACGGCGTGACGCAGATCGTCCTGCAGTCGGGAGAAAAGAGCGAAACGGTGAACGTTGACGTTCTCGCTTTCGACGGCCAATATGCGGTCATTCAAGCGTCGGACGGAAAAACATCGCTGACATCCGGACGAAAGTATATAGTGGAGTGATATTATGCAGACAGTTCAGGAATGTGTGGAACACGTACGTGAAAAAATGGCGGAAGCCTGCCAAAAAAGCGGGCGCAGCATAGAAGAAGTAACGCTGGTCGCGGTCACGAAGTTCGTCCCTGAAGAGCGTATCGCGGAGGCGGTCGCGGCCGGAATCACCCATGTGGGCGAAAATCGTGCGCAGGAATTTCTCGAAAAAGAAGAATTTTTTGAAAAAAATAAACTTTTTATACATTTTATTGGACAATTGCAAAAAAACAAGGTAAAATATGTGATAGGCAAGGTGAATCTGGTTCAATCGGTGGACAGGCTGTCACTGGCGCAGGAAATGCAGCGGCTTTGTGCTGAAAGAGGAGTACATCAGGACGTGCTGCTGCAGGTGAATATCGGACATGAGCCGCAGAAAGGCGGCATCGCGCCCGAAGAACTGCGCGAGGCATGCGAGCAGATGCAGTCCTTTGGAAACCTGCATGTCAAGGGGCTCATGTGCATCCCGCCGGCGGTCGTACCGGATGAAGCCCGTCGATATTTTGCCCAGACCCGTGAATTGTTCGAACGCGCGGCAACGTGGGGTATCCCGGACGTTGAAATGCGGACGCTTTCCATGGGGATGAGCAGCGATTTTGCCGAAGCGATCCTCGAAGGAGCAACGATGGTGCGCGTCGGCACCGCACTGTTCGGTTCGCGAAATGTGATCTGACAGGGAAGAAGCAAAATGCTCGCCCGCAGGTGACAGAACGAATAGTGCAAATACGTATTTTCCTCCAAGCGCCAACAAAAAACACATTTATCTTAGGAGGAGAATGACATGGCAAGCCTGGCAAACAAGTTTTTCAAGTTCATCGGCGTTGAAGACTCTGAGGTTGAAGAGGGTGATTACATGCAGGACGAATACTATGACGATCCGCTGAACAACGAGGATCAGAGCAGCAAAGTGGTGGATTTCCCCAGCGCGGGCAAAGCAAACCGCAGAAGCACTCAGACGAGCATCCCCAGCGTTCCCGCGGCAGCGCAGCTGAAAATGATCGTCTATCATCCGATCAGCTACGAAGACACGCAGAACATTATCGACAACGTAAAAAGCCGTAAACCCGTGATCGTGAACATGGAGGATCTCGATCTGGACTGCGCACAGCGCATTCTGGACTTCATGGCGGGCGCCGTTTATGCGCTGCGCGGCACGATCTACAAGATTTCCCGTGGGATATTTGCCATTGCACCCGAGATTTACGATATTATCGGAAATGAAGAGGGCAATGTCGAAGACGGAATGCTCTGATGTGCGGAGACGATATTGTAAAGCAGCATTTTACGAGAACTTTTCGTGGTTATGACGTACAGGAGGTCGATCTGTTCCTGGACGAGGTGATACGCGAGTTGGAGCGTCGGGATCAGGAACGGGACGAGCTTCTGGCGTCTATCGAGAACCTGCTTGCAGCGTTGGAAGAGCGCAAAGAGTTGGAAGAGCGCAAAGAGCAGGAACAAGAACAGCCGTAAACCGAATAGAAGAGTTTGAGATAACCATGTACAGCTTGGACAAGATGTCCAAGCTGTACATGGTTTTATTGCGTGGAATCGGGTCATAATAATCCGATGAAAAGCGCATTGCGCCGAACATCGGAGGGTCGAATGGAACTGCATAATTCATATTACGGGTTGCGCGGCGTGCGGCTGGAGCCGGATCTGTTGGCAGCGCAGGCGTGGGAACTGTCGCATGTGCGCGTAACGGAAAGCCGGAGAATCGCCGCGGAAAAGCTGGATATTCCGGCGGATCGCCGCCGGCTGCTGGATATTTACAGGCGCCTCAATGAGCACAACAAAAACGGCGCGGAGCTTTCCGATGCGGCGAACGAGTTTCTGGATCGGTTCTACCTGTTGGAAAAAAGCGCGATCGCGATCGAGCAGTCCTGCAGAGAAATACGGGATCTTCCTTTATGCGCGGAAAACGAATTTGCGGGCATGCCGCGCGCGTATGCGATCGCGGTAAACCTGATCGGCCACAGCGACGCGCTGCTGAGCGAACGCGGGATAGAGAGCTATATTGCGGGATTTCAGCGGGGAACGCCGCTGAAGATGTCCGAAATATGGGCACTGCCGGACATGCTGCGCATCGCTTTGTTAAAGCACGCGATCCTCGCCGGCGCACAATGCCTGCATGCGATCGAATCGGCACGAAAGGCGCGCGTGATCGTTCGGGAGATAGAGCGGCTGTTGCCGAAACAGCCCAGGGCCTGTGCGGCGATGCTCAGAAGGTTGGAGCTGGGACAGGATATCGCGCTGTCCGCAAACGTCTACCGTCTGCTGCTGCAATCGGAAAACGCCGCCGCCGGCACTTGTATGGATGAGGAACTGAAACGCGCGGATCTGACCGGCGAAACGCTGCTCAAGGAGGAGCAGCGCGTGCGTAGCCGCGATCGGGATTTACTGGTGAACACGTTCGTCAGCCTGCTCTTTCTTGAACAGGTCAACTGGGTCGATCAGTTTCAGAAACTGAGCCTTGCCGAGCGCCTGCTGCGCAGTACGCCGGTGTACCCGCTGATGGACGTCGCCTCGCAGAGCTATTACCGCCAGCACGTCGCGGCCCTGGCGAAAAAGCTGGACGTCGCCGAAACGGCGGTGGTGCGTCAGGCGGTCCGGCTTGCTGAGACGCGCACCGGAAAAGAAGGCCAGATCGGACACTATCTGTTCGGCGAAGGAAAGCGCCTGCTGATGAAGGAGCTTCGGCCGCACAGGAAATTCCGGCAGTTCGGGCAGCGGAGCAAGACGTTCCTTTATATCGCGGCGCAGCTTGCGCTGACGCTGTTTTTAACGCTGCCGGCATGGCCGGACGCTGCCGCGCTGGCGGCGAGCGTGCTGTCGGCGTACATTTTTGCGAACGCGCTGGTGAACTTCATCCTGGCGCGCACGGTGCGGCCTTCCATGCTGCCGCGGCTTTCGCTGGCGCACGGCGTAGGGAGCGAACACAGCACGATGACGGTCGTACCGGCGCTGATTACGTCGGAAGAAACGGTCGATGATCTCGTGCGGCAGCTGGAAGCGCATTATCTCGCGAACAGACTGGATCACTGCTGTTTTGCGATACTGGGGGATTTTGCGGACGCGCCTTCGCCGGAAAAGGAAGGCGAAGCCGCACTGATCACGCGCGCGCGGCGGAAGATCGCCGCGCTCAACGAGAGGTATTCGGAGAAGGAACCGCTGTTTTATTACCTGCATCGGAAGCGGACGTACGACGCCGTCAATCGCGTATGGATGGGAAAAGAACGTAAGCGCGGTGCGCTGGCGGACCTGATGCGGCTGCTCACGGACGGCGACTCGGGGGCTTTTCTTTGCGTTTCCGCGCCGATCCCGAAGGCGAGGTATCTGGTGACGCTGGACAGCGATACGGTTTTGATGAAGGATTCTCTAAAGCAGCTCATCGGCACGATGGCGCATCCGCTGAACCGGCCGAACGGCGGCGAACGCGGTTATGCCGTGATGCAGCCTTGCATGGAGACGACGGCGCCGTCCGCGGCGCAGACGGCTTTTTCGCGCGTGTTCTGCGGCGAGTGCGGGCTGGACAGCTACGCGAGCAGAGCCTCCAACATCTATCAGGACGTGTTTCACAGCGGCATATACGCCGGCAAGGGGATCATCGACGTGGCCGCATTTCGCGCGGCGACGGACGCGTACATTCCGGACAATGCGGTGCTGAGCCATGACCTTCTGGAGGGCAGCTTCGCGAACGCCGCTTTTTTGAGCGACGTCAAGCTCTACGACACCTGTCCCGCCAACGCTGTGTCGTGGTGGAAACGGCAGCATCGCTGGATCCGCGGCGATTGGCAGCTTCTCCCGTTTATGGGGACGCGGCTGAAAGACGTGTCGGGCGTCCGCCGGGAAACGCCGCTGAGTGTCCTGTCGCGCTGGAAGATGTTCGACAATCTCCTGCGGAGCTTACTGCCGGTTTTCGCGCTGATCGCGTTTTTGCTTTTTCGAAACGCCTATGCGCCGGTGCTCGCGGCGGCGGCTTTGGGCGCAGACTTCCTTGCCGATACGGCGGCTTGGCTGCTGGGGCGGCACGGCACGGAGCACGTGAGCAACGCCGGCGCGTTCAGGCGAATCCTCAGGCACAGCGGCATCCGGTTGATTTACCAGCTGACGCTGTTGCCTTACGCGGCTTTTTTGACGCTGGATGCGGTCATCCGCACGCTTTGGAGGCTGCATACGCGCAAAAAACTGCTGCAGTGGCAGACCGCCGCGCAGGCGGATCGCGTGCCGAAAGGGAGATTCGGGTATTACGCACGTCAAATGTGGGTCTGCTGGGTCGCTTCGGCCGCAGCGGCGGCGCTGGGACTGTGGGGGAACGCTTGGCTTCCCGGCGCGTTGGCGCTCGCGGCGGCGTGGTTCGCTGCACCGTGGATTGCGTATCTGACGGCAAAACCGGAAAAGAAGAAGGAAGCGCCGGAAAGCGAGCGCGAAAACCTTCTCGAGATCGCGCGTGCGACATGGCATTTTTTTGAGGAGTACTGCAAAAGGGAAACCGGCTACCTGCCGCCGGACAATGTGCAGATCGAACCGTTCCGCGAGCCGGTGGAGAATACGTCGCCGACGAACATCGGCATGAGCCTGCTATCGGCGCTGTGCGCTTACGAGATGGGCTTTGTTGCCCGCGACACGCTGCTGGAACGCCTGGAGCGCCTGACGGATACGCTGGAGCGTTTGGAGAAATGGCACGGGCACCTGTATAACTGGTACCGGATCGCGGACGGAAAAATACTCTCGCCGAAGTACGTATCCACGGTGGACAGCGGCAATTTTGCGGTGAGCGCGCTGACCGCCGCACAGGCGCTGAGGATGCTTTGGGATATCCCGCGGCAGCGTTTGCTGCAGGGGATGGCGGCGACGGCGCGCTTAGCCGTGCATGCGGGCGGTCCCGAAACGCGTGTGCAGGCGCAGCGGGCTCTGGCGCAAATATTGTCGTTTGACACGGAAAGCAAGGAGCCGCAGGATTTTATGCGGCTGCTGGAAGATATCGCGGACACAAACGCGTCGGGATCGAGCTATTTACAGGCGCTGACGGAACATGCGCGCGCACTGGCGGCAGAGGCCTTGGACGACGGCTGGAAGCCGCGCGCGCACGCGCTTTCAGGGAGACTCAGGAAGTTGGCGCTGGAAACGGATTTTACGGCGCTGTTCGATCGGGAGAAATGCCTTTTCCGGATCGGCTATGATGCGGATAACGCGAGCCTCAATAACGCATGGTACGACCTTTTGGCGTCTGAGGCGCGCATGACGAGCTTCATCGCGATCGCCCTCGATCAGGTACCGTTGAAGCACTGGTTTTACCTCGGCCGTCTGCTCAAGGGCGTGCGCAACGAGCGCATATTGCTTTCGTGGAGCGGTACGATGTTCGAATACCTGATGCCGCTGCTGTTCAGCCCGTCCGCGCGCGGAACGCTGCTGAATGAAACCTACCAGAGCGTCGTGAAGGCGCAGGAGGCCGCCAGTGGAAGCGGCATGCCGTGGGGCGTGTCCGAATCGGGCTACTATGCGTTTGACCCGCAGCGCTATTACCAGTACAAAGCCTTCGGCGTAACGGGGCTCGGGCTTAAGGTGCAGCGGGAAAACGAGCGGGTCGTATCGCCGTATTCCACGCTCCTTGCCATGCAGGTCGATCCGGCGGCAGCCTGTAAAAACATCCGGCGGCTGGAAAAATATGGCATGAATAGCGCTTGCGGCTTCTATGAAGCGTTGGACTTTACGCCGCGGCATGTGCGGGAAAAGCATGGCTGTGAGATCGTGAAAAGCTATATGGCGCATCATCAGGGGATGGGGCTGTGTGCGTTGGCGAACGTGCTGTGCGGCGCATGTCTGCAGCGTTGGTTTCAGGCGATCCCGGAGGCGTATGCCGTGCGCCTTCTGACGGAGGAGAGAAGGCCTGCGCAGAGCATCACTTTGCGCGCGTACAGGGATTCGCTTCTGCAAAAACCGGCGCAGCGGCGCGCGCGGATCGAATGCGTGCGGGAGTGCGTGCCGCGTGCGGAGCAGGAGTATCAGGCGAAGCTTTTATCGAACGGGCATTACAGCGTGCTGCTGACTGACGAGGGCGCGGGCGTCAGCCGTTGCGGAGAGATCGCGCTCAACCGCTGGGAGCCGGAGACCGGCATGCACCGCTGCGGGATATTCATGACGGCGTACGAGGCGGAAACGGATCGGCTGTTTTCGCCGTGCGTGATGCCGCTGGAGCTTCAGAACGAACGCCGCACGCGCTTTGACGCGGGCAGCGCGCTGTTTACGGCGGAAGAGGACGACATGATGGCGCGGATGGAGGTCAGCGTCTGCATGCAAAAGGATGCGGAAATACGGCGGCTGCGGCTCGTGAACCGCACCGATCGGCCGCGCACGCTGGAGGCCTGCCTGTATTTTGAAGTTTGTCTGGCACGGGAGAAGGATGCGCGCGCGCACCCCGTATTCCAGCGATTGTCGGTGGATGCGTCCGAGGAGGACGGCGTTTTGCTTTTCCGCCGCCGCCCGCGTCCGAAAGAGAAGGAAATGTGGATGTACGTGTGCTTTCAGGGAACGGAACGCACGCGCTACTGCACGGATGGATATGTTTTTCCCGGCAGGGGAAAAGGGATGGAACGGGCGCTGCGGGAGGCGCTGCCCGTAAATCTGCCGTTATGTGCGCCGCTCGAGCCAGTCTGCTGTGCGCGCTGCACGATGACGCTGCCCGCCAAAGGCGCGTCCGAGGCGCTCGCGGTCATTGGTTATGCGCCCACGCGCGCGGCGGCGCTGGAGGCCGCGCGCGAATTGCGGGAGCAGCCGGACAAAGCGGCGGCGTTGGCGCAGGACTATGCGCGCATGTCCCTAAAGAGCGCGGTGAACGGCAAAAAAGAAGCGCTTCTGTTTGAACGCATTCTATCTGCGTTGTTGCTTCCCGCGCTGAAAGACAGGCACGCGGTGCAGCAAAAGCCGCCGGGAGTGAACATCCTGTGGAAACACGGAATTTCGGGCGAACGGCCGATTTTGCTTTTGCTTTCCGGAACCTTGACCGGTTTGCCGAGGCTGGAGAGCATGCTGCGGTTGCAGGCGTATGCCGGAGCGAAAAACTTCATATTCGATCTCGTAGCGGTGGGCGAATACGGCGTGGCGTACTCGGATCCGCTTCGGGAGCGCATGATCTCGCTGATGCAGGGCAAGCCGCATGCGTATCTCATACATGGGTTTGAATTGGAAGCGGGCGAACTGGACGCCATAAAGCGCCTGAGCGCTTTATGGCTCGATCTAAGGTCGGCCGCCGCGCCGCAGCTTGTTGCACAGCGGGCGTCGAAACGGCCGTGGCGGAGGAAAGCGCGTTCCGAACCGAAGACATGGCTGCCGTTGCCCGCGCCGCAGCTGTCCTTCGGCAACGGGCTGGGCGGTTTTGACGCGGCCGCAGGCGAGTACTGCATCCGCCTGAAAGATGGGGAAAACACGCCGCTGCCGTGGAGCAATATCCTGGCTAACGAGCGTTTCGGAACGCTGGTAACGGAAAGCGGCGGCGGGTATACCTGGTATCTGAACAGCAGTCTGAACAAGCTGACGCCCTGGGCGAACGATCCCGTCTTCGATCGGGCAGGGGAGACGCTCACATTGAAGGACCTTTCCTCGGGTGAAACGTGGTCGCCGCTTCGGGCAAAGGAGCGCGAGGTGCGGCATGGGTACGGTTACACGCGCTTTCGGTGCGGCGCGTGCGGGATGATGCAGACGGCGGACGTATTTGTCGACGCGCGCGAACCGGTAAAGTACGTGCACATAACGCTGGAAAACGCTTCGGACCGCCCGCGCGAGATCGGCGTGCAGTACGCGGCGCAGATGGTTTTAGACGCGCAGCAAAGCGTAAATGCGATCGATCTTATGTGGGACGGGGAGCGCATCGCGGCGCGGAACGTGCGTACGGACGGAAACCATGGCGGCGCGTGGATGGCCCTTGCCGGCGCGCCGTGCAGGGCGGCGGACGACACGGCTGCGATACTGGATTTTGACGAATGCGAAGACATGCCGCCCGGCGAATGGCGGGCGAGCGAGTTCGGCTGGGCGGGAATAAGGTGCGCGGTTTCGCTTCAGCCCGGCGAAAAAAGAGAGCTTGTGCTGCGGCTCGGCGCGGGGGAGATTTCGGGCGCGGCGGATGCGGCTATGGCACGCCGCGCGCTCCGCGAGGTGCGCGAAATATGGCGTGAGCGTTTAGGCGCGATCCGCGTCAGAACGCCGGACGCCGCGTTCGACGAGCTGTTGAACGGCAGGCTCCTGTACCAGATCTGGTCGGCGCGGCTTCTCGGACGCACGGGCTACTATCAGGCGGGCGGCGCGACGGGCTTTCGCGACCAGCTTCAGGACGTTCTGGCGCTGATACAGACAGACCCTGCGCGCACGCGCGCGCAGATTCTCGCGTGTGCGGCGAGACAGTTTGCGGCGGGAGACGTGCTGCACTGGTGGCACGACCCCGCGCGCGGCGTGCGCACGCAAATATCGGACGATCGGCTGTTTTTGCCGTATGCGGCGCTCGCGTACACGGAAAGCACGGGCGATGAAAGCCTGTGGGGAGAAGAGGTCGCTTATCTCAGGGACGTTCCCATTCCGGACGGAAAACGGGAGATCTACGCGGACATGGCGGAAGGGGACGAAAAAGAAAGCATTTACTGCCATTGTAAACGCGCTTTGGAGCGTTCGCTCGTTTTTGGAGCGCACGGTTTGCCGCTGATGGGCAGCGGCGACTGGAATGACGGCATGGATCATGTCGGCGCGGGCGGAGGCGAAAGCGTCTGGCTCGGCTGGCTGCTGCTGATCGTTTTGGAGCGATTCGGCAAAATCTGCGCGTCGTTTTCGGACGGCGCGGCGGAAGAAAAATATCGCGACGCCGCAGTGCGGCTGCGCGCGGCGCTGGAAGAACACGGCTGGGACGGCGGCTGGTACCGCCGGGCGTACTTTGCCGACGGGCGGCTGTTGGGATCGCATCGGAACGAGCAGTGCAGTATCGACTGCATTTCCCAAAGCTGGGCCGTTTTCGCGCGCGCGCAGCACGCGCAGGAGGCGTTTGACGCGCTCGAAAGACAGCTTGTCGACAGCGAAGCGGGCGTGATCCGGCTTCTGACGCCGCCGTTTGACGACCCCGACGTTCCGGTGGGGTATATCCAGAGTTATCTGCCGGGCGTTCGGGAAAACGGCGGGCAGTACACGCACGCGGCGGTGTGGGCGGTCATTGCGGCCTGCGAGCTGGGGAAAACGGAGCGCGCGATACAGCTTTTTGACCTCATCAACCCGATCCGCCACAGCGACCAGACGCTGCTGATGCATCGCTACAAAGGCGAACCGTATGTTTTGGCGGGCGACGTATACGCCTTCGGGCGGCACGCGGGGCGCGCCGGATGGACGTGGTACACGGGCGCGGCGGCATGGATGTACAAGGCGGGCCTAGAACATCTTTTGGGGTTTCAGCGGCATGGCGAGCGGCTTATTATACGCCCCTGCGTGCCGTGGGAGCGGTTCAGCGTGGATTACCGTTACGGAGAAGCGCAGTATGCTTTTGACGTGCGCCGCGGCGGCAAAAAGGGGATTTGGATCGACGGGATACCGCAGCAGACGATCGTATTGTCGAAAGCCGCGGGAAGGCACGAAGTGCGCGTAATTTGGTGAAAACGGGGACATATCGCCAGGGGAAAAGGCGGTATGTCTTTTTTATTGGAAGGCAGTGCGAAAAAGTTCATAAACTCTTTGTTTGCATGTGAAAATTCGATGTAATACAATATTATCATAGGAAAATACTGGACAGGTGGTTTTGGAGATGGAGCAGCAAAAGACGGCCAGTCTGATTGACGCGCGAAAAGTGAAGAAGGTCTACCGCATCGGTCAGGTTCAGATCGATGCGCTGCGCGGCGTGGATTTTCGCGTGGAGCAAGGCGAGTTCTGCTGTATTGTGGGACGTTCCGGATCGGGGAAATCCACGCTCCTGAATGTGCTGGCGGGACTGGAACATCCCAGCAGCGGCGAGATCGTCATTGCGAAAAAGCATGTGGAACGTATGACGCAGAGCGAGCTGATCGTATTCAGGCAGCAGCATGTCGGGTTCATCTTTCAGTCGTTCAACCTGCTTCCGAATTATACGGCGCTGGAAAACGTGGGCCTGCCGCTGATGTTTTCGGGAGTGCCGAAGAAGCGCAGGCTGAAAAGGGCAAAGGAGATTCTCTGTGCAGTGGGGCTGGAGACGCATCTCAATCATAAGCCCACGCAGATGAGCGGCGGCCAGCAGCAGCGCGTGGGGATCGCGCGTGCGCTGGTGAGCAATCCGGACATCATCTTTGCCGACGAGCCGACGGGGAACCTGGACAGCAAGACGTCCGACGAGGTGATGCGGCTGATTTGGGACATCGTTCACGAACAGAAAAAGACGTTTGTAATGGTGACGCACGACCCGAATATGGCGGCGTTTGCCGACAAGGTGGTACAGATATTGGACGGGCAGATCACGGACGTCGCGTATCGACGTTAACGGTTTAATCAAAGGGGGTATGATGTGCATGAAACGCTGGATGGTATGGCTGAGCGCGATGGTGCTGGTAATGGGGATGTTCCTCACCTGCAATGTGGCGCTGGCGCAGGAGCCTGAGGTGACGGTTGATACGGAAACGACGTTCCAGGAATTCAACGGCGAGGTGCAGGTGCCTCTCTGGATCGACAATACGGGCGGGGAGGAGCGGGAGCTTTCCTATGCGCGCATAGGCACCGGCGCGCCTTATGTGACAGGCGTGTCCGTACCCGCTGCGGCGATTGCGGCCAACTCAAAGGTCTGGGTAGTCGCTACCATCACAGTGGATCCGGAAAAGGCGAATCCCGGCAACCTCCCGGTATCGCCCACGCTGGAACTGTATTTTCAGGACAGTGCCGCACCGGTCGTAACGCCGGCGATCAAGATCAGGAAAAACAGCGTTCCCACCGCCGATCCAGCTAAGGAACAGACGCCGGGCGGCGGAGAACAGATCAGTGCTCTCGTTTTGGACCCGACGGGCATCGACGGAACGGTCGTACCCGCCCCTTCCGGAAACGCGGGCGACGTGATCAAGGTGCGCCTGCCGATCAGGTGCCGCGCATATTATGTAACGGGCGTGCAGATCACGCCGCAGCTGTCGGCGAACCTGGATGAGTTCCCGTTTGAAATCAAAGCGGTGGACTACACGCGTTCACTTCCCGATCTCGCGCAGGGCGCAAAGGCGGAGCTTGCGTATGAGTTCCGGCTTTCACCGAAGGTGACCAGCGGCTTAAAGCCCGTCACGTTCAACGCCGTTTACTACAACGCAAAGGGTGAAGTGGAAACCACGTCGTTCGTCATTTATGTGACGGTCGTGAAGGGCGCGGCGCCGGAAGGAGCGATTGACCCGAGCGTGCCGCAGTTCGTTTCCACGCCGAAGCTGATCGTGGAAGCTTACAGCACGGATCCGGAGCGGCTGATCGCGGGCGAGCAGTTCCAACTGAAGCTGAAATTGAAGAACACATCCGACCTGGAGGCGGTCGAAAACATACAGGTCTCGCTGAATGCCGATAAGGACGGCGCGATCATGCCGGGCGAGAACGGCAGCAATACGCTGTACATCAAGAAGATCGACAAAGGCGAGAGCATCGAGCAGACGATACCGCTGCAATCCGCACCGGACGCGGAGGCGCGGGCGCATCTGATGACGATCGTATTCGGCTACGAGGGCGCAAAGTCCGATCAGTCCTATGAAACGACGGAAACGATCACGCTGCCGATCGAACAGAAGCTCCGCGTAAAGATCGACGAGCCTACGATATACGACGAAGAGGGCGTGATGGTCGATCAGTCGGTGGGCGTGTATTTCGGACTTTACAACATGGGGAAATCCGCCATCTACAACTGCATGGTCGAAGTGGAGGGCGAGGGCCTGCGCATGGAGGAAAGCTATTTCGGCGGGAACGTTTCTCCCGGAGCGACCATGCGCGCGGACTTCAACATCATCCCGACCGTGGCGGGAGCGATCGAGGGAACGATCGTCATCACCTACGAGGACGTTTACGGCGAACAGATCCGCGAGGAAAAGCCGTTCAGCCTGTATGTGGACGAGGGCTTCATGTACGAGCCGTCCGAAGAAATGTTTGGCGAAGAGGAGATGATGCCCCAGCCGGAACCGGAAGAAGGACTGGGCGCATGGCTGTATGTGATCATCGCTGCGGCGGTGGTCGTCGCGGCGGTCGTGGTGCTGCTGATCGTTCGGAGCAGGCGCAGGAAGAAGCGCCTTGAAGACTTATGAGAGCGGGCGACATACTCGCCATGGCGTTTCTGAACCTGTGGCGAAGGAAGCTGCGCGCGTTTCTGACGGTGCTGGGCATGGTCATCGGCATGGCCTCCATTATCGTTATGATCAGTCTGGGCATCGGCATCAACGAAGCGCACAGGCAGACGTATGAAAGCGCGGGAAGCCTGACGACGATTGAGGTGACCTCCTATAACTGGCAGGTCAACGACGACGGCATGTACAGCTCGACCGAGGTAAAGCTCGACAATAAGAGCGTGCAGACGTTCCGGCAGATGAAAGGCGTGAGCGCGGTCATGCCGCGCGTCGAAACATGGGCCTACATCAAAAGCGGGCAGTACGTGGCGGGCGTTTCCATCCTCGGCATTGACGCGGAGCAGGCGGAGGAGTTCGGTTTTAAGCTCGCGAGCGGGCGCATGCCGAGGGCGACGGCGGGGAACCGGGTGGAAATGGTGGTAGGCTCGTGGACGATGCGGGATTTTTACAACCCCGTGACCGGCAAGCAGGCCTACAACTGGAATACGGGGACCTCACGGATTTCGCTGGAGCGTTCGCGCTTCCAGCTGACGTTCGATTCGGAAAACGTATATCGCCCCACGAACATGGGCTACGAGGACTACGACCCGTCCGGCCGCGCGCCGGGGAAGATGTATACGCTGGACATCGTCGGCGAGCAGACGGAGGAGGGCAACAACAACGCTTACTACGCGCTGATGGACATGGAGCAGCTCGTAAAGCTCGCGAAGCAGAACAAAGACTTTATGCAGGTGAACACGGACAGGTACGACAGCGTGCTCGTCAAATGCGCCCGGGTCGAGGACGTGAAGAACGTCAAGGAAGAGATCACGCGCATGGGGTACGGCACGTACAGCCTGCAGGATCAGCTCGACGCGGCGCAGAAGAGCACGGAGCAGCTGCGTTATCTTCTGGGGGCTATCGGCGGCGTGGCGCTGCTGGTGGCGGCGATCGGCATCATGAACACGATGCTCATGAGCATCTACGAGCGGACGAAGGAGATCGGCGTGATCAAGGTGCTCGGCTGCCGGATGCGGAACATCGCGGTGCTCTTCCTGACGGAGGCCGCTTATATCGGCATGATCGGCGGACTGATAGGTCTGGGCGTCAGCTACGGGCTCTCGGCGGTGCTGAACAGCTTCCTGCTGGGCGAAAGCGGACTTATGAGCATCATCCCGGTATATCTGGGGGTATTTGCGCTGGTGTTTTCGATCGTGGTGGCGCTTCTGAGCGGAATGTATCCGGCCGTGCGCGCCATGCGCCTGAGCGCGCTGAGCGCCATTCGTTCGGAGTGAGCGAAATATGACGATATAAAACAGCTCCCATGCGCTTTGTGCGCACGGGAGCTGTTGCGTTCTGTGCGCGCGATGGGTAGAATATAGTTTGATCCGATGTAAAAACCATACAGAAGGAGTATGTTTATGAAACGAATTTGGATAGCGGCGGTTTGCCTCTGCCTTTGCATAGGCTTTGCAGGATGCGCGGCGCCCGCAGGGCCCGCGCCCCGGGAACCGGCGGCCGAAGAGCCTTCGCCCGCGGAGGAGCAGACGCAGCCGGAAGAGCCGGACGGCGACAGCGTGCTGCTGCCGGATATTGAACGCCTGCGGGAAGGCCTGAGCGAGTTGACGGATTTGTATGTGCCGACGGAGATCACGATGGACAGCGTGCGTGCGAACGCCGGAACCTATCAGAAAATTACGGCGGAACAGGCATTTCTGATGATACGGGATATCGAGAACGCTGCGGTCGTCGACGTGCGCACACAGGAAGAGTACGACGCCGGACACATCGAGGGCGCCGTGCTGGTGCCGAACGAGAGCATCGTGGATGCGCAGCCCGCCGTGCTGCCGGATAAGGAGCAGATACTGCTCGTCTACTGCCGCTCCGGCGTGCGCAGCGAGGATGCGGCGAAAAAGCTTCTGAAGCTGGGATACGCGTACGTGTACGATTTCGGCGGGATCATCGATTGGCCCTACGACGTGGTGCAATGAATAAGATAAGCGGGAGAGTAAAAAATGGAAATGAGGATCAAACGGCTTAACGATGCGATGCGGGAGAACGGTGTCGACGGCATGCTGATCACGGATATGATCAACTGCCGCTATTTCAGCGGCTTTACGGGGACGAACGGGACGCTGCTCATTGCCCGCGGACGCAATCTGCTTTTTACGGATTTCCGGTATACCATCCAGGCAAAGCAGCAGACGCGCGGTCTGTTTGAGATCGTGGAGGTGCCGCAGGCGAACGCGCTTTCGACGCTCGAAGACCGGATACGGGATATGGCTTTAACGCGCGTAGGCTTTGAGGACGAAACGCTTACGGTGGCGCGCTTCCGGCAGTGGGAGGGCTTTCGCTGCGAATGGGCGCCGTTTTCGGAAAAAATCGCGCGGCTGCGCTGCGTAAAGTCGATGGAGGAGATCGACTGCATCCGCCGCGCGCAGAAGGTTTCGGAGCGTGCGTTTTCGGAACTGCTGGAGCGCATGCATCCTGGGATGACGGAAAAGGAAGCGGCCAACGAACTGCTGTATCTGATGCGCAGGCACGGTGCGGAGGGGCCTTCCTTCGCGCCGATCGTGGCTTCCGGCCCCAACGGGGCGCTGTGCCATGCCGTGCCGACGGACAGAGCGTTCCAAAAAGGCGATCTGGTGGTGATGGATTTCGGGAGCATCGTTGACGGATATTGCTCGGACATGACGCGCACCGTCGCCATCGGCAAGCCCGACGCGCACATGCAGGAGGTATACGACATCGTTTTGGAGGCGAATCTGCGCACGCTGGCGGCGCTGCGTCCCGGCATGGCGGGACGGGAGCTCGACGGCGTGGCGCGAAGCTATATCGCCGCGCACGGTTACGCGGACGCGTTCGGGCACGGGTTAGGACACGGGTTCGGACTGGAGATCCACGAAGCGCCTTATGCGAACAGAACCTGGGAGGGCACGCTGGAACCGTTTATGACGATCACGGTGGAGCCCGGGATCTACATCGAAGGCGAAGGCGGCGTAAGGATAGAGGACTGCTGCGTGTTGACGGAGGACGGATACGAGAATTTTGCGGCTGCGCCGAAGGAACTGATCCGGATTTAACAGTTTATTCACATTTGGGCGGCTGCTGCCAACATTTATCCACATACATGTTGTATACTGAAAAAACCGACGCAATAGGAGATGAAGTTATGGAACGTACAGAGCAAGCCCCTGCAAAGGCAATGCCGAAGAAGAAACGCAAGAAGCGCTGGTTTATCCTGGGCGCGCTGGCGATCGTCGTCGTAGTCGTGATCGTCATCGTTTTCGCGGGAAGAGGCAAGGCGCCGGCGACCGTGGCATTGCAGCAGACGAGTCTGCTTTCGCGCGGATCTATCCAGAATACGGTGAATGTGACCGGCGTGGTAAAAAGTGCGTCGGTATCCAACGTGTATTCGATGCTCACATATCCGGTTGCAAACGTGTATGTGGAAGTCGGCGATACCGTCAGGACGGGGGATCTGCTGTGCAAGCTCGACGACTCAACTTTGCTCGACCAGATCGCTCTGAAAGAAGCTTCGCTCGATATGACGGAGAAGATCGCCGCGCAGCAGGCACGGGCGGCGAGAGATCAGTACAACGCGGCAAGGAACACGCTCGATAACGGCGAAAACACCGCGCTGATCAACGCGCGCCAGATGCTGCGGAATGCGGAGCGGCAGCTGGAAAGCGTGCAGGAGACATACGATAAATACATCGACGACTATCGCGGAACGGACACGGAAAAGGAACTGAACGACAACCTGAACGACGCAAAGCAGGCCTATACCGACGCGCTCGCCGCGTTTGAAGCGACGCAGGCGGCCTTGAAGCAGGAGGTGCAGGCGTATTACAACAACTGGCGGAGCAGCGTCCTTTCCGACCAGTCCGACCTGTCGAAGATGGAGTTGGAGCAGCTCAGAGCGAACCTGGAAAAGACGAACATCGTTGCGCCGATGGACGGCACGGTGACGGCCGTATACGCGAACGAAGGAGCGAGCGGATCGGGACTGCTGTTTATCATTGAAGATACGAACCGGCTGGTGATCGAGACGTCGGTTAAAGAATACGATGTGGGACTGGTCCAGCCGGGCATGCGCGTCGAGATCAAATCCGACATCACGGGCGACGCTGTGCACGAGGGCGAAGTGGAGAGCATTGCGCCCACGGCGGACAAACAGACGGCGGGCATGTCCTCGGACGTCCAGTTTGCGACAAAAGTGCGGGTGACCAAAGAACAGACCGGACTGCGGATCGGCGGAAACGCGCGGCTGTATATCGTGACAGCGGAGCAGGACGACGTGTACACGGTGCCCTACGACGCGGTGTTCGAAGACGAAGCCGGGCAGTCTTATGTGATGGTGCTTGAGGAAAGCGGCGAGAACGGGCTGGGGACTTTGGTTGCCGTGCCGGTGGAGACCGGAATGGAGAACGACCTCAAGGTCGTCATTTCGGGCGACGGCTTAAAAGACGGCATGCGCGTGCTGGACAATGCGAACGGCTATTATGCGGGACAGACGGTGCGGGTAAGCGATTCCGCGCAGACGGATTCCTCGCGTCTCTTCAGCCGGTTTGTCTCATAACGGGGAAGGAAACGATGAGCAAGACGATCATCGACATGGAGAACGTCGTAAAGCGGTTCTTTATCGGCATGCCGAATGAACTGGAGGTACTGCGCGGCGTCTCCCTAAAAGTGCAGGAGGGCGAATTTGTGTCCATCGTGGGCGTTTCCGGCAGCGGAAAGAGCACGCTGATGAACATCATCGGCGCGCTGGATCGCCCGACCAGTGGAACATATGTCATGGACGGCGTGGCGGTGCACGAGGCGAACGATACGGAACTGTCCGAGATCCGCAACAGGAAGATCGGGTTCGTGTTCCAGAATTTCAATCTGATACCGCGCACGAACGCCCTGCAGAACGTCGCACTGCCGATGATGTATGCGGGCGTGCCGCAGCGTCAGCGCACACAGTACGCGAAGGAGCTGCTGAAAATGGTGCAGATGGAGGATCGTATGTACCACCAGCCGAACGAGCTTTCGGGCGGCCAGAAGCAGCGCGTGGCGATCGCGCGCGCCATGGCCAACGATCCTGCGATATTGCTGGCGGACGAACCGACCGGCGCGCTGGACAGCAAGACCGGACGGATGGTGATGGACCTTTTCCACAAGCTTCACCGCGAACGCGGGAAGACGATCGTCCTGATCACGCACAATCAGCAGCTGGCGAATGAAACGCAGCGCGTGCTCAATATGTACGACGGCATGCTCTACGAGGGCACGGAGGGAGCGCAGGTATGAATCTGGGAGAAAACATCCGGCTTGCGTTTGAAGGCCTGCGCGCCAACAAGATGCGCGCGCTTTTGACGATGCTCGGCATCATCATCGGAATCGGCTCGGTCATAGGCATCCTGACGGTCGGCGGCGCGTTGAGCGGCAGTGTGACCTCGTCCATGTCCGCGCTGGGCGCTTCCAATATCGTGGTGCTCGTTCAGGAGCGCGGCGACGGGCAGAGCGTGTCGTTTACCGACGGCCTGGGAAGCTCGGCCGTCATGGAAGAAACGGACATGATCAGCGAAGAGATGATCGAGGCGCTGCGCGCTCGCTATGCGGAACAGATCGGCGCGATCGCGCTTTCGGAGAGCGTGAATATGGCGAAAGCGCAGGACGGGCGCAAGTATGCCAACCTGACCGTCACCGGAGTGAACGACGGCTATTTGGACGTAAACAACCTCGAGATGCGGCTGGGCCGTTTCATCACGCAGCGGGACGTTGCGAGCGAGAGGCGTGTGGCCGTGGTTTCGGATAAGCTGGTCAGCAATCTCTTTGGCGGCGCAGACCCGCTGGAGCAGGAATTAAAGGTCTACATGGACAACCAGATCTACACGTTCACGATTGTGGGCGTGTACAGATATGTGGAAACGGTAGCGAATTTCTCCTTCGCATCCGACGCGGATGTGCGGACGAATCTTTATATCCCGGTCAGCACGGCAAAGCGCATAGCCTCCGCGCCGGACGGTTATCGGAATATCACGGTCATGACCAACGCAGGCGTCGACGGTCAGATCTTCTCCGATCAGCTGAAAGACTTTTTTGGGAAATACTATGAAAACAACGAAAGCTTCCGCTGCACGACGATGAGCATGGAAACCGTCATCGAGCAGCTCGATTCGATGATGGATACGCTCAACACGGCCATTGCCGTGATCGCCGGCATTTCGCTGCTGGTAGGCGGCATAGGCGTCATGAACATCATGCTCGTATCCGTGACCGAACGCACGCGCGAGATCGGAACGCGCAAAGCGCTCGGCGCGACGAACGGGCATATCCGCATGCAGTTCATCACCGAATCCATGATCATCTGCCTGATCGGCGGCCTGATCGGCGTGGTGCTCGGGATCGTGCTGGGCTATGTCGGCGGCGCGCTTCTCAATGCGCAGGTGGCGCCGTCCGTGGGAGCGATCGCCCTGGCAGTAGGCTTTTCGTTGGCGGTGGGACTGTTCTTCGGGTATTATCCGGCGAACAAAGCCGCAAAACTCGATCCTATCGAAGCGCTCAGATATGAATAATTCATCTGTTTAACGGCACAGCATTCGAAAAAATCATTGACATTATACGATATTCGCGTATAATTAAAAGCAACTTTTCTGCATGAGTGTATGCGTGTATACAATACGCGTTTGAAGGAGGTTACACGACTATGAGTACCATTGTGTTTGATCCCAAAAGCAACCTGCTGCGTGAAAACTATTACAAGTACAGAGTGCAGGATGTTGCGGAACCGAACCTTTTTCGGGAGATGTTCGATTTTGAACATGTGCCCAAGGTGGCATTCAACAATCGCATAGTGCCCATGAACGTACCCAGCGAGATCTGGATCACGGACACGACGTTCCGCGACGGGCAGCAGTCCCGCGCGCCGTTTACGCCGGAGCAGATCGTGGCGCTGTACCGCATGATGAACAAGCTTGGCGGCCCGCGCGGGATCATCCGCCAGAGCGAGTTTTTCGTATATTCCGAGAACGACCGGAAAGCGCTGATCGATTGCCTTTCCCTGGGGTATGCGTTCCCGGAAGTGACCACATGGATCCGCGCGAACGAAAAGGATTTTGAACTCGTACGCCGAATCGGCGTGAAAGAGACCGGCATCCTCGTCAGCTGCTCGGATTATCACATCTTCAAAAAGATGAACATGACGCGCGCACAGGCGATGGAGCAGTATTTGAGCGTCGTGCGTATGGCGCTGGATAAGGGCATCCGCCCGCGCTGCCATTTTGAGGACATCACCCGCGCCGATTTTTACGGGTTTGTCGTGCCGTTCGCGTACGAACTGAAGAAGCTCAGCGAGGAAGCGGGGATACCGATCAAAATCCGCTGCTGCGATACGCTGGGGCTTGGCGTGTCGTACCCGGGCGTGTCGCTGCCGCGCAGCGTACAGGGCATCATTTACGGTCTCAGGCAGTACGCGAACATCGACAGCGCCATGCTGGAGTGGCACGGTCACAATGATTTCTACAAGGTCGTCTGCAACGCCGCTTCCGCCTGGCTGTACGGCTGTTCGGCGGTGAACTGCTCGATCCTCGGCATCGGCGAGCGCACGGGCAACTGCCCGCTCGAAGCGATGGTGATCGAGTATTGCTCCCTGCGCGGTACGGACGACGGGATGGACCTGTCGGTCATGACGGAAATGGCCGAGTACTTTGAAAAGGTGATCGGGTATCAGATTCCGCCGCGCACGCCGTTTATGGGCCGTGATTTCAACGTCACGCGCGCCGGCATCCACGCGGACGGACTGCTCAAGGACGAGGAAATCTACAGCATATTCGACACGCAGAAGGTGCTTTCGCGTCCCGCGGGCGTGTTGGTAGACGCGCACAGCGGACTCGCGGGCGTGGCGTATTGGATGAACCAGCACTTTAAGCTCACCGGCGAAAAAACGATCACCAAAGCGGATCCGATCGTAGCGGCAGTCAAAAAGATGGTGGACGCGCAATACGCCGAAGGCCGTACCACGACCATGAGCGATGAAGAGCTGGCGGCGATGTGCAAAGAAGCCGCTCCGGAACTCTTCGGCGCGGACAAGTAATTCCGTCTCCTTTTGGTCTTGCAGTGGGAGCGTTCGACGGGTTATAATGATACCATCAAAAGTGTAAGGAGGGATTCACCTTGATACGCGTGATAGTGGGCAGAAAAGGTGCGGGTAAGACGAAGCGGATCATCGACATGGCAAATGAAACGATCAAGACCTCGCATGGAAGCGTCCTCTTTATTGACGATGACAGCAAGTACATGTTTGATCTCAAGCACGAGATACGTTTCATAGACGCATCGGAGTACGAGATCGACGGGCCCAAGATGTTTTATGGCTTTTTGTGTGGGTTAGCGGCACAGGATTTTGATCTGGAATATATGTTTATCGACGGTTTCCTCAAGATCGTCCATCATGAGCTTGACACACTGGAAGGACTGTTTGAACACGTGCAAACCTTTGCCCAGAAACGCGGCATCAATGTGATCATCAGCATCAACGGCGATCCGGATAATGTGCCGGAATTCCTTCAGCAATATGTGCATATCCGCGAGGGTTGAATGAAGAATATAAAGAGGCCGCACAGTCGGCCTCTTTTTCCGTAAAGGGGTGTAAAGATTGAAGATCGCGCTTTGTCAGCTCGACGTTACGACGGATTATGAAAGCAATATACGTTCCGCGCGCGCCATGCTTCTGGAGGCGGGTGAGCGCGGCGCGCAGATCGCGGTGCTGCCGGAGATGTTTACCATGGTTTATTCGCCGAAGCGCTTCTGCGCGGTAGCCGAGGCGTGCGAAGGCGGCGAAGCGTTTCACATGCTTTCGCAGGCGGCCACGCGTACGCGCATGGCCGTCGTGGGAGGCACCATTCCCGAAAAGGATGGGGGATTCATATACAATACGAGCATGTGTTTCGATCAAAGTGGGGAATATGTGGGGAAATACCGCAAAGCGCACCTCTTTGACGTGGCATTGCCGGGGAAGAGGCCGTTCCGCGAATCGGATGCACTGAAGCACGGCGACGGGTATCCGCTGTATCTGCCGCAGTTCCCGATAAAAACCGGCGTATGCGTCTGCTTTGACGTGCGTTTTCCGGAGTGGCAGCGGTTCCTGATGAAGCAGGATATCGACCTTTTGGCGCTGCCTGCGGCGTTTTCCAACGATACCGGCCCGCGCCACTGGGAGCTTTTGCTGCGCGCTCGTGCACTGGACAACCAATGCTTTGTGGCGGGCGTGTCGCCCGCGCATTCGGATTTCGTATACGGGCACAGCATGCTGGCCGCGCCGGACGGCAGCGTGGTTTACGACTGCGGCGAAAAAGAAGGCGTGTATCTGGTGGAACTGGATTTTAGGCTTTTAGAGGAAATGCGGCAAAGCATCCCGGTCAAAAAACTGCGCCGTTTAGACCTGTACGACGTGGTGAAAAAAGTGGATTAAAAAACAGTTTTTTGTAGAGAAACAGGCGTGCAAGTGGTGCGATGCGCTTGTTTTTCGGATGTAATTTCACACAATATGCCCAAATGAATTGACGGATGGGATAATAATTGGTAAAATCGGCATATATAATTGTCAGGACGTAATGCACGGCCGATTTTGACAATTGGAGGTTCGTAAATGAAAAAGTCCATTGCGCGGACGGTTTTGTATTTCGCTGCCGCCGTGACGATCACAGCGGCGGTCAGCGTGGCTGTGACGGTCACGGTCATCAATGAAAACAAGGGCGACCGCGTAGTTTTCACCAGGGAAGAGTATGAGCAGATCGCTCCATTTGAACCGCTGTGGGAGATGAGCGAGCTGATCCGCGACAGGCATTACGGTGCGGCTGTATCCGATGATGCGCTGGTCGAGGGAGCCTTGCGGGGCATGCTGTCCACGGTGGGAGACCCCTTTGCGAAGTACTACACGAACGAAGAATATATAAAGTATCTCGAAAGCCTGGACGGCAAATACGTAGGTATCGGCGTATCGCTTTCACAGCCGACGGACGGCGCGGCGACGATCCTGAAGCTCTACGAAGACAGTACGGCTGCGCAGGCGGGACTGCTGGTGGGCGATCGGGTCACGGCGATAGACGGACAGCCGATCGGGGGCATGCCGATGGAAGCCATCGACAATCTGCTCGAAGGCGAAGAGGGAACGGAAGTAACGCTGACGGTGATACGCGACGGAGCGGAGCAGGACTACACGCTCATGCGCAAAACCGGCGTGGTGCCGTATGTGCATCATGCGCTGTATAACCAGCGCACGGGCTTCATCCGCATCAGCAAATTCAGCGGCAACTGTGCGGACGAGTTTCAGGAGGCGATACGCGATCTGACGGATCGCGGCATGAAATCACTGGTGATCGACCTAAGGAACAATCCGGGCGGCAGCTTGCAGGACGCGGTAGAGATCTCTGACATTCTGCTCGGCGAAGGGGTGATCGTCTCGATTAAGAGCGCCGACGGCGAAACGGAAGTCTTCCGTTCGAACGCGAAGGGCGTGAACGTCCCGATCGCCATTCTGATGAACGCCAATTCGGCGTCCGCGAGCGAGATTGTCGCTGCGGCGGTGCAGGAAAACGAAGCGGGGATCGTCGTCGGCACGGATTCGTACGGCAAGGGCACGGTGCAGACGACGATGCGGCTCGCGAGCAACGATGGCTGGGTAAAGTTGACGACAGCGGGCTATTGCACGCCGCGCGGGAACAGCATTGAAGGCGTAGGCGTTAAGCCCGACATCGACATAGACCTCGCGGATGAACTTAAGGGATTGGCGATAGAGGATATCGAACAGGAAGACGACGCGCAGTTATGGGCCGCTCTGGACGAAGTCCGCGCGCGTGCGGAAGAACTGGAAGCGGGGAGCGCGCAATAAACAGGAGGTAGTACAATGACGGAACTATTTGACGAAACGATGCTCACAGAGGCTGTACAGAGGATGGAAACGACCGTATTCCTGCTGACGGGCGACGAACCTAATCTGATGACGATCGGCTGGTGCCAGTGGGGACGGGTCTGGAACCGGATGGTATGCACGCTGTTTGTCCGCAAAACGCGTCTGTCGTATGAACTGCTGGCGAGCGGAAGGTTTACCGTCAGCGTTCCCAAGCCCGGGACGTACAAGGAAGCCTTGGCGTACTGCGGTTCGCATTCCGGCCGCGATGAGAACAAGATAAAGGTGCTGGGGCTCGAAACATTGCCTTCGCGCACGGGCGGCGTGCCGGCGCTCAAGGGCTGCCAGATGCATTTCGAATGCAGGGAGCTGTGCCGGATGGACGGCGATTTCAGCAGCCTGGAAAAACCGCTGCTCGATCAGTTTTACGACCCGCAGAAGGTGAAAAGGGAGGACGGCGATCCGCATTGCCTGATCTTCGGCGAAATATTGGCCGCCTACCGGGAATAAGAGCGCGGTAAAAGAAAAAAGCATGGGACGCTTTTCTCGATAAAGCGTCCCATAACATTTTCCGGAATTATGTACGGTCCTTGTTTTTGCGGCGTATACCGTCGCGCCTGAAGAGTATTGAGATGCCCCAAATGCCTCCGAGTCCGACGAGCGTATACAGTATGCGTGAAACGATGGCGCTCATGCCGCCGAATACGGCGGCAATCACATCAAACTGAAACAGGCCGACCAAGCCCCAGTTCAGCGCGCCGATGATGACCAATATCAACGCTAGCGTATCCAAACCTATCACTCCTTTGCTCAAACATGCACATAGCTTGTGCGTATTCGCGCAAAGTCATGCAAAGTCAGGATTTCTTTTTTTGTTCAAACAATTCGATTTCAAAACGATCAAATGCCACGTCTTCCATAAAGTCGGCAGGGAAAAACACCGTGCGCGAGAATTGATGAAGCTCCCGCATATGCTTTTTCATCAATATCGGCCTCGCGAGCGAGAGCGTCTGACAAAGTTCGTCCAGCACTTTAAGCCACGCGCCTTCGGTGCGCGGCATCGGCTGCTCCCAATTCAAAACGTGGTTCTGAACGATCTTTTGATTTGTGCGAACGATTCCCCAAATCTTCATACGCCTATTGTGCCTGAATTTCACAAGACGCAAACATGCTGTCTGCGTCTTGTGAATAGTTCGAAATGAAATTATTTTTTGGTGATGAACCAGCAGTACACTTTCGGTAGGCCAGTCTCCGCGTCGACGCCGTTGTAATCGCCCCACAGCGTGTAGGTCTTGTTGTCGTCCATGGAGACGCTCGCCGCGGTGCCGTGGTATTCAAACAGCAGGTCGCCGCTGTCGGTTTTGAGCTTTGCGATGACGTAAGGCTCTGCCTGCAGGATCTCCGCGACCGTTCCGGGGCACTTGTAAGAAGCCTTATGGTTGGGCTCGTTCTGCATACGGGCGTAATCCAGACGATGCACGGAGGCTGTGTACGCATTGTAATCGGGCGCGTACTCGACCGTGACGGTCTCGCTCGTGCTGTTGCCGTTTTTGGCGGCCGTGATGGTCACTTCATAGTGGCCGACGGAACTCATAGACACGTTGAACGAGAACGTGCCGGATTCGGAGTTCACGTTCGGCGTGCCGGATACAATGCTGCCCTCGACCTTTAACGAAGCGCCGGGCTCCATGGTGCCTTTGATGGTGCTCGTTCCGGTGGTCGTGCGCAGCGTGGCGCGGTCGGCGATCTGTATGCGCGCGAGCGCTTTCACGAGCGTGCTCAGATCGAGCGTCACGGAATTGGTCTGCCACTTGTTCTTTGTCGCGGTCACGGTGACAGACGTCAGTTCGCCTGCCGGCAGAGGATAGGTACCGCTGAAGGCGCCGTCCGAATCGACGGCGAGCTGTTCGCCGTTCACGTTCACGCTTACGCTGCTGTCATCCACTTTGCCGGCGATCTGCAGCGCACGTCCGGACGACGTGCTGGAAACCAGCGTAAACGACTCCACTTCGAGCGAGACCTGCTTTACCTCGACGGGCAAAGGCTCCAATTTCACGGGGATCTCCGTGCCGTCGTTGGTGATGACCGTGATGTCGGGAGTGACGTATACGGGATTGGCATCGAGCGGTTCGTCGGGCAGCAGTTTATCCTTTTCGACGATCAACTGGATATAATTGGAGGAATTGACCGTGCCGCTCTTCTCGTCCGCCCCGGCGCGTATGCGCACCTGGTTGCCGCTCTTGACGTGCAGATCGATCGAGAACGCGGGGTTGCCCTGCGCGCTCGTGATCTCCTTCACGACGGGCTCCTGCAGAATAGGATTGCCGGAGAACAGCGCGCCGAAGCCGCCGTAATTCTTGTTGACGAGTATGATCCCGAGCGCGATCAGCGCGACGACCAGGATCACGACGATCGCAATGAATATGCCTTTTTTCTTGCTGCGTTTGCGCTGGTGCGGCGCAGAGCCGCCGCGCTTAGAAGAAGAGTACGACGAAAAATCGGAGGTATCCTCGTCGTCATCGAATGCGTCGGAATAAGAATATGCGCCTGCACGGGACTGACGCGCCATGCGGTTGAATCCCGTATCGTCCGTGTTGACGCGAGAGAGGACTTCGCGAGTGGGGGCTTCGTCGAGCGCGCGGTCGAGTTCTTCATCGTTCCAGGACTGCCGGGCGCCGTGACGCGGCGGAACGTCGGGCGTGCGCGCATAGGACGGCCGCGTGCGTGCCGGAGGCGCGTACTCCTCCTCGGACTTGGCCGCCGGAGGCGTGTCCTGCTGCGCGTAATCGGCCCGCTGCGGCGCGGGCGCATAGCGCTGCGGCTCGGGGGCGTCCTGCGGGACAGGGGTATAGCGCGGCGGCTCGGGGACATCCTGCGGCGCAGGAGCGTAACGAGGCGCTTCGGGTGCGCGCTGCGGCGCAGGGGTGTAGCGCGGCGGCGCAGGCGTATAACGCGGCGGTACGGGAGCGTCCTGCGGCGCGGAAGTATCCTGCGGCGCGGGGGCGTAGCGCGGCGTTTCGGGTGCGCGCTGCGGCGCGGACGTATAGCGCGGCGCCTCGGGCGCATCCTCCAAAGAGTTCATATTCAGATTGGGCTTCGGCCATTTGGGAGCGGGCACGAACTGCCACTGCGGATGCGCGCCGGAAACGTTTGATTCTGCCTGTGTCTGCGTCTGCACGTCCGGGGTTTCGGGCGCGGCAGACTCTTCCGTCGGAGTCGGATCAGGTTCCCGCACCGATTCCAGCGGAGCGGCACAAATACGGCAAAATGACAGCTGGTCGCTGTTATATGCTCCGCATTCTTTACAAACCATATTGTTATCCTCCTGTCGGTTTTCAACAGTTTTCGATCTATTTTAATTATATACGACTCGAAAATCCTGTGTAAAGAGGGGAAGACGACTTTCGGGACAAAACGGAGAGGAGTTTACAAATTCGCAAATATGTTTTCCTCTTTCCTTAGCGAGGTTTTCATCATATAATGCTAAAGAACGGACTTCCGTTTTATATAGATTGAAAGATATGGAGTGGTAATCGTGATTTATCTGGACAACAGTGCCACGACCCGCGTATTGCCGCAGGCGGCGGACGCCGCGGCGTATTATATGCGGGAGGCATTTTTCAACCCATCCAGTGCTTATAATTCCGCGGCATCGGTGGAAAGAACGGTCAATGCGGCGCGCGCGAGGCTGGCTTCCCTGCTGGCGGCCGCCCCGGAGGAGATCTTGTATACGTCCGGCGGGACGGAATCGAACAACATGGCCATTTTGGGCGCGCTCAAGGCGATGCGCGCGCCGAAAGCGCTCATTACGAGCGCGGTAGAGCATCCGTCCGTGCTGCAGGTATTCCAGGAGCTTGAGCGGTCGGGCATGAAGGTGATATATTTCGGCGTGGACAGCAGCGGGTCCGTGCGGATGGAGGAACTGCGTCAGGCAGTGACGCGCGACACCTCGCTCGTGTCCATCATGCAGGTCAACAACGAAACGGGCGCCGTTAACGACATCACGGGCGCGTACGAGCTCATCCGACGCACTGCGCCGGAAGCGGTCTTTCACGTCGACGGCGTACAGGGCTTCTGCAAGCTCCCCTTCGGCAGAGTGCCGGCGGATCTGTATTCGATCAGCGGCCATAAATTCCATTCCCCGAAAGGCGTCGGCGCGCTTTACGTCCGCAGAGGTCTGCGCTTTGCGGGCGGGCTGATGGGCGGCGGGCAGGAACGAAATCTGCGCTCCGGCACGACGAACGTCCCCGGGATCATGGGAATGGATGCGGCGCTCGAAGAATATCGGGCAAAGCAGGAAGCGCACATCGCGCATCTGCGCGCCTGCAAGCTGCGGCTGGCGCAGAACCTGATGCGCATCCCGCAGACCGTGGTGAATGGCCCCGCGCCGGAAGAAGGGGCGCCGCACATCCTCAACGTTTCCTTTTTGGGTGTGCGGGGCGAGGTGCTGCTGCACGCGCTGGAGCAGAACGAAATCTATGTGTCGACGGGCTCCGCCTGTTCGTCGCATAAGAAGGGAAAGAACCGCGTCCTCAACGCCATGGGCGTTGTCGGCGAAAGGCAGGAGGGCGCGCTGCGCTTTTCGCTCTGCCCGTACAATACATTGGAAGAAATGGACAAAGCGTTCGAGGCGATCGCGGAGCATGTGGCGCAGCTGAGGCGTTTCAAAAGAAGATAGACAAGAGAGGATCAACTATGGAGCAGGTACTGCTGGTACGGTATGCGGAAATACATTTGAAGGGCTTGAACCGGCCGTTTTTTGAGCGTCAGCTTGCCGACGCGATCCGCCGTGCGCTCAAAGACATGCAGGTGCGCGTGGAGCGCACGCAGGGACGAATGTACGTCTGGGGGCTGCGGGACGACGAAATGGAGAAGGCGATCGCGCGCCTGAGACATGTGTTCGGGATCCATTCTGTGAGTCCAGCGCTGGCGGTCGATAAGGAATGGGAAACGGTTTGCGACGCGGCGGCCGCGCTCGTAAGGGCAGAGCTGGAAAGCGTGGAAAACGCGACGTTCAAAGTCCGCGCGCGGCGGCAGGACAAAAGCTACTTCCTCAGTTCCGACGAGATCAACCGCAAGCTCGGCGGCGTGCTGTTGGAGCGCTTCCCTCAGCTGCGGGTGGACGTGCACGACCCCACGATACGCGTGGGCGTGGAGATCCGGCAGCAGGCGTTCATTTACGTGCGCGAGATGTTCGGTACGGGCGGCATGCCGGTAGGCAGCAACGGGAAAGCGGCGCTCCTGATCTCCGGCGGGATAGACAGCCCCGTGGCGGGCTATATGATACTGAAACGCGGCGTGGAGCTGTGCGCAGTGCATTTCTTCAGCTACCCCTATACGAGCGAACGCGCCCGGGATAAGGTGGTGGAGCTGACGCGGCAGCTCGCCGTATACGGCAACCGAATCGAACTGTATCTCGTGCCGTTCACGGAAATACAGCTCGCGATCTACGAGCAGTGCCCGCCGAGCGAAACGACGGTGCTGATGCGCCGCCAGATGATGCGCATCGCCGAGATCATCGCCGAGAGAGCCGGCGCGCAGGCGCTGGTGACGGGCGAGGCGATCGGACAGGTGGCCAGCCAGACGATCGAAAGCCTGACGGTCACAAACGATGCGGTGACCATGCCGGTATTCCGTCCGCTGATCGGCTTTGACAAAGAGGAGATCACGGAAAAGGCCAAGCAGATCGGCACGTTTGAGACCTCCATACTGCCTTACGAGGACTGCTGCACGGTTTTCGTGCCGCGGCATCCCGTGACGAAACCCAAGCTGGAGAAGCTCAGAGAGAGCGAAGCGCTCGTCGACTTTACGCCGATGGTCGAAAAAGCACTTCAGGACATGGAAGTGCTGTCGGTCACGGCGGATTTTACACAAGGTTTATAATTTCGGGCCGGATGCTGTGATACAATGATGTTCGGAGGTGAAGGGCTGTGCGGATCAGGATGCTCGTATGCATACTGCTGATGAGCTGCCTTTTGTGCGCCTGCAGCGCAGGCGCCTCCGGAGCGCCTGCACCGGACGAGCCGCCGGCCGGCGTGCTGAAAAACAGCGTGCGATTTAATGCCTCCGATTTTTTGGACGACAACAGGGCGCGCGTCGAAGCCGCGGGCGGCTTTCTCAAGTACGTCGACGGCGTGCAGAATGAGCTGGGCATCGTGCAGCCGGTCTTTTTCGGCGATGAAGCGGCGCAAACCATCAACGAACAGATCGATCTGTGGCTCACCGAGCGCGTGTCGTATTACGCGCAGGAAGGGCAGCTGGACGATCCGGGAGAGGTTTATCTGTATTACGACGTGACGGATCAGACGGATAAGTATATATCCATGATCTTTCAGATATACGGCGCCAACATGCCGGAGGTCATCATGGAACCCATGACGTTCGATGCGCGCACGGGAGAGCGGTGCGGCATCAGCGCTTTTTTTACCGAGGAGGACAACGCGTGGCGGGGCATCATTCCGGATATCGTCACGGAGCAGGCGCAGATACAAAACATCGTTTTGCTGAACGAAGTGCCGCCGGTGCGCGACGACCAGATGTTTTTTATCGACCAGGGCGACATCGTAGTGATGTATCATCCGTATGAGATTGCCACATACGAAGCCGGTTATCCGTGCTTTGTACTGCCGTTCGGCAGGATCGAATCGTATTTGAACACAGATTACGGAATTGGAGAGGATGGATGATTTATGAGGATACTGGGACGTATCATTCTTACGCTGATCGTGCTGGCGATCATCGCGGGTCTGCTGATGCTGTATCTCAACCAGAAGAACGGCTTCCAGACGCCGCTTGAAGATATCTGGGAGGACATTAAGAACCTTGGCACACAAACGGAAAAGACGGTCGACGATGTTCTGGGGAACATCAAATCCGGCACGGTTCGGGACCTGATCGCCCCGTCGCCCGCGCCTGAAACGCCGGCCGAATAAATACCAAGATGAAAAACAGCCCGCATGATGCGGGCTGTTTTCGTTCACAATAGGGTTGGAGGTGGTACGCATGATTCGACGGAAGGCCGTGTGGATTGTCGTTGCGTTGGTTGCTGCGGCGCTGCTGGCATGGGGAATCTACGCCTTGACCCGAGGGCCTGCGCAAACTCCCGATTACGATACGAAAGCGAGGCTGGTAGAGAATGACTTTATCCGGACGGCCGCACACGACGTTCCCGAAGCCCGATGTTACCGGCAATGCCGGCACGTCGGCGCCGGGAGAGCGCGAACAGAGGTATACGGCCTATGAAGAACGCAGATTGGAGAAACACGATGGAGAATAGACCGATCACGAGCGAGAAGGAATGGTATCTTGCCCATGTCAATGAACGCATCCCGAGGAGCAGAGTGCTGCTTTCCTGCGTCAAGGCGTTTGTTGTGGGCGGGTTGATCTGCTGCCTTGGGCAGCTGATCCGCGACGCGGGCTTTGCGTGGTTCGGCTTCGGCAGCGACGCCCTTTCCGCATGGACGGCGATCGTACTGGTGTTCCTGGGCGCGCTGTTTACGGGCCTTGGGGTATACGACAAGCTGGGCGCGTTCGCGGGAGCGGGTTCGATCGTTCCCATCACGGGCTTTGCCAACTCGATCGTTTCTCCGGCCATGGAGTATAAGCCCGAAGGCTTTGTGATGGGCGTTGGCGCGAAGCTGTTCAGCATAGCGGGGCCCGTGCTGGTGTACGGTGTTTGTTCCTCCGTGGCAGTGGGCCTGATTTCGCTCCTGTGGGCCGGTTGAGGGGGTGTGCTGATGGCGATCAAACGCTTGGGAAAACAGACGCTGACGTTTCCGAAAATCCCACCGTATATCTGCGCTTCCGCCGCCGTGGTGGGGGATATGGAAGGCGCGGGGCCGCTGGGCAAATCCTTCGACGTCGTGCTGACAGACGACAAGTGGGGCGAAAAGAGCTGGGAAAAAGCCGAGTGCAGGATGTTTGAGGAGGCGGTCCGCACGGCGATGCGCAAGGCCGCCTGGACGCCGGAAACGGTAGACTGCCTGCTTGGCGGAGACCTTCTCAACCAGATCGTCACCGCAAATTACGCGGCGCGGCAGCTGAACATGCCGTTTTTGGGGCTGTACGGCGCGTGCTCCACCATGTCCGAATCGCTCCTGATCGGGAGTCTGCTGATCGACGGCGGCTATGCGGACCGCGTGGCCTGCACCGCGAGCAGCCATTTTTCTACGGCGGAGCGGCAATACCGGTATCCGCTCGAAATGGGCAGCACGTCGTCCACGACCGCGCAGCGCACCGTGACCGGCGCGGGATCGGTGCTGCTGAGCAGCCGCCCGTGCGCCGCGCACGCCGATGTGCGGATAACGGCGGCTACGATCGGCAGGATCGTGGATCTCGGCATCACGGACGCGTCGAACATGGGCGCGGCCATGGCGCCCGCGGCATGCGATACCATCGCGGCGCACCTGAGGGACACGGGCCGGAAAATCGAAGATTTCGACGCCGTCGTGACCGGCGATCTCGGGCGCTTTGGGACGGAAATGCTCTTTTCGCTCGCGCAGCGGCGGGGGATAGACCTTTCCGGCAGGCATCTCGACTGCGGCAGCCTGATCTTTCATCCGCAGCAGAACGTCGATTGCGGCGGCTCGGGGTGCGGCTGCTCGGCGGTCGTGCTGAGCGCGTATCTTCTTCAGTGCCTGCGCGCGGGCAAGTACCGGCGCATGCTGTTTATGGCGACGGGCGCGCTGATGAGCCCCGCGTCCAATATGCAGGGGGAGACGATCCCGGGCATCGCGCACCTTGTCGTTTTGGAGAGGGGATGATGCATGATGCAATGGCAGGATTATCTGTGGGCGTTCCTGATCGGCGGCGCACTGTGTACGGTCGGACAGCTGCTGATCAGCCTGACGCGCCTGACGCCGGCCAGGATATTGGTGCTGTTTGTGACGGCGGGCGTATTCCTGACGGCGCTGGGCGTGTATGAACCGCTGGTGGAAATAGGGGGCGCGGGCGCGACGGTGCCGCTGAGCGGATTTGGATACGCGCTGGCGAACGGAGCTATCGCGGGCGCCAGGGAAGCCGGTGTCATCGGAGCGTTCACGGGCGGGATCGCCGCTACGGCGGGCGGCGTGGCCGCAGCGATCGTGTTCGGATATTTATGCGCGGTGATCTTTCGGCCGAAAACAAAAAAATAAGAATGAAGCAATAAAATGGCGCAAGTGGTATTTGAATCATGAATGATGCTTGCGCTTTTCGTATTATATGTTATAATATTCTCAAAAGTTTTGATGGAATGGTGTACTGCGCATAGATATGTTAAAACGGCACATGATTTCACCAAACAAATCATTTTCTTTGTCCAGAGCAAGTCGGTTCGGACAAACAGAATATATCAAAAGCAGAAAGGAAAGAAGTATCATGACTGAAGTAGGAATGCCCAATCTGGGAATGACGATGATGGAGGGCAAAGTTCTTGAATGGCTCGTTGAAGACGGCGCGGACGTAACCGAAGGCCAGGAGCTGGCGGAAGTCGCATCCGAAACCGAAAAGCTCACTGCAGTGATCGAGTCTCCCGCTACCGGCAAAATCAAGATCATCCTGGAAGCCGGCGACGAAATGGTTGCTTGCGGCAAGCCCATCGCAACGATTGAATAAAAATCACAAAAAGTATATTTGGAGATTTGTATGGAAAAGCAAGTTGATAAAAGAGGTCGTGTAATTGCGCAACAGATTCCGCTGCGCGGCGTGCGCAAGGTTATCGGACAGCGTATGCGCCAGAGCCTGGATACGGCGCCGCAGGCGACCATTATGTCCAAGGCTGATATGTCCCAGGTCGTGAAGTTCCGCAAGGAGCTCAAGGAAAAGGGCATCTCGGTTTCGTTTACGGATATTTTCATCAAGGCGACTGCGTTCGCGGCCCAGGAGATCCCGATGGCCAATGCTACGCGCGATGAGAAGTTTATCACTGTGTTTGAAAGCGTGAACGCGGGTATTGCGGTTATGGCGGGCGATCTTTTGATCGTGCCGGTGGTAAGCAATGTACACGAAAAGTCGCTCGTTGAGATCTCCAAGGAAACCAAGGAAATCATTGCGAACGCCAGAGAGATGAAGTTCGACAAGATCCCTCTGGACGGTGCCACGATCACGGTCAACAACCTCGGCATGTTCGATGTCGACGAGTGCACGCCCGTGGTCAACATGCCCGAAGCTGCGATCATCGCCTTCGGCGCCATGAGAAAAGAAGTCTGGGTGGAAGACGACGGAAGCTTTGTCGCAAAAGAGACGGCGCAGCTGTCGCTTTCCTTCGACCATGCCATCATCGACGGCGGTATGGCCGGTCAGTTCATCATGGCCCTGAAGAAAGTCCTCGCGGCTCCGCAGGAATACATGAAAGTATAACGTTTTCGGTCAGAAGCAAAATGACACAGAAAGAAGGGAGCAAAACGTGAAATATTCAAACGAAGAGCTTTTGAGAATGCACGAGATGATGGTACGCGCTAGGGTGTACTGCGAAGTCATCGAAAAGTGCTGCATGCAGGGTAGGATTATCGGCATGCACCATTTGAGCCTTGGCCAGGAGGCCGTAGGCGCCGGTATCGCAGCCGCCATGAAAGAGGACGACTGGATGATCCCCACGCACCGTTCTCAGGCTGCTGTTGTCAACAGGGTTGACCTCTACAAGTACATGGCAGAAGAATTCGGCAAGATCGACGGTTACTGCAAAGGCATGGGCAGCGACCTGCATATGTCGGTGCCGGAGCGCCACCAGATGTTCCCCAACGGTATCCTTGGTCAGAACTTTGCTATCGCGACCGGCTTTGCCTATGGTCTGAAGATGGACGGTTCCGATCAGGTCATCGTAGCCTGCGAAGGTGACGGCGCATTCAGCGAAGGCTTGAACTACGAAGCGTTCATCCTCTGCATGCAGCTGAAGGTTCCTGCGGTATTCGTCGTAGAAGACAACGGCTACGGCTGGTCCTACAGGAGCGATCAATATGCGAAGAACCTGGCAGAGCGCTGCACCGGTTTCGGTATCCCCTCTGTCACGGTAGACGGCAACGATATCATCGCTGTGCGTGAAGCTATGGAAGCGGCGATCGCGACCGCGCGTACCAACCAGCCCTGCCTGGTGGTGTGCAAGACCCTGCGTTGGGGCGGCCACTTCGTCGGCGGCGACAAGCAGCGCTATCGTCCGGACGCCAAGGAAGAAGTCGCATACGCCAAGAAACACAATGACCCGATCAAGCGCTTTGAGAAGGTCCTGCTCGAGGCGGGCGTAGCTACCGAAGAACAGCTCCAGAAGGTTTGGGACGACATGAACGTGCTGGTAAACGCGATGGCGGACAAGGCCGAAAAGGCGCCGTTCCCGGGTGAAAAAGAAGCAATTGATCCGCATAGGCTCTATTCCGCTCCGTGGGAGGTATAATGAAATGAGGACTATTAAAAACGTTACCGCTTGGAACGAAGCGTATAAAGAAGAAATGCGCCGCGATAAGGACATCGTCATCATCGGTGAAGATATCGCAAAGAACGGCGGCATTATGGCCCAGACGCTGGGCTTGCTGGATGAGTTCGGCCCCGAGCGCGTCATCGACGCCCCGATCGCTGAAAACGCACAGGCCTCTTTCGCTATGGGTCTTGCCGCACAGGGCAAGAAAGTCATCATCGACTTCATGAATGCTGACTTCATGGCGTACTGCATGGACGGTATCGTCAACCAGGCCGCAAAGCAGAGGTATCTGTCTTCCGGTAAATGGACGTTCCCGATCGTGTTCCTGACTCTGCAGGGCGCGGGCGGCTTCCTGGCCGGCGGTCAGCACGAGAGCACGGTCGAGAGCTGGTTCACCGGCACTCCTGGCCTGAAGATCTACGTGCCCACCTTCCCGGCAGACGGCAAGGGCCTGCTCAAGTACGCGATCCGCGAACCCGACCCGGTCATCTTCTTCGCACCGCGTATGTTCGCAATGGACGGCGAAGTGCCGGATCTCGACGTGGACTATATCGTTGAACCCGGTAAGGCCAACGTCATCAAAGAGGGCAAAGACGTCTCCATCATCGGCTACGGCTTGGGCATCCTCAACGCCATGAAGGCGCAGAAGGATCTGGCCGATAAGGGCATCGATGCCGAAATCATCGACCTGCGCACGCTGGTTCCGCTCGACAAGGCTGCGATCTTCAAGTCCATCAAGAAGACCGGCAAACTGATCCTCTCGACGGAATCTCCGGAGCGCGGCGCATACGGCAACTACATCTTCTCCCTGATCCTGCAGGAGTGCCCGGAAGTGCTGACGAAGAGGCCGAAGTTCATCACCAGCAAGAACTATCCTCTGCCGTTCGGGCCGAGCCAGAAGTTTGTGCTTCCGCAGCCCGAGGATATCGTTGCTGCGGCTGTCGAGCTCTGCGACAAGTAAGGTTGCCTGTGCCCGTAAGGACACAAGACGCATATTGAAAACCGATATTCCTGCCTTCCGTATTGGGAGGCAGGAATATGTGTAATTGGATGATGAAGGAGTAAGAACATGCCCAAAAAAGCGGTGGGAATCATAGTGAACGCCTTTTCCGGGAAGGACCTGAGACGTATTACCAGTTCGGCGACGGTCGTAGGCAACAGCGAAAAGAGCAAAAAAGTCGAGCGTATGATCCGCGCTATGGACGCCTTTGGCGTGACGGACGTATACCTGATGCCGGACAGCTATATGCTCAATTCCGGCACAAAAGCCACGGTCGAGAGAAGCGGCGATGTAAAACTGAAAATACATATGCTGGATTTCATCCCCATTGACCAGCCCAGCGATACCCTGAAAGCCATCCATATGATGCTGGACGAAGGCATTCAGTGTCTGGTCGTGTTGGGCGGCGACGGCACGAGCCGTCTCGCTGCAAGCATCCCGATGGATATTCCCATGATTCCGGTGTCTACGGGAACGAACAACGCGTATCCCAAGTTCTGGGAGGGGACGAACGTCGGCGTCGCAGTGTCGTATTTGCTGGAGTATGGCATGCAGCATTTGAACCCGCAGCGCTGTAAGATGATTGAGATTTATAAAAACGGCGTGCATGAGGATGTGGCGGTCATGGATGCGCTGATTACGCGCATGCAGTTCACCGGCGCGCGCGTGGTTTCCGAGATCAGCGACATGACGGAGATCATCGTGTGCGGGAGTTCGCCGGATATGATCGGCTTTGCCTCCATGGTCGGCAGTATGGCTATCTGCGAGCCGGATGACAATTTCGGGTACAGGATGCGCATCCTCGAAAAGGGCGGAAATGTTGTTGCAATCCCGATCGCTTCCGGCAAGATCGAGCCTTTGCATTATTCCGACCTTGTAAAAATGGAGCTGAACGAGCGCTACAAAACCAAACCCGGCTTTGCCGGAACGATCGCTTTGGACGGCGAGCGAACGGTGCAGTTCATGGCGGATGACGAGCTGGAATTCGTTATCACGCGAAATGGCCCGTATAAGGTGGATGTACGCGAAGTATTGTACGACGCGGTGAAAAAAGGTTATTTTACCAGCTTGTTCAAAAACGAGTGAACGGAGGCTGCGCAATGATATTCATTCGCGGGATCGACACCGACCCAAGCTTTAATCTGGCATTTGAAGAATATATTCTGACTACGGCGAAACCCGGAAACCGTTATTTTCTCCTTTGGCAGAACGATAATGCGATCATTATCGGCAAGCATCAAAACACGGTGGAAGAGATCAACCAGGAATACGTCGACGCGCACGGCATCCGCGTTGTGCGCAGGCCGACAGGCGGCGGCGCGGTATTCCACGATCTGGGGAATATCAATTTTACATTCATACAGGAACAGCAGGATGTAAAGCGTTTTGATTTTAAGTCCTTTACAAAGCCGATCATCGAGATGCTTCAGGAGATGGGTGTAGACGCTGCATTCAACGACAGGAACGATCTCACGATAGAGGGCCGTAAATTTTCCGGAAACTCGCAGTTGGTGAAGCACGGCTGGGTGATGCATCACGGCACGCTTTTATTTAATGCGGATCTGGACCGCGTGAACGATGCATTGCGTGTAAACGAGGACAAGATCAAATCCAAGGGTATTAAATCCGTGCGCAGCCGCGTGACGAACATCATCGAGCATCTGCCGAAGCAAATGACGGTGGAGGAGTTCAAGCAGGCGCTCTACGATTATATGCGCGCGCATTATGATATCGAGGAAATGACGCTCACACCGGACGATATCGCCAAGGTGGAAGCGATACGCGACAGCAAGTACGGCAACTGGGATTGGAATTACGGCGCTTCGCCGGAATACGATCTGCGGAAAGACCGCAAATTCGAAGGCGGCATGGTGAGCATCCGCATGCACGTCGAACACGGGAAGATCGCCGGCATCAAATTTTACGGTGACTTTTTCGGCAACGGCGAGATCTCGGACCTTGAAAAAGCGCTGGTCGGCGAGCGCGTGGAAATCAACAGCCTCGTCGAGGCGCTGAAGCGGGAAGGCTTTGATTACTACATAGCCGGTGTGCCGGCGGAACAACTGGCGGAGCTGATCGCACGATAACGATCATCCATAAAGGAGGAAATATCATGGCGTACAAGAGATATGTTGTGGAATTCGGAACGGGCGCCGACCTGCACGGAGCGGACGTGACCAAGGCTGCGAAGAAAGCGGTAAAGGACGCGGTGTCGCATTGCTGCCTGTGCGGCCTGAAGGAGATACTGGAACTGGAAAATATGGCGGCGGCCATGAAGGTGCAGGTGAAGATCGGCACGCCCAAGCCCGAGGAAATCGACAAGGAAGCGGTGCTGGAAATGGTTCCCTTCGGGAAACGCGAGATCGAGGTCGTACAGGGCGGGATATCTGCCAAGGGCCTGCACGTTCCCACGCTGGGAGCCGGTGATGATCTGGTGCTTGTCAACGCGGTGCTGACGGTCTGGATCGACCTGCCATAATTGAAACGGGGAAAAAGCGAATGCATCGCATTCGCTTTTTTTGTTTGCCGCTTTTCAGCCGTCGCTGCGGCAGCAGGGCTGGTCGCAAACGATGCCCTGAACGATCTGCAGGCATTCCCCGAACCTCTGGTAGTGTACGATCTCACGCTGCCTTAGGAAACGCAGAGGGCTAAGAAGCGTCGGGTCGCTGGTGAGCGTCATGAGATGCTCGTAGGTAACGCGCGCTTTCTGCTCCGCAGCCATATCCTCCACGAGATCGGCGACCGGATCGCCGGTGACCTGGATGTATGCGGCGGTGTACGGCACGCCGTTCGGGTCGGCGGGGTAAACGCCTCGTGAATGCAGGGTGAAGTATCCGGCGAGTCCGGCGGCTTCGATCTCACGGTCGCTCGCACGCTGCATGCATTGCGTGATCATCGTTCCGATCATTTCCCAGTGCGCCAATTCCTCTGCACACGGATTAAGTCACTTATAGACGGACTTCGAGCGTGTAGGCGTCCGGCGCATAATGCCAGCGGCCGTTGACGGTTTTGGTATACACGATCTCCCGAATGATGCCGCGCAGGAACGTGTTTTTGGCGTGGACGGTACGAAGCTGTCCGTACACCTCAGGAAAGCTGCCGAAAAGCTTTGGCGCGGCGGAGGGCGGAAGGACGGCCTGCAGTGCGCGCAGGCTCTCCTGCAGCCGCGCCCTGCGCGCGAGGAAGGTCGCTTCGTCGTAGACGCCGCGCTCTAAAAGGTCATGCGCTTTTTGAAGCTGCTGGGTAAGCGCTTCCCGTTTCGCCCGTATGCCGCCGGAAATCAGCTGGGACTCTTTTCGCGCGGGCAGGGAAAACGGGAAGTCCCGCAGCCGCTCTGTCAGCGCGCGAAGGACGTGGGCTTCGACCGATGAAAGCGCGGCGCTGACGTTCATGCAGCCGCGGGTGGGGCAGAACAGGATGTCCCGACCGCCTTTCTGCGGCTTGCGCAGCATGCGGCGGCCGCAGAATGCGCAGACGACAAGCCCTTTTAGCGCGTATTGCGCCGGCGAACGGCGCACGGGCGGGCGCCTGAGCGACTGCGCGAGGGCGAACTGCTCCTTCGTGACGATCGGCGGATGAAGCCCGGGGACGACGGTGCAGGAGGGAGCGAGCGGCCGTCCGGTTGCGATCTTTGCGCCTTCGATCCGCTTGGTCTGCGGCCGGTATCCCCAGCGGACGACGCCGGTATATACGGGGTTTTGCAGGATGGCGCGCACGGCTTCCGCAGACCACGCCGATCCGCGGGGCGGCGCGATCTGCAGCGCGTTCAGCGTTCGCGCGATGGCGGGAAAGCCGGCTGCGGCGGAATCGTTTTGCGTGCGCAGGGAAAAGATCAGCTTTACGGTTTCCGCCTGTTCTTCGACGGGCGCGAGCGAGAACCCTTTTCCGTTTTGGCAGCGGACCCGCCGGTAGCCGTAAGGCGCCGTACTGGCGACCCATTTTCCGGCCGCGACGGCCGCCTCGCGTCCGCGCTGCATACGGCGGTTGATGACCTTGTATTCCCGGCGGCTCATAAACAGGCCGAACTCAAAATACTCTTCGTCGAATTCGTCGGCGGGATCGAACACCTTGATCGGCGTGACGATCTTCGTGCCGGAAAGCCGAAACGCCTGCGCGACGGTCCCCTGGTCGATCGTGTCGCCGCGCGCGAGGCGCTCGATCTCCATGACCAGTACGCCTTCCCAGCGCCGTTCGCGCACGTCCTTCAGCAGCGCCTGCATTTGCGGCCGTGCTCCGATCGTGTCGCCGGACACGACCTCCCGATATATTTTTTCAACGGATACCGCCATTTTTTGCGCCAGCTGCGACAGGATGTATTCGTGATGCGCGAATACATCGGGACCGTCGGCGCGCGATTTGCGAAGATACATGCAATAGGACATACATCAGCACACCTCCACAATATAAGTATGAACGGAAACGCGACAGCTAGAAGGAGGGAGACGGGTGCGCAGGGAATACGTTTACGGCGCGGCGCGCGTGTATGTGCGGGAGGAGGATGCGGATCCGGAACGCATGCGGCAGCGGCTGCAGGCGGCTTTACGTGCGGCAGCGGAACAGGACGTTGACTTCAACATCGAGGACGATTATAATAAAAACCAAACAGGAACAAGCACTTCAACGCAAGACACGCATGAAAAATATCCATTCAGGGGGAAAACACAATGAAAGTTGTACTGGTGGACTCATTTGCACTCAGACATACCACGCCGGAAGAACAGGCTTTCTCGGAAAACGGAATCGAATTTGTCGCCGCAAAATGCCGCACGCAGGAGGAGATCGCCGAATGCTGTAAGGATGCGGACGTCGTACTGGATATCTTTACCAACATCGGCGCTGAGGCGACGCGCAGGATGACCAAGTGCAAGGCGCTGATCCGCTACGGCATCGGCTTTGACGTATTCGACCTCAAAGCGGCCACGGAGATGGGAATCATGGTCTGCAACGTGCCGGATTACTGCATCCCCGAAGTGGCGGCGCACGCTTCGTCCATGCTGCTGGCGCTTTCCAGACAGCTTATGCATTTTACGCTTGAAGTGCGAAGCGGCGTTTGGGAGCCGCGCTCCGGCATGCCCATGAAGCGCCCGGGCACGCAGACGCTGGGCATCATTGGCTTCGGCAACATCGGGAAAATGGTTTCCACGTACATGAAGCCGTTCTGCGAGAAGATCGTAGCATACGACCCTTATGTGCCGGAAACGATCTTTTTGCCGTTCGGCGTGAAGAAGGTGGATTTGGATACACTTCTGGAGACTGCGGACATGATCACTGTGCATGTGCCGCTGTATGAAGAGACGCGCCACATGATCAATAAGGAGACCATCGCGAAGATGAAGGACGGCGTGATATTCGTGAACACGGCGCGCGGTCCGGTCGTCTGCGAGGAAGCGCTGGTGGAAGCGCTGCAGTCGGGCAAGGTCGGCGCGGCCGGTCTCGACGTGCTCGATCCGGAGCCGTTCGGACACAGCGACCATCCGTATTACCACATGGACAACGTGCTGCTTTCGCCGCATGCGGCGTTCAACTCTTCGCTTTCAGCGGTTTCCTTAAGGCAGAAGGTGATAGAGGCGGCGCTCAAGGCGATCAAAGGCGAGCTGCCTTTCAGCGTGATCAATAAAAAAGAACTGGGACTGTAAATACGAGGGAGGAGCGAAACGATGAAAAACCTGTTCAGAGAAAAAATACTCAACGGTGAAAATGCGGTAGGCACATTCTTTTCCATGGGCGATCCCACGGCCGTGGAATGTCTCGCATTGGGCGGCATGGATTTCATAGCGATCGACTGCGAACACGGCCCGTTCGACGTGGAAAGCTCCATGAATTTCGTGCGCGCGGCAAAGCTGCGCAATATTACGCCCATCGCCCGCATCAAAGACTGCACGCGCCCGTCGGTGCTGAAGATGCTGGATATCGGCGTGGAAGGCCTGATCATTCCCTGCGTGCAGACGGTGCAGGAGGTCCACGATCTGGTCGAATTCGGGAAGTACTTCCCGCTGGGTCAGCGCGGCGTGGCCTTTGGGCGCGGTTCCGGCTGGGGCAAAGACCCGTATGCGGCCAACCTCAAGGAATACTTTGAGATCTGCAACCGCGAAAGTCTGATCATCCCGCAGTGCGAGACGCGCGGCTGCCTCGATCATATCGAGGAGATCACCGCGATCGACGGCGTAGACGGCATCTTTATCGGGCCGTTCGACCTCTCCGTGGCGCTGGGAAAACCCGCGCAGTTCGACACGGATGAATTCCGCGAGGCGTTCGCGCGCATCATCAAAGCTTGTAAGGACGCAGGGAAATTCTGCATGACGTTTGCGGGCAACCCGCAGACCGCAAAGGCCTATTTCAAGCAGGGCATCTCCGCTGTGACCATGGCGATGGACACGATCCTTTTCATCAACGCCATCAAGCAGCTGGTGCAGGAAGTGAAGAGCTGAAAAACGTACGGAACGCGAAAGCCGTCCTTATGGGGCGGCTTTTTTTCGCGCGATCAGCGACATGCGGCGTGCGCACATTCTTCTGTACCGATGTCGGTGAGGGTGGCTCTCAGACGGTCGTCCGGCATGGAATAGCGCTGGCTCAGGTAGCGAAGGCCTGCGCTCAGCTCGGAATCGGGTCCGCCGTACTGCGCCATCAGCAGTTTCGCCATTTCCAGATTAGGCGCTGCGATGTTGACGGGGTACTGTAACTTTTTTTGATAGATCCACATCAGCGGTTACCTCCTTATACTTCCCACGGCCATTTCGAAAGCGCCCAACTGCCGGTTGGCGCGGAGGAAATGCCGAAGTTCAGCAACGGGCCGCACTGCATTTCATATTCGCCGATCAGTTCCTCAAGTTTATCGGCGTAACAGAGATAATCCGCGCGGGCGTCCTCGTCGTCAGGATGCGTGTCGAGATAAAGCTGCAGCTCGACGCAAACGAACTGATATTCGCTGATCTTACACAGCAGCGATTGCGGTGCCATTTCCATAATCCGTTCCTCCTTATCTCGACCAGGGACGCACGAGTTCCGGGAACATGGTGCCCTGGCTGAGCGCTTCGCCGGGATGATACCCGTTTCGATAGTCCTGTATTTCAAAATAGGCGACTGCGAGCGGGCAGCCGGATACTTCGAAATCATTGCAATGATCTGCGCAGGCCTGCCCTGCGCAGACGGTGTTGGCGGTGCTTACGGCGTTGTAGGGGATCGCGCTGTTGGCGCCGTACGCGGGGTACCGTCGTGCAAAACGTTGATTGCGTTGCATAATGTGTCCTCCCAGTGGTGTAATCTACAATCGTGCAACCGGTATCCGGCTGTACTGCAATATATGCGTAGATATACAAATGTGTGAACCGCGCATGCTTTGCGCCATTTTATAAGGATTTTTCGGGAATGGAGGCGGCGCGGGCACGAGAAAAATATGAAAGAATATAAAATATAAGTTGCATTTTATGCTTAAAATGTGTATAATGCGAACTAGGCAAAAGCCAATGGTTTTTATAAAAATGTGTATTTGGAGGGTGAAAGAATGAAATACTCGGAAGAAGTACTTGCAAAGGTGATTGAGAAGAATCCACACGAACCTGAGTTCCAGCAGGCAGTGGAGGAAGTGTTCAATTCCATTTCCTGTGTGGTAGATTCGGATCCGAAGTACCGTGCGCTGGGGATACTTGAACGTCTGGTCGAGCCCGAGCGCATTATTATGTTCCGAGTGCCGTGGGTCAACGATGCGGGTCAGGTTTGCGTAAACCGCGGCTATCGCGTACAGTTCAACAGCGCGATCGGCCCCTACAAGGGCGGCCTCAGACTCCATCCGTCCGTCAACCTGAGCATCATCAAATTCCTGGGTTTTGAACAGATCTTCAAAAACTCCCTGACCGGCCTGCCGATCGGCGGCGCGAAGGGCGGCTCGGACTTCGACCCGAAGGGGAAATCCGACAATGAGATCATGGCGTTCTGCCAGAGCTTCATGACGGAACTCTATAAGCATATCGGCGCGGACGTGGACGTTCCCGCGGGCGACATCGGTGTCGGCGCAAGGGAGATCGGCTACATGTACGGCTGGTACAAGCGCCTGACGAACCTCTATTCCGGCGTACTGACCGGCAAGGGTCTCACGTACGGCGGTTCGCTTGCGCGCAAGCAGGCGACGGGCTACGGCCTTGTGTATCTGGTCAGCGAAGTGCTGGCGGGCCGTGGCCAGGATATGAAGGGCAAGCGTGTCGTGATCTCCGGCGCAGGCAACGTGGCGATCTACGCCGCCGAAAAGGCGATCTCCATGGGCGCCAAGGTGCTGACGATGAGCGATTCCACCGGCTGGATCTACGACGCGGAAGGCGTCGATCTGGATGTGGTCAAGCAGATCAAGGAAGTGGAAGCCAAGCGCATCAGCGAGTATGTCAAGTACCGTCCCAACGCGCAGTACAAAGACGGTCGCGGCGTGTGGAGCATTCCCTGCGACATCGCGCTGCCGTGCGCGACGCAGAATGAGCTGAACGGCGATGACGCGCAGATGCTCATCAAGAACGGCTGCCTGGCCGTCGGCGAAGGCGCGAACATGCCCAGCACGCAGGAAGCCGTACATGCGTTCCTGAAGAGCTCTCTTGCCTATTTGCCCGGCAAGGCGGCGAACGCGGGCGGCGTGGCGACCTCGGCGCTTGAAATGTCCCAGAACAGCATGCGCCTGAGCTGGACGTTCGAAGAAGTGGATGAGAAGCTCAAGGGCATCATGCATGGCATTTACACGAACATCTCGGCCGCAGCGAAGGAATACGGCGAGCCGAACAACTATGTGCTGGGCGCTAACGTTGCGGGCTTCAAGAAGGTGCTTGACGCCATGATCGCGCAGGGCGCTGTCTAAGAAGATTTGCCTTCAGGTTTATTATGAGCCGCTGCGATGAAGCGGCGAATGGAATGTGGAAAAAATGCATAGCCGGAATACCGGCTATGCATTTTTTATCGGGGCGGAAGAGTGATTGACAAGCGGCGGCCTGTTCTTTACAATCGAATCGAGGGAGAAACCCGCAGTAAAAGGATAATCGGGAATGACATTCGGAACGAGGAGGAATGGATGATGAAGATTCAGGCTGTAAAACTGTACGAAAACGGATTTATGCTGCAACCCTTCGCTATGGGCGGGGAGGACGGATTAAGCGCATTCGATCCCGCGGTGCGTTACCGCTCCAGCTTGCAGAACTACGTGATCGACACCGGCAATGAGGTGATCCTGGTAGATACCGGCATGCCGAAGGAAGTGCCGGACGCCGTTCCCGACGAGAAAACCGTGATCTACATGGGGCGCCGCATAAAGGACTACGTGTCGGCGCTGGCGGAGCTGGGATATCAGCCGGAGCAGGTCACAAAGATACTGGTTACGCACAAGCACGCCGATCATACGGGCGAGCTTCGCGCGTTCCCAAACGCCGTGATCTACGCTTCCGCCGAAGAAGCGGCAGCGGCCGAATTGAAAGACCTGCCCAACGTGAAGGCCGCCGAATACAAGGACGGCGCCTATTATAATTTCGAGGCCAGCGAAAAGATCGCCGAAGGCGTGTATTTCCTGCCCGCAAAAGGGCATACGACGGGCAACAGCATCGTGATCGTGGAGGACGGCGGCCTGTTCTATATGATCCACGGCGACGTGACCTATACGGACGAGGCGCTGTACGCCAACAAGCTGTCGGTCGTATTCGAGGATATCGGCGCTGCGCGGGAAACGCTGAACAAAGTGCGCGCTTTCATCAAAGATCATCCCACGGTGTACCTGTCAACGCACACGCCTTTAGGCTGTGAGAACCTCGAAAACAAGAAAGTCGTCGACCTGGACAATCCGCCGGAGAGCATCCCGCCCAAGGAAATCGAAAAGGCGCAGGCGACGGGGAAATATGTCTGCTCGATCTGCGGATACGTGTACGACCCTGCCGAAACGGGCGTAGCATTCGAAGACCTGCCGGACGACTGGAAGTGCCCGCGCTGCAAACAGGATAAGACAAAATTCAATCGCGCGTAAATGGGGAACCGGGTCCGAAAAGGCTCCGAAAAACCGCCGGAGACGCCGCCGAGGACCGGGAGAAATGATCCGATGACGAAGAAAAGACATAAAAAGAGAAGAATCCTGCTGACCGTCATGGTATGCGTCGTGATTGTGCTCGCGGTGACGCTCGTTTTGAGCGCAAACTACCTTGTCAGCTTCTCAATCGGGCGCGCCAGCGGGAAATCAAATATAGCGCCGAAATCCAATGTTTCCCAGGAATCGGTCGCAGCCATCGTCTCCAACTGGCAATATCAGAGGAAACAGGCGGAAGAATGGATACAGGCATCCGAAACGGAGAAGGTAGAGGTGCAGTCTGAGGACGGACTTACGCTCCGCGGCGAGCTGTTCCTCGGCGATGAGAACTCGCACCGCTGGCTGATCGCGGTGCACGGTTACCGGGGAGATCACGGCAATCTGCTGGTGCTGGGGTCCTACTACGGCTTGAACGGATATAATGTCCTTTTGCCCGACCTCAGGGGTTGCGGCGAGAGCGACGGCGAGTATATCGGCATGGGCTGGCTGGATCGAAAGGACATGCTGCGCTGGATCGACCTGATACTCAAGCGCGACAGCGAAGCGCAGATCGTGTTGCACGGCATTTCCATGGGCGGCGCGACGGTCATGATGACGTCCGGCGAGGCGCTTCCCTCTCAGGTCAAGGCGATCGTGGAAGACTGCGGCTATACGTCGGTATGGGATATATTCGAGGACGAAATGGCGTATCTGTTCCATCTTCCCGCGTTCCCGTTGCTGCATGTGGCAAGCGCATTCTCGTCCATTCGGGCAGGGTACAGCTTTTCGGAGGCTTCCTCGCTGAAACAGCTTGCCGGAGCGAAGGTGCCGATGCTCTTTATCCACGGGTCGCTGGATAACTTCGTGCATACGGAAATGGTCTATAAGGTCTATGACGCATGTCCGACGGAAAAGCGCCTTTTGATCGTGGAGGGCGCCGGACACGGGTTTTCGCACTGCCTGGATCCGGAAACCTATTTTGACGCCGTGTTTGACTTTATCGCACCGTATGTGAACTGAGAGGTATGATTGTATGAGTGTTTGCGTTTTTTTTGCGGCCGGCAATAAAGACGTCGAGGCGGTGTTGTGATGGGACTCGCGATTCGCGCCGCGGCGCTGGAAGATTATCCTGCGGTCAAAGCGCTTTACGATGCGATCATTGATGTGCAGCAGTACGCGCAGTACTCTGCCGAGTGGCAGAAAGATCGGTACCCGGACGAGACGTTTTTGAAGGCGGCTATCGTCGGAGGCGAGCTTTACGTCGGCGTGCACGAAGGTGCGATCGTTGCAGGCATGGTCTGCAACCACGCCTGCAACGACGGGTATTGGGAGGCGAAATGGCCGACCGCCGCCGCGCCGGATGAGATGATGGTGCTTCATCTACTGGGCGTGCATCCCTCGGCGGCCCGAAAGGGCTTTGGTCAGGGGATGGTGCGCGCGGCGCTGGCGCTTGCGGGCGGAATGAACTGCAAGGCCGTGCGGCTGGACGTGATCGGCGGCAATTTGGCGGCGGCATGGCTGTACGAAAAGATCGGGTTCCAAAGGGTGACGACGCTGCCGTTGTATTACGAAGATACGGGCTGGCGTGAGTTCATGCTGTATGAATTTGCGCTGGAATAATTATCTGCTTAAACGGAATCTCTTTTGCCGGAAAGAAAGAACAGAGAGACAAAAATCTCTTGAACCCCCTGAAATAAGGCTGTTTTCAACGAGCGGCCTTTTTTCGGTTCAGAAAATGTAGTTGACTTCACACTTTGCGTCCAGTATAATGTGTCTGTGTTTAACCGAGATCCTATGCTCATGGCAACGGCACGGTAAGTAGCGTTGCATCAGAGGGGAGGGAAAGCAAGTGGAAATTCGTGTTGGAGAAAATGAGTCTCTGGAGAGCGCACTCAAGCGTTTTAAGCGTAAATGTGCCCGCTCCGGCGTCTTGGCGGAAGTGCGTAGGCGCGAGCATTACGAGAAGCCCAGCGTAAAACGCAAGAAGAAGGCTGAAGCAGCGAGAAAACGTAAGTATTAATGGAAGATGCTGCATAAATAGCTAACCATCATATACAATCGTGCGGATACTTATTGCGCGTAGGGATATAAACACAGTGAATTTGATTAAAAAACCCGGCATATGCCGGGTTTTTCTTTTGTACGCCGCGCATACAATATCCCGGGAGGCGAAACATATGGCGGAAACGACGTTTCAGCAGCTGAGGAAAAAAGAAGTGATCAACATATGCGACGGTTCGCGGCTGGGATGCATCTGCGATCTGGAAATCGAGGTCTGCGAGGGGCGCATCAATGCCATCATCGTTCCGGGCGAAAGCAGCATGTTCGGCATATTGCGCAGCAAGGACGAACTGGTGATCCCCTATTGCAGAATCAACAAAATCGGGGACGACGTGATATTGGTCGAAGTGAATACTGCTACTTGATTATGCGAAAATATTGGGATTATAATAAAAGAAACAGATGAAATATGGAGATGTTGACAGATGAAATGCAGATATTGCCCTTCTACGGACAGCAGAGTAGTGGACAGCCGACCTACCGAGGATGGCTGCGCGATCCGTCGCAGGCGCGAATGCATGGGATGCGGCAGGCGTTTCACGACCTATGAGAAGATCGAAGAACTTCCCGTGATGGTCGTGAAAAAGGACGGCCGCAGAGAGCCGTTCGACAGCGCGAAAATTCGCGAGGGGATCCGCAAAGCCTGTGAAAAGCGCCCCGTTTCCGCGGCGCAGCAGGAAGAGCTGGTCGAAACGGTGGAACGGGAAGTGTTCAATTCTCTTGAGCCGGAAGTGAGCAGCTCGTACATCGGCGAACTGGTCATGCAGAATATCAAGAAGGTCGACGAAGTGGCGTATGTGCGTTTTGCATCGGTCTATCGCCAGTTTAAGGATATCAACACCTTCATGGACGAGCTGGAGGCATTGATCAAAGACAAAGAAAAGTAAATTGGAACAAGAACGTATTTTTCAGGAACAATGGATTTGTGTCCGTTCGGGACATGCATACCGCGAACGGGAGCGCATCGGCATATACTCGCTGCCGCTGTTCGACCGTGAAACGGGAATTGCGCACGGCTTCTCCGCGCGTATGGGCGGTGTGAGCCGCGGCGGTCTGGCGTCGTTGAATTTGAGCTTTTCGCGCCCGGAACCACGCGAAAACGTGCTCGAAAACTATCGGCGCTTTTGTCATGCCGCCGGTTTTCCGTGGGAGAGCATGGTGATGAACAGCTATGAGCACGGAACGACCGTTTTGCGGGTGGACGCCGCCGATCGGCTGCGGGGATTTACCAGGGACCCGCTGCCGCACTGCGACGGACTGGTGACGAACGACCCGAACGTGACGCTCATCACCGTGCATGCCGACTGCATGCCGCTGTATTTTTACGATCCGGCGGCGCGCTGCATCGGGCTTGCGCATGCGGGCTGGAGAGGCGCTTACGGCCGCATCGGCACGGGTATGGTACGGATGCTCTGCGAGGAATACGGGGCCAAGCCGGAGAACATCTTAGCCGGCGTCGGCCCGTGTATCTGCGGGAAATGCTTTGAAGTGGATGAGGATCTGGGCAGACGGTTTTTGGACGCTTTTCCGGATGCGCCGTGCGCGGCGCCGGGGAAACCCGGGAAGGCGTACGTCGATCTGCGCATGGTCGCCGCGTGCCAGCTGATACAGGCGGGCGTGCTGCCCGAACATATAGAGTGGATGGATATTTGCACTTACGAGGACGGCAATCTCTTTTCGCACCGCCGCGACCGGGGGAATACGGGTGCGATGTGCGCTTACCTGAGATTGCTGTGACCGCGTTTGACAGCGAAGTGTGCGGACGGTACAATATTGGAAACGCCCGCGCAAGCGGAAAGGGGAACGTGATAGCTTTGAAAAAGACGATCATTTCGGCAATGGCGATCGTGCTCTGCGTTTGCATGCTGCTGGCTGCGGGATGCGCGGCCGACGACAAAAACGCGGCACCCGCGCCGACGCCGCTGGCCGATCCGGATAACATTGTTTGCCGTGTCGGCGCGCGGACGGTTACGCGTGCGGAGTATGCAAAGCAGTTTCGGGCATACCGCCAGATATACGAGTCGTACGGCAACGATTTCAGCACGGATTCGGCGTTGAAGCAATTAAGGAATCTGGTGCTTACACAGGTCATCAACACGGAGGTGCAGCTCTATCAGGCGGAGAAAATGGGCTATGAGCTGGATCAGGCGGAACTGAAGCAGGCGCAGCAGCTTGCGGACGCGCAATACGAGAGCGTCATGGACAGCCTGCGCGCGCTGGCGCAGAGCGAAGGCGCCAAAGATGTGGAGGCGCGCGCCGAGGAGCTCATGCAGGAGCAGCTGACGCTGCAGGGCGAAACGCTTGAAACCTATCGGGCGGGACTGTTGAAAGTGAAGCAGGAGGACCTGCTGATCCAAAAGATGCGTGAGGGCGTTCGTGCGGATATCACGGTCTCCGAAGAAGAGGCGCGCGAGAAGTTTGAAGCGGATCTTGCCGAGCAGAAGGCGGCTTTTGACGCGGATAAATCGAAGTTCGCATCCGCGCAGTACGACT
>JAEEGL011731826.1_pt1 | contig 60048 bp, 53 predicted proteins | sample 9134231 | NCBI WGS metagenome assembly JAEEGL01 (sample SAMN16246548, study PRJNA631951) | gut metagenome | biome: gut microbiome; feature: rumen; material: fiber-attached | host: Bos | place: Iran: Karaj | collected 2018-10
AACCTAAAAGTAAAGACTTTTAGGTTTTCTTTCATAACTGGCGGAGACGGAGAGATTTGAACTCTAGCGACAGTTTCCCGTCCTACCCCCTTAGCAGGGGCGCCTCTTAGGCCTCTTGAGTACGTCTCCATACCGATATGTTTGTTGTCATAAACAACTAAAAATGGTGGGGCGTTAGGGATTCGAACCCTAGACCCACTGATTAAGAGTCAGTTGCTCTACCAACTGAGCTAACGCCCCACAAATTAAACAGCAATTTAAACTTGCTATTTAATTATATCACAATATTTTGAAAAATAAAGTTTTTTTCAATGTTTAAGCCTAAAAAAGCATTATTTTTTAATATATTTTACCAAGAAATCATATAATTCTTTATAATCCTTAATATATTTATTATTTAATACGTTTTCCTTTTCGTTAATTTTTTTCATTTCGTCTATATAATAACCGAACGTTGTTCCCTCTAAGGACTTGTTTTTGAAATTTCTTATATATAAATATATTTCCTCGAATGTTGCATATATTAGTTCTTCTTTTCTAATTTGATTTCCATAATAAAGTGCAAAGAATACAGCCTCATTATATGTAGCATATACATCAAAAAATCTTTTCTTATTAGTTGTTCCAGATGATATTGTATCCACTATTTTATTATCTCTTTTATCCCATACGTAATATGAATTATAAGAAAAGCCAAATTTATCTATATAACTATATAATGTTCTTGTATATGCCGTATCTTCATAAATTCTAATTACCGGAAATTTTATTTTCTTAATTAAACTAGACTTTACTATTTTATTACAAACTGAAGTAAAAAATATATTTTCTTTGCTTTGATATATTTTGTTATTGAACATATCTTCATAACTATAAACCTTATATTTTTCACCATCAGATTTTAAATTTAAACATATATGATATGCATCTATCTCCGTTCTTATAAGTGTCTTAGAAATACAAATATCAAGTTTTTCTTTTGTGACTACATCAAGTAAATATTCATACATTCTTGAATGAATATAATCATCGCTATCTACAAAAGCAGTATATTTACCTGTTAAATTATCAATACCGACATTTCTAGTATATGCTAGTCCTTCATTTGTATCATTTTTATACAGCTTTATATAATCGGGATAATTTTCCTTATACCAACTGACTATATCTCTAGAATTATCTGTTGAACAGTCATCAACAACAATTATTTCCAACTCTTCCATAGTTGATAAAAGTATTGAATCAAGGCATCTACTTATATATTTAGCCCTATTATAACAAGGAATCACAACCGATATTTTTGGCGTTTTCAATTTTCTTTTTAAAGTTAATATGTCACACTTAAAATCATTAGATCTTGCAGCTAGAGTAAAGACACCATTATCTTTTTTTAAGGCTTCTATAAAAAATGTATCACTAGTATTAAGTGCTTTTGTATTGAATATAAAATCCTCTGTTTCGTAAATAATAACATATTTATTATTTATTTTCTTATAAAGAATATACTTATCATAAATCGTATCGTTGATAATACTAAGAGCATATCCATTATATGATTTAATAACTCTAATATTTAGAGTTTCATAGTCAATATTCTTAATTATATATTTATTTGAACTTCCAATATATGTTTCTCTATTACCATTATCATGTATATAATCTATTTTTATATTGTAGAAACGTTTCAATCTCTTTTTTTCAAGATTAATGATATTACTATTTGTTTTAGCAATGGTTTCGTAGGAGGAATATTGATTCATGCCTAAAACAGTATAACTATTAATACCTGTTTCTTTTTCACACATAATTGTTATATTTTCAAATGTTTCATTCAATAATATAAGATCTTTATTCATTATACCCACCTATTGATAGTATAACAAAAAAAATATTAGGTTAACTAATATTTTTTTACTTTACTATATCCTTTTTTATTTTCGATAGCTATATCTTCACTATCTAATTTCTTAACTATCTTTTTTGCATATTTACGATAAGAATTTCTATTAAATGGTTTTCCTATAGGAGTATAATTTAAAGAAAAATCTATAACATTCTTAGTTAAATCAGCTGCTTCTTTCTTATCGTCACCTTTCATTTTATTATATAGATTTGTTAAAGCAATAAGTATTCCTTTATTATGACACAATTTAAGTAATGGATACTTGTCATAATATAAATCAAGAATTGCTAATTCCTTCATAGGATCGTCTCTTCTTCCAGCTTTCTCTGCTGCATATAGCATGTAATCATACTCCTCATTACTTGGAAAATATGAATTCTTATCATATGCATTCTTTATTTTCTTAGTATTTTCTAAAAGATTTCTATTAAATGTACTATACTCGATCGCGCCCACACAATCAGTAATCTCCAATGAAGTTAAAATTGAAAGAAATACTTGGCCATCAAAGTCATTTACATCAGAAAAACCCTTTCTAGATAATTCGGCATTCTTTAAAGAATTATTAAGCATATTTACTATATTTTCAAGTTCTGTTCCATTTGTATACTTCTCATTAATAACATTCAATACATTCCTTATTTTAGGGAACTCCCTATAAATTACTGCAGGGAATCCTATATTAGTAGTGTTATAAAACATATTAAGAAAGTATTCAGCATTATCTTTGTCACTTCCATATTTATTTAATAGGTCTTGTTCATTCAAATTAATTAAATCATCTCTATATTGAAGTTCTTCAATTACGTTTTCTATTTCCATTTTTTTTACCTCCTAATTTATTATAAATATCCATATAGTTATCTACTAAAATGAATTCTATTTTTTCTCTAATATTTTCTGGTATTTCTTTTAAATCCTTTTCATTTTCTCTAGGAATAAAAATCTTGTTGACACGAGCTCTATAAGCACCAATTACTTTTTCCTTTAAACCACCTATTGGAAGAACTCTTCCTGTTAGTGTAATCTCTCCGGTCATACAAATCTTAGAAGATATTTTTATTCCGCTAAATAAACTTATAAGGGAAGTAGTAAGGGCAACTCCAGCACTAGGCCCTTCCTTTTGAATAGCACCTTCTGGAACGTGTATATGAATACTATTGGTTTCCAACATATTCAAATCAACATTGAATGTTTTAGCATTAGACTTTATATAGTCAAGCGCTATCTTAGCTGATTCGATCATTACATCTCCTAATGAACCGGTTAAGATTAATTCATCTTTTCCCTTAAACATAGTTGCCTCGATAGGAAGAATATCTCCACCGAACTCGGTGTATGCCATTCCATTAACTATACCTATTCTTTCTTCTTCATCATTTTCATTCCATAAATATTTCTTAACACCAATGTATTCTTCTAACGAGTTTTCTGCGATTACATATTTTGTTTTAGATTTATCTACAACTATCTTTTTAACTACTTTTCTCATTATAGTTGCAAGAAGTCTATCAAGTTCTCTTACTCCACTTTCTTTAGTATAATTTCTAATTAAAACAAGTATTGCTTCATCGGTAAAACTGATATCTTTCTCTTTTAATCCATGTTCATTCATCTGATTTGGTATCAAATGTTTCTTGGCAATATCTAATTTTTCATATTCAGTATAACTTGAAAATTCGATTATTTCCAACCTATCTCTAAGTTCATCAGGTATTTGTTGCAAATAATTTGCAGTTGCTATAAACATTACATTACTTAAATCGAATTCTTCTTCAATATAATGGTCTACAAAATATTTATTTTGCTCTTTATCAAGTACTTCAAGAAGACTAGAAGCAGGATCTCCCTTTATATCTTTAGTCATTTTATCTATTTCATCGATTATGAAGACTGGATTATTAACTCCGGCCTTTTTCATTCCTTGAATGATAAGTCCAGGAGCACTACCAATATAAGCCCTTCTATGACCAATTATTTCTGCTTCATCATTAATTCCACCAACACTTATTTTGGTTGATTTTCTATTTAAACTAGCTGCAATATTTTTAGCAAATGAAGTCTTACCAACTCCTGGAGGTCCAACTAAGCATATTATTGGGCTTCTTAGATTATCGGTATTTTCTTTTACAGCTAAATATTCGATTATTCTATCTTTAACATTATCTAATCCATAGTGAGTACTATCTAATAATTCTCTTACTTTTCTTAAATCTTTTCTATCTTCAGTTTTCTCAGTCCATGGTAGTTTTAATAACCAATCGATATATGTTCTAATCATGCCGACTTCTGGATTAGCACTATTACCTAATGAATACTTATTCAATTCAACATGTAATTTTTCTTTTATCTTTTTAGGACATTTTAAATTATTTATTTTTTCTTTAAGTACTTCTATTTCATTTTGTTCTTCTTCACCTAGTTCTTCTCTTATTGCTTTCATTTTCTCTTTTAAGAAAAATTCTTTTTGAGTTTCATCTAAGCTTTTTTGAACATTGCTTTCTATCTTCTGTTCTAGTTTTATTATTTCGACATCCTTGCTTATATCATCAAGGATCATACCTACTCTAGCTGTACTACTACTTTCTTTTAAATATTCTTTTTTTCTATCTAAATTTATTGGTAAATACAAAACAACTACATCCGTTAATTTATCTATATTAGTAATTCCACCAGTGTGTGAAAGTATTGTATTTGTCATAAAAGGTACTTCTTTAACATATTCTTCTATATGCTTATTAAGTGCTCTTACATAAGCCGTTTCTTCTCTAACATTTAACTCTTCAGTAGGAACGATACTATACAATGCTTCATATATATTATCATCTTTAGAATAAGCATATATTTTTACTCTTGAATCCCCACGAAGTATTATTCTACTCTTGCCATTAGGCATATCTAATTTCATTTTAATAGTTCCCAAGACACCATAGTTAGGTAATTCATTGATATCAGGAGAAACTTCTAAGTTATCATTTGGATTAACTATAAGAATATTGTTTTCATAACAAGATTCAGATAGATAAAGAAGTTTTTTATCCTCTTCACTATCGAACTCTATTCTTATTTCATTATAAGGAAATAGAACCATATTACGGAGTAGAAGGACTGGAAGATTACTTTTCATTTTATGGCACACCTCCTTGAAAGTTATTGTTTTCTATTATAGCCATGCAATATGTAAAAGGCAAGAAAAAAGCCTATTATTTTTATTAAATTTCTTTATAAAAAAATTATTAATTTTTTAATTATTTTTTTATAAAAATAAAAATCTCAAATTCATTTGAGACTTTATATTTTATATAACATTTTTTATACTTTTTAGTCGATTCGATAAAACCAAATATTATCATCTTCATCTAGTTCAATATTATATTTCTTAATGGAATATACGGTTCCATCAGCATTATCAATTTCTAAAGCTATAGTCGTCTTACTAGTTCTTTTTATTATTGCTGTAACTTCATAATTTCTTCCTGTTTGTTCTTCTTTGCCTAGTTCTTCCTCAGGAATTATTTCAGTTTCATTTATATCTAGGGCACTTTCATCAGTTACAACAATTTTATGAGTTTGGTCATCATTTTCTTTAAAATAGAACTTAGCTGCTAATTCAATTTTATTCACAGTTATGTTTAATTTATCATCTACATAGAAATGATATATTTTAGAAGCTTTAGATTTACCATCTTTAGATAAAATATCAAAATAAACAATTGCATTTCCTTCATTCTTACCTATAGCTAAAAACTCAAGATCTTTACCTATTGTTAAAGAAGTAGCTAAATTTGGATTTACTTCCCTAATAGTTACAACTTCTGGATTAGTATTATTGATACTGTATTTATCTGTTGCAGGATACCATTCATTAAACTTATATACGACATAATTATCACCTTTAAAGAATGCCATACACATACAAACTATAATTATTACTATAGTTACTAATGCAATTAAAGTAACAACTGAATTACTAATTCTATCTTTTCTTTTAGTAGTCATATCCTATCCTCCTACAATCTAACAATATTATATAATATATTTTTCAAAAACACATTATTTTTTTATTGACAATCATCAAATTCCATAAATACAGTTATATCATCATTTACATCATCAAAGGAATGATTATATATAGAAAATCTACTTAATGTATTTCCACTATCATATTCTCTTGTATCCTTCTTTAAATAATCTTTATATTTGATATTATTTGTCTCTGGATATGACAAATATAGATATACTATTTCTAATCTATCATCATCTATTAAGGCATATTCATATGTATTAGCAAATCCATCAATAGTAATATATGCAGGTAAATAATATGATTCTTTATCATAAATAATTCTATTAATATATTCTTTTGCATTTTCTTTACAACTATCATAGATAGTTAGTTCTAAACTACCTATTCTTTCTATTTCCGATTCAAATGTTTCATAATCATATTTAACTTTAAGTATTATATTTCCATCGGTAGATAATATGTTAGTTTTAAATGATGATTCAAACTCAGCTTCATCCAGTATGCCCTTATCATCTGGAAATATTAACAATTTTGAATCTAAATCACCCCCATATTTTTCTATGTAATAATCTTTATCATATTTACCTATTCCAATTCTTGTATCGGCTGGTTCTAGCATAGTCATAAAAACCAAACCAAATAATAAAACTATAGGAATTATTATTTTAAGCCAAATAAATGCACCAAGTATTAAGCATATTATCAATACTATTTTATTATCATTTTTTTTAGTCTTTTCTTCATTCATCTTTCTCACTTCCAACAAATATATTATATCATTGCTTATCTTTATATTTTTTAAATATTATAAATTTACTAAATACATAATTAAGTATTATAACAACGAATGTTATTAAAATTTTCCCAATTATTCTATCGATATTAAATACTTCAACCAACAATATTAAACAGAAGAAATCTATTAAAAAGGTTAATACTCTAAAAAAAATAAAATATGTAATTTCAGTAATTAACTCCTTTTTATTATTGCATATTTTTTTAAATACAAAATATTTGCTAGTTAAATATGCTACAGTCTTGGCAGATAATAATGCTATCAAATTGGCAGCAAAATAAATTATCCCAATACTATCCAATATAACAAATAATCCAATGTTAATTATGGTAGTTAGAATACCAAATATCAAATATAAAAATAATTCATTATTAATTATTTTTTTCATATCACTTATCCATTATTTGTTTTAACAATACAGCAAGAATTCCTAAAGAAAATTCTATAATTGCTAAAAAGAATCCACCTATTCCTAATATATATCCAAATTTAATATTTGCAAAATGAGATAATATAAATCCAATTATAGACAAAATGATGCAAAGAATAGATAGCAAAGAAAAGATTTTTAAAGGATTATAATAAATGCTTGCTTCCAAAATATATTTTATAGATTTCATCGAATCCTTAAATAGTTTAACTTTAGATTTACCTGCACGCTTATTATAAGGTATATCAACATAACAAACAGAAAGAGAATTCATAAAATATGCAAGAGTTTGAGACGTAGTAAAGCTAAAAGAATTGCAAAGTCTAGGGAAAAATGGAATAACCGTACTTTTATCAAATATTCTTAAACCAGAATTTACATCTTTTATTTTCTTCCCAGCAACAAATTCAACAAACTTCTTTAATAATACTCTTAATAAATTTTTAAAAATTGATTCTCTATAATATTTCCCGCCTCTAGCACCTACAACTAAATCAAATCCGTTATTCTTTTCTTTCAACATCTCTACAACAGATTCGAATGGGTATGTAGAGTCTGCATCAGTAATAACTATTATTTCATTTTTGGCAGATGATATTCCTTTCTTCAATGAATATCCATATCCCATATTACATGGATTATCGATGACTATAACATTTTTATCAGCTAAAATTTTTATAGAATTATCGGTTGAACCATCATTAACGACTATTATTTCAGAATTCTTATCTAATTTATTTTTTTTTAATACTTTAACAATTTCATCAATTGTTGCCCCTATTGCTTTTTCTTCATTATAACAAGGTATAACAACAGAAATCATTTTATTTTCCCCCTTACTTTGAAATATCTATAAATATTTAACAAAATAAATAGATTTTGTAAAATATAAATATTTCCTAAATATGAATATCTTATAGATGGGAAAGCAGTAACATTATTATAGCTAATTCCCAAAATAATAATTAAATAACATATTAGTATTATATCAATTATAACGCTCAATAAATCTAATTTAAAAATATTTTTTATAAATAATAATACTGCCACAAAACTAAATATGATCGTAAAAATACTATATAATAATCTTATTATTTCAATAAGAGGTGGATTATTTTTCGGAATATTAGCACTATTTCTATAATCCGGATAAGAAAGAGTATATGCGTTAATACTATCGTCATATTTATATTTTTCATATGATTTTATATCATCTAATGATAATGTCTTTATATTCTTATAAGTAGAAGTATAGATAACTGTTTTAATAAAACTTTTAGGTAGTTCAAACAATTCATGTTTAGTTGGCAAATAAATAAATACAGATGGAGAAACCATCTCCTTCTCAAAAGTTCCATTTTCAAATAAATAATCAAGTTCAAGGCTTAATTTTTTATAAAAAATATCTGCTTCTTTTCCATCTTTAAAATAGTTTCTTTTGGCAATAAGACCTCTTAAATACCAAATAATATTACCATTATCTATTTCACCATTTTCATTTTGACGATGCACGTAAAAAGAATCAATTTCTTCTCTATCCAATCTTAATAAAGTGATATTGTCTACCAATTTATAAACTGTTGATTTAGGAATCGCTACCCTATCTATTTTCTTATCATCTTTAATTTGTAATATTCTTTTATAGGCTTCTTTAAATGATGTATTATTAAGCTCATTATAAGTATAAATATTGTAGTGTTTATAATTGATATAGGATACAATATTTAAATTTATAATTATAATAAATATTGGAATTAAACTTATTAATATGCCAAGAGCACTTTTATTCTTATTTTTAATATTTGTAATTATTTTATAACCATAAACGACCAATAAAACGATAATTGTCCACATTGTATCTTCTCTAGTTAAAAGCATAATAGAAACTATTAAGCCGAGTGTAATATTATTCAAAACTCGGTTTTTGCTTGTTTTTAAAACATTAATTACAGCACCTATAAAGAATAGTAATTCTGTAATTGATATGGTATTTCTATATAATCTTTGAAATAAGTCACTAGAATAAGTAACTGGATTGAATAAAATAAATGCATATATTATAATCAAAACTTTTTTATTATCGACTATTTTTCTTAAGGCAACGAAAAAATAAGCACAAACTAAAAGATATAGAATAGTAAAGGTTACTGAATATGATATGTTTATCAATCTAGAAAAAGTAATTAATAAAGAAAACATTGGTCCTTTTATTAATGTAGTTTCATCATATGCACCTAAGTAATTTCCAAATAACAAAGAATTTGATTGACTAATCATCAACATATCATCAAATCTTAAATTTCTAATAATAAAACTTGGCATATTGAAACTTAATAAAAATCTAATTGAAAACATAATAACAATCAAGATAGAAAACCAATGTTTTTTTATAAATTTCATAACCCACCTTCACAATTCTAAAAATCACGGTAATTCAATCTCTATTTAAATTACCGTGATTCTATTTAATAAAGAATATCTGATTTTAATATTTCAATAACTGGTCTAGATCTAACATCCATATCATTATTGCTATTATAATTTGTCGTCGATATAGTATCGGAATAACTACAAATAGCAATATTATTAAAGTCACCATCATCAGTCTCATAAAGATCTTCTATACTATAACAGTTTTCTGCGTTTTCAAACAAGAAATTACAAATACCATGACCCTGGAAGAAAATATGATATGATCCATGCTCAAAAATATCAATAATACCACCATTTCTATTAACCTTTAAACCACAACTTTCTACATCTCTAAAACTTAGTAATCTTGATTTTCCTGAATATTGAACCATAAGATAATTGTCATTATAATACAAAGCTCCCCCGTCTGGATTAGAAGCATATCTATTAGATATGTTTAGCAATTTAGGACTAGTCCATGAGTTAATTGAATTTACATTAATTATCGCATGTCCAGAATGGATATACTTTCCTCCAATATTTTTATTATACACTAAAGATACAGATGTACCATCATAAGAATCATTTAGATAATAGAATCTTTCATTACTTGAATCGAATATACCATCATTATTTACATCGCAGTCAAATGCATCACCTATATGTAAAGTTCCATTAGTTGTTGTCGAATTTCCATAATAACATAATTGTTTATTTTCTTCTAAATAATCATCACTATAGCCTTCACAAATAGGAGAGAAATTCAAACTAGCTGCTCTTTTACAAACATAATTAATTGTAACTGGATCTCCGTTTCCATTTCCACCTTGTGCTTCAACTGGTCTTTCTCCACCATCTTCACTAACATGATGAATTGCTGGTACTTCTTCATGTGGATTACATTCTGAATCTATTAATATTATTTTTGATCTATCTCCAATTCCAACATTGGTAGTTATTTCTTCACGTCCAATTCCACTTACTATATCACTCTCAGTTAAAAGTTCACTTTTGACAATATTTCTAATACCTTGTCCCGTGGTATCTCTACTTGTCCAATAATAAGTAAATCCATCACCAGTATAAGTGACCAATACATAAGCTGGTTCAAACTCACCATATGGCGACCTTAAATCATTTTCAAAATTAATACATGCACTATCATAATAATATGTAACATCAGTATCATATACAGGTAATTTACCTTCATTAACCGAATTTCTAACGCCCATAATAACAGTCTTGGCAGAATCTATATATGCACTTTTTCTCGAATTGCTTATGTAGTTTGTTACACTTGGAATTGCAACAAGCATCATTACACCTAAAATTATTATTACAGCAAGAAGCTCTATTAAAGTAAAAGCCGTAATCTTTCTTTTTTTGCTTTTCTGTGTTTTAGTACTTGTATTTCCTTTTTTCTTAGCAACCGTTTTACTTGCTTTCTTTACAGTCTTAGTTTTACTAGATGCAGTTTTTTTTGAACTATTAGTAGTTTTACTATTATTTTTCTTCTCCATACTATCCATCCCTATTCTAATAAATAGTATACAATTAATTGCATAATCTAGTCAATGTTCAACGGCAATAAACCAATGTAAAAAGCAATGTCAACGCATTGCTTTTAGAAGTAATATTTACTACTTATTACGATAATGTTGCATCGATTGTCTTTGTACAAGTTGTTCCACTAAGACTCCATCCAGTTTCACAGAATGGGATTGTGCTTGTATATGGGAAGCATCCTCCATTAAGAGTAGCACCTTGTCTCATACTTTGAATCTCAGTAGTAGTTAAATAAGCATAATTACTATCACAAGAATTAATTACAAATTCTCCCACATTTCCTCTATAGTAATAACATTTATTATTTGATGAATTCCACTTATGTCCTCTAGAATTACATGTAGATTGATTTTGTTCATCTGAAGTTGTAACTACTTTAAAGTAACAATATGCTGCACCTTGTTGGAAAAATTCTCCAGTTACTTCTTCAGTATGACCACCACCTGTATGAACGGTCGTCTTTCCACAAGCTCTTTTAGAGTCTTTTCTAGCAGTTGCCGTAAGGGTGAAGCATCTTCCTTCAGTAAATTCATAAGTATCAGTTGGACACTTCTTTAATGCTTTATCACTCTTAGTACATTTAGTACCATTAAGTGTATAGCCATCTGGGCACTTATATGTTTTATTTTGTTCTGGATTAGCAGTTGGTCCATCATATTCCCAATTAGCATATAAAGTAACGTTTTCACAGGATAATAAAGATCCTTCTAAGATTACTTTTCCATGTTTATCAGCCCAAGATACAAACTCATAGAAATCTTGCTTTGGTACTGGTAATTTAGGTAGTGTTTTACCACATTCCACCGTAATACTATTTACTTTATTACCACCTTTTGAATCAAAAGATACTGTAAATGTTTTAGCTTTCTCTGGAATCTTTTCCCATTTAGCTTTAATAGTAGTGTCCTTCTCGAATTTATAATCATCCTTTACTTCTTCTTCACCAATAAACCATCCTTTGAATGTATATCCATCCTTCGTAGTACTAGTTAATTTATAAGTACTTCCCTTTTCTACTTTTACAGGTTCTAAAGCAACACCACCATCTACATCAAAAGTGATAGTTACCTCCTCTTTCTTTACTTCTGGATTATCAGGTACATCAGGTTTTGTGTTATTGTTATTATTGTTGTTCTTTTGATTATTATTAACAATTATCACCGATAAAAGTGCAATAATAATTAATAATAATGTTATTACAATTGCAATTATTTTATTTTTCATATTATTCTCCTTTCAAATTAATTATCCGAATCAAAATTAACATTTTTCTTCTTATAAACATATAATTTAATATTGTCCTCTTTACTAGAATAAACGGATTTAATATTGTAATAGTCTTCTTGATATGCACTTAGCGTTAAATCCTTTTCTTCCTCATACGTTTTCGATTCTATTAACTCACCATCCTTCTTATAATGTTCTATATCTAGTTTCATTACTCTATTTGGAATATATAGTCCAAGTTGTACTTCACTTGCTTCATCATCTATTACTATGTAATATTCGTCGTTTTTCTCACTATAGTACACCTCATATCTATAATCTTCAAGTATTCTTGTATCTATACCTCTAGTAAAGAAATAATATAATCCTATAAATAGTACTATCGATAGCATAAATATCTTAAAAGCTATATGATCTGTTATAGTAGCAAGAGTCAAGTGATTATACCATTCTTCTATTTTTTCTAATCTTCCAAATAAAGTTTTACCATATGCTTTTTCCTGTTCTTCTTCGGTGAATTCATTTTTACATTCTATACAGTAGTTAGCTTTTACTATATTCTTTTTTCCGCACTTAGAGCACTTCATGAATTCACCTTCTCACATTTACCGCATTCTTCGGAATAAACTGTTCCATCTGGGCATACGCTTTTAGCATCAACAGTATTGGTAATAACACATGTTTTACCATTTAATGTCCCATTAGCACATGAATATTTGTAAGTGAAATTAGTAACATAATGGCAGTTTCCACTGGAATCGGTATAACCATTACAACTATAGGTTACACTTGCTGGAGCCATCTCTTCCCTTGTAGAAGTAACGCATTCACTTAATTTAGTTGGTCTAATACCCGTACAAAGTATACGATAACATGTCTCACCTACTTTTTCTCCACCTATTACATATTGCCCAGTAGCCCCTATATAGTCATATGCTGGAGTGCTACAGGTTACGGTTTTATCTTTTTCCTTTAGACTATTACTTATACACTGATTACCATTTAGATAATATCCACTTTGACATGTTTTAGTGCTAGTAGCATTTACACTACTTGTTTTAGTACACTTATCTCCATTTAGATTATAACCAGCATCACATACTAGTATCTTATCGACAAGTTCCTTATCGCTACATGTTGCCTTGTACGTAATTGGCTTATCAATATTCTTTATTTTTGCGAATGTTTTTTTTGTATTTGAAATGTTTGCTTCATTGATTGCAATACCCGCTACCAAAACTAAAAGAGACGCAGAAAAGAATATACCAAATAGATGAGCTTTAATCCATTCTTCAATAAGTTCAATAATACTATCCTCTATATTAGATTTAACATCATCTTTAATATGATCTTTCAAATAATCTTTGAATAAATGATTCTTTGGATTAAGTTGCTTATTGCACTTTTTACATTTCTTATCTTTAAGTTCATTTGCTGTACCACAAAAAACACAATATATTTTATTCTTTTTTTTCATTTTTACCTCTATAAATTCATAAGTCATTCATACATTTTTATTTTACCATACTATTTATATTTATGAAAAAAAACATTATAGTATTTAATAATCTATAATGTTTTTTGTTCTAATAATTTTTTTTATTGATATTATTATTTAATTCTAATACTGGAACTTTAGGTTGTTCAGTTTTAGTTTCTACTTCATCAACAGTTCTTAATAATTCTTCTTTAGCTTGCTGTAAGTATTGTTTTTGTTCCTCTACATTCATCTCTTCGTATTTCTTTTTTGATTCATTAGTTTTAGTTTCTACGTCATCAGTTTTATCATTTTCTTTCTTAGTCTCATTAGAAACTTCTTTAGAATTTTCTATTTTTATTAATTTTCCATCTTTTATTGCTTCATTTTTAACATATTCATAAACATCGTCAAATTTAAAAATGAAAAATCCAGCTAATAATACATTCACTACTGGAATACACGCGAATAGTATAATTTTTAAACTATCAATTATAATTTCAGGCATTGACTTTTTAGAAGCTATATACTTATATCCTTCCCTTTTGAATCTACCAAGACAAGCCTCAGCAAATATGGCCATTCCAGCAGCACTTATGGTAGCAGAGCCAGTTAAAAACATCATTTTTGCAATCCCCCCTTAAATGGCCTTTATTATACTCAAATTTGATAAAAAGTCAATTAACACTATTAATCCTTTAATCTCTATACTATAAAAAGACTATGGGATAAATTCCATAGTCTAAAATATTATTTTAATTTTATTCCTAAATCATCAAGTTGTTTCTTCTCAACTATTCCAGGTGCACTATTCATTAAGTCAGTTGCTGATAATGTTTTTGGGAAGGCAACAACATCACGAATGTTATCTGTTCCAGCTAGTAACATTATTAGTCTTTCCAACCCAATACCTACTCCTAGATGTGGTGGGGCACCATATTTGAATGCTTCTAGGAAGAATCCGAACTTTCTTTCTGCTTCTTCTCTAGTCAAACCGATTGCTTCAAATACTTTATTTTGCATATCAGCTTCATGAATTCTAACCGAACCTGATAATAGTTCATAACCATTTAGTACTAGGTCATATGCTCTTGAATAGCAGTTTTCTTTGTCGGTAAGTAACTTATCAACATCTTCTTTTCTAGGACTAGTAAATGGATGATGTGCAGCTACAAATCTACCTTCTTCTTCACTATATTCAAACATAGGGAAATCAGTAACCCATAAGAAGTTATACATATCCTGTGGAATTAAGTTATATTCATTAGCAAGTTTTACTCTTAATGCACCTAAAGCTTGTTTTACTACCTGCTTCTTATCGGCAACTATAAATACCATATCATTTTCTGTAAGTTTTAGTTCTTTAACAATGTTTTTTTGTTCATCTTCATTCATAACTTTAACTATTGAACCAGTTAATTCCTTATTATTGTATTTTAGATATGATAATGCTTTGGCTTTAAATACTTTAACGAAATCAGTATATTCATCTATCTTTTTTCTAGATATACCATTAGCCATACCCTTTAATACGATAGCATTTATTATTCCACCATCATTTATTATATTTGAGAATATCTCAAATGATGTATCTTTAAAGATATCAGTGATATCATTTATTTTCATTTCATATCTTGTATCTGGTTTATCGCTACCATACATATTTATACAATCATCATATGGAATTCTAATGAAATTAGTAGGTATATCTACATTGATTGTTTCCTTGAATATCTTATTCATTAATCCTTCAACAACTCTAAATATATCTTCCTCTTCACCAAAACTCATTTCGATATCTATCTGAGTAAATTCTGGTTGTCTGTCAGCTCTTAAGTCCTCATCTCTAAAGCATCTAGCTATTTGGAAATATTTTTCCATTCCACCAATCATTAATAGTTGTTTAAATATTTGAGGAGATTGTGGCAATGCATAGAAATGTCCATTATTTACTCTAGATGGAACCAAATAATCTCTTGCTCCTTCTGGTGTTGGCACACATAGAATAGGAGTTTCTATTTCAGCAAAGCCAAGTTCTGATAGATAGTTTCTAGCTATTAACGTAACATTACTTCTAAGAAGTAGATTATTCTTTATACTTTCACGTCTAATATCCAAATATCTATATTTCAATCTAGTATCTTCTAAAGCAGTTGTATCATCACTTATTTCAAATGGTATATCTGCACTTTGATTTATTATTTCTAAACTATCTAGTACAACTTCTACTTCTCCAGTAGGAATCTTGATATTCTTGCTTTCTCTTTCTTTTATTACACCAGTTACATGTATTACACTTTCACTTTTTAGACTTGATGCTGCATCGTAAAAATCATCTTCTGGTCTAGATACAAGTTGCATTATTCCGCTTCTATCTCTTAAATCTATGAAGATTAATCCTCCTAGATTTCTTTTTTTCTGTACCCAACCATATAGTTCTACTTTTTCACCAACATTTTCTATTCTAAAATCTCCATTATTATACTTCTTCATTTTCTCCTCCATGACATTTACATTTATGATCGTGTTCTCCTTTGCATTTGCATTCTTCACCACAATTACAATCATCTAAATCATAATCGTCCTCTAATAGATGTTCATCCAAATAATATAGTAGATAATCTATTGAAACTAATTCTTCTTCTTTTGTCTTATTATTTTTTATCTTTACTTCATCATTTTTCAAATCTTCATCATTAAGTATTATTAAGTATTTTGCTTTTAATCTATCTGCTTGTTTAAATTGTGCTTTTAAGCCTCTACCGGTGTATTCAGTATCTACTCTAAATCCATTTACACGTAAATACTGAGTTAAGCTTGCAGCATATTTCTTTTCAGTATCGGATACATACATAATAAATAGTTCAACATCATCATGAATTGGCATTTTAACATCCATCGATTCTAGAGCTTGAATAAATCTTCCTGTTCCCATAGCAAATCCCATACATGCTGTTGCTGGACCATCTAACATTTCAACTAGACCATTGTATCTTCCACCACCACCAAGTACATTATTTGAGCCTAATCCTTCGACATCTACTTCTATTTCAAATACTGTATGATTGTAATAATCAAGTCCTCTTACTAATCTTGTATCTACTTCATAATCTATTTCAAGTTCATCTAAATAAGTTTTAACTTGTTCAAATCTAGCTTTGCTCTCATCATTTAAATAATCTATTGTCTTAGGTGCTTTTGCTAGTATAGGATTATCTTTATCTACCTTACAATCAAGTATTCTAAGAGGATTCTTACCAAGTCTATCATGACAATCTTCACATAATTCTTCTATATGTGGAGTAAAGTACTTAATAAGTGCTTCTCTATAATTATCTCTAGATTCTTTATCACCTAAAGAATTGATTTTAACTTTTATTCCTTGCAATCCAAGCATCTTGAATAAAACTACAGGAATGCTTATTACTTCTGCATCAACAAATGGGTCATCACTCCCCAATACTTCAACACCGAACTGAGTAAATTCTCTATCTCTTCCACTTTGAGGCCTTTCGTATCTATACATCGTACCATTATAGTAAACTTTAACAGGTCCAGGTTCACCATACATCTTGTTTTCTATATAGCTTCTTACTATTCCTGCAGTACCTTCTGGTCTTAAAGTAATATTTCTATCTCCTCTATCTTTAAAATCATAAGTTTCTTTAGTTACGATATCGGTACTTTCTCCAACACCTCGATGAAATAATTCACTACTTTCAAATATTGGTGTTCTAATATAATTATAGTTATACTTCTCCATTAATTCATCGATAACTCTATCGACATATTTCCATTTCTTTGCTGTTATTCCAGTCAAGTCATAACATCCTTTTGGCTTATTTATCATAAATACCTCCTAATAAAAATAAAAAGATGGCATATATAAGGACGATATAAATCGTGGTGCCACCTTAATTCGTAATAATAATTACCTCAAGTACTCTATATCGTAAGTAAAACGTCTTTTATTATAATGCAAATGTCTTCATCATATTTTTATTAAGTATTTTCACCAACCATACTCTCTCTACAAATTTGAACATAATTACTCTTTTTGCTAAAAGATAACTATATAATACACTAGTAATTTAATAAATTCAAGTATATAAATCAATAATAAAAATGAAGATAAACTTCATTATTTATTTAAATATTCTTATTGGTTTAATCTTTTTATTATCTTTAGAGTAAACTTCATATATACCTATTACTTCATTTTTAATATTCTTAAATACAACTAAATCTTCATTATAAATATTAGGAAGTAATGCTCCATTCTTTATTTTATTTTCTATATCTCTATCTACTATAGTCGAATAGTAATTTTTCAATACTTCAGAAAGCGGTACAAATTCATATTCATTATTTTCTATATCACTTATTTTATGAGCAGCTTCTATATTAAATACTCCCTGCTTAGTTCTAGTAAGTTCCTCCATAACGCAAGGAATACCTAATTCATTACCGATATCTCTTATCAAACTTCTTATATAGGTTCCTTTAGTAACTAGGCATCTAAATGTAAATGTATCATCGGTTATATCGAGTACTTCCATATCTATTATTTCTACTTCTCTTTTTGGAAGTTCTACTTCTTTACCTTCTCTGGCATATTTATATAATCTTTCTCCACCAACTTTAACGCTCGAATAAAGTGGAACTTCCTGTAAGTATTTTTTCTTAAAAGAATAGATTATTTGTTTCAATTTTTCTTTATCCACTTCGAAGTCATTTATTTCTTTTTCTATCTCTCCAGTGATATCAAGCGTATTTGTTAAAATACCGATTCTAGCTTTAGCTACGTATTCCTTGGTATCATTATTCATAAATTCAAGTATTTTTAAGCCACTACCAACACCAATAACTAGAACACCGGTTGCTATTGGATCTAGAGTTCCACAATGTCCTACCTTTGGAGTATTTAAAAATCTACTTACCATATTGACTATATCACGAGAAGTATAACCTTTAGGTTTATTGACAATTAATATTCCACCATCCATATTATCACCATCATCATATTAACATAAAATGTGTTTCTTGACTATTATCTTTTTAAGTGTTATATTCATAGAGCAACATTTTTTATGGGGGATAATATGGAAACTGAACTAACAATACAGTTAAAGCAATTCTTTAACAAAATAGTAAATACTTATGGGGATGAGATGGCTTATGCTATCGCAACATGGAATGAAGATATTAAAGACTCTATTACTTGTTATTCACGTGAAAAGTTTGATAAATATGAACCACTAGATTTTTATAAAGAGTTAATAAAAAATGAAGTAATGTGTAATGATGATGAAAATTTAATGGTAGATGCTACAAAAAAATTATTAAATTTGGATAATGTTAACTGTGTAATTGATTGTATAAAATATAATTATACATATAGGCATACTATTATTAAATCATTCATCGATAATTCTAATATTCCATTTGAGAAGAAACTAAGTAAATGTAATGAGGGTAATATAAATTATTATTTAAATATGATTGATAATTATACAGAGAAAAAAGAAATAGAATTTGATAATAAAAAGAAAAAGGCAAAGCATTAAGCTTTGCCTTTATTTCTATTTTTGAGATATCTCTTTCTTTGATCAGCTATATCTTCTATATTATCCATATTTTCTATTATTTTTTCTTTGTATATACTCATAGCTTTTTTTAGTGTATTACGAACATCATCTTGTTTCATATTCAGAAAAGCGGCTATTGTTTCATTTGAAAAACATTGCTCTTCAATAAATCCTAAACTAAGTGACAATACTATGACTTCTTTTTTAGATAAGCATTTTAACATATCTTCAAAAGTTTTACTTCTTAAATAATTAGAAAGAGTTATTGATTTATCATTATCACACTCATATTTTTCTTTATTTTTTAACATTTTTTCTATTTCTCTATCGGTACTTCCCATTTTTGTTACTCTCACCATATCTGGATTATCTAACATTTTTTTAATCACTGGAAGCAATTCACGATAAAATTTAACCTTGATTTTTCCATCTAAATTATTATTAACTGGATTATCTAAATAATCTTCACCAAATTTTAATTTTAATAATTTCCTGTCTTTATCAGCAAGTCTATCAATAACTTTCCTAATATCTTCTTTAGAATAGCCTTCAAATATTTCAGTCAAATCTTTATTATATTGTTTCTTTCTTTTGGGTTTTATATCGAATTTGTCAAATGTATATCGATATGCTTTACTATCTCTACATATCTTTATACATTTAGCTTGCTTTTCAGCCATTGTTATATTATCTGCATATATTGCTAGTTCACTTAAATGATCATTATTGATTATTTTATTAAGAGTATCATCAACAATTTGTTGTATTCTTTGACGCGATACTCCATAAATATTTGATAATTCTTGTAATGTATATTTTTTGTTATCTTTAAATCCAAATCTTAAGTAAAGAATTTCTTTGTGTATATCTTTAACATTTAATTTGTCTATATATTTTCTTATATCTGAAGAGCGACTTTTATCGGCTATTATTTCATCCATATCAAAATTATTATCTTTTATGACATCTCTTACATATAATTCTGAATCATCGGTTACTGGTTGATCTAGACTGATTGGCATATGAGTTAATTCATAATATTTTATGACATGAGTTTTATTCTCATGTAATTCTATCGCTAATTCATCAATACTTGGTTCTCTTCCAAGTATTTTTTTTAACGAATCTCTAGCATTATTAAATGCTTTTATCTTTGAATACATATATGAAGGTATTCTTATTTCTCTAGATGTTTTTAGCCTATTTTTATACATTGCCTGTCTAATCCAAAACATTGCATAAGTTGAAAATGACGTTCCATATTCTAAATTATAATTATCAACTGCTCGCATCAAGCCAAAACATCCTTCTTGCAAATAATCAAGATAGTTACTATCATTATTATACCCATATTTCTTAGCAACCAAAACTACTAATCTAAGATTTGCCTTAATAAACTTATCCTTAGCTTCCAAATCTCCTTCTTTTATCCTTTTCAATAGGTCTTTAGATTCTTCAGGGCTGAGTAACTTATATCTACATATTTCATTTAAATATGCTCTTACTGAATTATCGTTAGGTTCATCTAAATAGTTTCTAATCGATACTTTAATTTTATTCAATAACCTATCAATTTCAGCAATAGAAAGTTTATCATGTTGTTCAATATAATTCTTTTCATCTAACACTATCAATTTAAAATCATCCAATGATAAAGACTCACTATATTTTTTATAAAGTGATTCTAGTTTAGGACTTAGAGCACTAAATACCATTCCATTAAATTCATCTTTAATATCTTCAAACATAAATATACTTCATCCCTTTTTTACAACGCTATATAATATCATATGGTACATTTTTAATCAAGAAACAAAAAATGTAGACAACTTTATTGTGTCTACATTTATCTTACAACTTCACTAGATATTTAGCTTACTTATTATTTTCTTCTATTTTCTTTGTATAGTTTTCGATAATAGAAAATTCACTATCATTGGATTCAAATATTCCTAAGAATGGAACTTCTATAAAATATTTATTATCTCTTTTATAAATATAGAATGATTTTTTATTATTTAATTCGTCATAAAAAGAAACTTGATATAGTACTTCTGGATTATCTGGATTATAATCAGTACTATCAATATTGCTCTTTTTTAAACTGAAAATATCATGTAAAATACCGATATTTTTACTATCTGTAAATTCGAATAAATCATCGAATTGGCCAAGTGTACTAATTGTAACTTTAGTTATTTCATCCTCTTTAAAATTATCCAAACTATATTTAAAATTATTATTGTTAATTATACTTTCTAATTTTTCGAAATCTTTTTCACTAGATGTATATAATCCTTCACCAGTTTCTTCGATAAAGTATTTATCATCTTTTTTATAGATGAATAGCGTTCTTGTTAATTTCTCGGTATTGAATGAAACCTGATACAATACATCTACATCCATAGGTGGGTCATCGCTAGCTTTTTTATTTGTTTGTTTATTTTCAAACATATAATAAATAACTTTAATAGTGCTTCCATCATAGATTTCTACTTTATTATCATTTTGTGCAAGAGTATTTATACCTACACTTACGATTTCATTTATATTATATAAAGAAAGTTTATATTTATATTCTTCCTCCTTAGTAAAGAAATCACAACCTGTAGTAAATAACATAAGTATTAATATAAATATAATAATTTTAATCTGCTTTTTCATATTAATCTCCTATCATGAATGTCCGTCGACAATTAACTATTATACCATATTAATTATTTTTTTAAAGAAATTTTTATCGCACTATTCTTTCGTATAAGATTTAATCACTTTTTCTTGATTTGACATTTTGGGCAATAATATGTTCCTCTTCCACCAACTCTAGTTTTTACAATTGTACTATTACATATCTTACATTTTTCTTTTTCTCTTTGATGAACATATAGATTATTTTGAAACATACCGGTTACACCTTCTTCACTAGTATAACTTCTAATAGTTGTTCCTCCTTCCTCTATAGCCTTATCAAGAACAGAAACAGAATTTGTAATAATACTATCGAGTTCCTTATTGGTTAAATTACTACCTTTAGTCTCTGGATGGACTTTAGATAAAAACAGTATCTCATCAGCATATATATTACCTATTCCAGTAATGATGCTTTGATCGAGTAATAAACTTTTAATAGGAAGTGTTTTATTTCTGAATTTTTCTTTTAAATATTTACTATCTAAATTCTTATCCCAAACTTCTAATCCAAGTTCATTATATGGTTTCATATCGTATAATTTTTCTTTTGGAATAAGCATTATTCTTCCAAATTTTCTAACATCGGCAAATCTAAGTTGCTCACCATCATCCAAATTAAATATTACATGTTCATGTTTAGTATATTCATCTTCCTTTGTTCTAAAGAAGAATTTCCCTTCCATTCTAAGATGAAATAATAGATAATCGGTATCTAGTTCACATACTATCCATTTTCCTCTAGTAGTAAAACTATTAAATGTTTGATTTTTAATTCTACTTTCAAATTCTTTTATATCCGGATATTCAATTATCTTTGGATAACGAATTATCGTATTAATTATTTTTTTATGTAATAATCTTTTCTCTAATTTTTTTGTAACTGTAATTACTTCTGGTTTTTCTGGCATATTATCACCTACTTAGCATCGTACCAATCTATACCCTTATTAACATCTACTATTAAAGGTACATCTAATTTATATGCATTTTCCATTATATCTTTAACTAATTGTTCTACTATACTCTCTTCATCTTTATATACATTAAGAACTAATTCATCATGTACTTGAACAATCATCTTACTTTTTAGATTTCTATTTTTTAACTCATCATATAGTTTAACCATAGCTAGTTTAAGAATATCTGCAGCTGTTCCTTGAATAGGTGTATTAAGAGCCATTCTTTCTCCTTGTTGTCTTATCATAAAGTTTTTATCATTTATTTCACTGATTATTCTTTTTCTATTCATCAGAGTGGTAGTATAACCTTTTTCTCTTGCATCTTTGATAACATCACTCATATATTTCTTTATATCAGGGAATGATTCTAGATAATTATCGATAAACTTCTTAGCATCTCTAAAATCTATTCCTAAGTCATCTGCTAGTCCAAATGAACTAATTCCATAGATAATACCAAAGTTAACTGCTTTAGCATTTCTTCTTTCTTCCTTTGTTACTTCCTCTATAGGTTTATGAAATATGTCACTTGCTGTTTTAGCATGTATATCCTTTCCTTCTTTGAATGCTTCGATTAAGTTCTTCTCTTTGCACATGGATGCAAATACTCTAAGTTCGATTTGACTATAGTCAGATGAAAGGATTATCGAATTTTCTTCTGGTAAAAATGCCTTTCTAATTAGTTTTCCATATTCTAATCTTGCCGGTATATTTTGAAGATTAGGTTCCTGGCTTGATAGTCTTCCTGTTCTAGTTAAAGTTTGATTATAGATTGTATGACATCTCCCATCCGGATATATTTCATCTATTAGCCCAATTATATAACTAGTATACAATTTACTTAAAGTACGATATTCTTCTATCTTATCTATTATTGGATTATATGGAGCTAATTTATCCAATATATCTTTATTGGTAGAATAATTTCCATCTTTAACCCTTTTTGGATACGGCAATTGCATTTTATTAAATAGAACATCTGCAAGTTGTTTAGGACTTGAGATATTGAATTCACATCCAGCTATATCATATATTTCTAGCGATATACTATCTAACTTTTCTTTTATCTCTTTTCCCATTTTTTCTAAATAACCAACATCGGTCTTAATACCTGTTATTTCCATATCGGAAAGAACTACCGATAATGGCATTTCAATTTTTTCAAATAAATATTTACAATCATTCTTTTCTATTTCATCAACCATATCTTTGTAAGTATCATAAATATATTTTGCTTTCTTGCAAGCATTTTTAGCAACTGTATCAGTATCTGGTTCTTTAAGTTTTGCTAAAGTTCCAAATTCTTCTTCATAAAAAGAAATACTAACACCATTATTATTCATCAAGTATGATATATCATCTTTAATATTGTAATTAAGTAAATAACTAGCAATCATTAAATCATAATTACAATTATTTATACCGATCCCTTCATGACTTAATAGAACAATCATCTTTTTTAAATCATATGTATATTTCTCTGTATTATTTTCAAAAATATCTTTATTCTTTTTTAATAATTCGTATGGAACATAATAGTTATTTTCTTCATTGTATATACTTACTCCAAGTATTTTACTTTTATGGTAATTATAGCCTAACATTTCTATATAAAAGGCATATGGTTTACTCAAATCAATCTCATCAATTCCATCGATTATTTTATATTCCATCTCTTCATTATCAACTATTTTTGTTTCAATATTATTATTTAAATTATTAATGTTTATCTTTTTTATCAATGAATAAAACTCCAAGTTTTCTAGTAATTTTTTATATTTTTCGTAATCTATTCCTTTATATCTTATCTTTTCAAAATCTGTATCGATAGGTACTTCTTTATATATGGTAGCAAGTTCATAACTGTCGTAAGCACTTTGTTTATCTTCGACTAATTTATCTTTTGTTTTACCTTTAACAGAATCGATATTTTGATATAGATTATTCAAAGTACCATATTCTTTTAATAGATTTATAGCTGTTTTTTCACCGATACCCTTAACACCAGGAATATTATCTGATGGATCTCCCATTAATGCTTTGATATCAACCATACGTGCTGGTTCATCTAGTTCATATATATTTTTAAATTCTTTTTTATCCATCATAATATAACCGGTTTGTTTTAATAATTTAACACTTACTTCATCGGTAATTAATTGTAATAAATCTTTATCACTCGATATTATTAGTGCATCATAATCTTTGTTGTTATTACACTTTTCAGCAAAAGTACCAATTATATCATCTGCTTCATAGTTATCTATTTCATAATAGGTGATTCCCATTGCAGTACATAACTCTCTTGATAGAGGAAACTGTTCGATTAATTCGCTTGGAGTAGCTGCTCTTCCACCTTTATAATCAGCATATTTCTCATGTCTAAATGTTTTACCTTTATCGAAAGCAACCATTATATAAGTAGGTTTTTCTTCCTCTACTATTTTATTTAACATATTTGCTAATCCATATAAGGCATTTGTAGGAAACCCTTTACTATTTCTCATAACATTTCCATTATATGCAGTTGCATAATAACTTCTAAATATTAAATTGTTACCATCTATTAATATGACCTTTTCCATATATATATCACCACAAGAATTATTCTATCAAAAAAAAGAAAACTAATAAACAATTACTTAGTTTTCTCCTTTACTTATATTATAAAATTAATTATGTAGTTTCTTTATATAATCTATTTCTAAATCATTATGAATACAGAAGTTCTTTATCCACTTAACTACTCTATTTTGTTCATTTTGATAAGTGTATTCATTTTTTCTAAGCGTACTATTTTCAAATAACTTAGAAATATTTTTCTTAATCGAATTAGAATATCTAGTATATTCGATAAATCCTATAAATTCTGGACTTCTATCGTATATACTACAATCTCTTTCCATCATTTTAATCCTACCTTTATTATGAATAAAATTAGGAACATTCTTTATGAAATTAGCTATATTATGAACTAAACAACCATCATATTTATTATTCTTTTTTATTTGATATCTTCCACTGAATACATCAGTTCTTTCTAGTAAAAAGCTATCGACATTATCGTATCCAATAACATTTACTCTATGATTAATAATGCTTTTTTTGAATTTTTCAATGTCAACTTCAGTTGGTATAATTTCCTTTTTTGGTTCAATATTAAGATTTAAGTTTAGAGGTTTCCTATCGATTTTCTCTTCACTTCTACCTAATTGCTTTAAAAGTTTCTCTAAACTAGAATCATTATTTTCTTTCTTTATTTCTTCTTTTTTAGTAGTAGTAACATTACTATTTCTTCTTCCATAATTGGTTTCTAATTTTATTTTTTTCTTTAATAATAATTCTTCTTCATCAGTAAGATCTTCTTTATTATGCAATCTTTCTATTTCAGAAATATTATCTTCTCTTTTTAAGAATCTAATATATTTAGCTATACTTTTTCTTAAATTAGTAGCGTTTTCATAATATTTATTATATTCTTCTTCAGAAATATTTCTTTCTTTTATAACTGTTTTAACTTTATTAATATAATAATTAAGTTTATTCCTTATAGCTTTAATCTCATCGATATCATTTGATTTAGCTATTTGTTCAGTAAGTTCTTTAATTAATACTTGGGCATTTAATGTAGCTTCATATTTTTTATTATTCTCTCTATTATAATCTATAGTTTTAATAATTTCTTGTATGTTAAAGTTTAATATACTATTTTGTCTATTAATTTCTTCTTTAACCATTTCTAATAAATATTTTTCTGTTTCTTTGATATTATTGATTTTATCTTCATAATTATTCATCTAAATCATCTTCTTTCTTATCTAACTCTTTATCTAATTCTTCAAGAGCTGCTAATAATTCAACTAAAGAATCATTATCTAAATCCTTAACAAAATCTGTATTCATACATATCCCCTTCTTCAAATGCCATATATTATACCATATTTTTTAAAATTGTAAAGAACAAACGTTCAAACAAAAAGAACTCCAATATGGAGTTCAACTCATGTTATTCTTTATAATCACAATTTGAACAATGTACTTCATTATTTTTAGTAGTAAGCATACTATTGCAGTTAGGACATAACTTTCCAATTGGCATATCCCAATATGCTATATCGCATTTAGGATAATTATTACAACCATAGAAAACTTTTCCTCTTTTACTAGTTTTTTCAATAATCTTTCCATTGCATTTTGGACAATCACAAATTTCTTTTATTTCCTTTTGTTCCTTTTTTATATATTTGCATGTTGGATAATTAGAACATGCTACAAACTCACCATATCTACCTTTTCTTATTACTAAAGGACTTCCACATTCTGGACAAGTTTCACCTGTTTCTTCTGCTTTATTTTTTTCCATTTCTCCAAATGCTTTTTCAACTAAAGGCTCAAACGAATCATAAAATTCATGCAATACTTTAATATTATCTTCGTGATTTTCTGCTATTTTATCTAGATCACTTTCCATATTGGCAGTATATTCTACGTTAATTATTCCACTAAAGAATTCTTGAAGTTTATCTGTTGTCTCGATTCCCATCTTTGTAGGAACAAATTTTTTATCTTCTAGTTTTACATATTCACGTTCTTTAATAGTATCAACAACAGTAGCATATGTACTTGGTCTTCCTATACCTTTATCTTCCATTTCTTTAATTAATTTTGCTTCGGTATATCTTGCAGGAGGTTGTGTAAAATGTTGTTCTTTAACAATATCATTTGCAATACATATTTGACCACTATTAAGTTTTGGAAGTTTATTTTCCTCTTCTTCTTTTTCACTATCTTTATATATTTTTAGATAACCATCAAACAATACTGTCTCACCAGTAGTTTTGAATTTGTAATCGTTATTATCGAATACTATCGTAGTAGCATTTACTTTAGCATCAGCAAATAAAGATTGTAATGCTCTATAATATATTAGATTATATAATTTATATTCATCATTAGATAGATATTGTTTCATTTTATCTGGAGACCTATTTACACTTGTTGGTCTTATTGCTTCATGAGCGTCTTGAACATTATCTACTTTTTTAGTCTTTTTAACATAACCAACATATTCTTTGCCATATTTATCATTTATATATGCATAAGCACTCTTAACATATTCATCGGATAGTCTAATTGAATCTGTTCTCATATAGGTAATTAAACCTACTGTCTCGGTACCAATATCTATACCTTCATATAGTTTTTGAGCTATGCTCATTGTCTTTTTAGGATTGAAGTTTAACTTAGTAGATGCTTCCTGTTGTAAAGTACTTGTAATGAAAGGTGGTTTTGCTTTTTTACTTTTTTCTTTCTCCGTAATACTTTCCACTTTAAACTCATTTGATAGTTTAGATAATATAGCATCTGTTTCTTCTTCATTTTTAGGTTTTATATCATCTTCTTTATATTTAAATAGACCCGCTTTATAGCCATCAAACAAAGCATCTATGCTCCAATATTCTTCGCTTACAAAAGCTTCTATTTCACGTTCTCTATCAACTATTAGCTTAAGAGCTACCGATTGAACTCTACCCGCACTCTTTCCACCAGTTTTAGTTTGCATTAACTTCGATAATCTAAAACCTATTATTCTATCTAGTATTCTTCTAGTTTCTTGACTCTTAACTAAACCATAATCTATTTTCCTAGGTTCGTTAAAAGCTTCAATTACTTTGTTTTTAGTAATTTCATGGAATAATACTCTTTCATAATTATTATCTTTTATTCCTAAAGCTTCTTTTAAATGCCAGCTTATAGCTTCTCCTTCACGGTCAGGGTCGGTAGCAAGATATATCATATCAACATTTTTACATTCCTTTTTTAAATCGCTAATTACTTTAGTTTTACCTGGTATAGGAATATAATTAGGTTTAAAATCATTATCTACATCTACTCCAAGACCAAACTTTCCTGTAGTAGATAGATCTCTAATATGTCCTTTACTAGATAATACTTTATAATCATTACCAAGATACTTTTCAATTGTTTTACTTTTACTAGGCGATTCAACTATTACTAAATTCTTTGGCATATATCATAACTCCGTTTCTTAGATATTTATACTAATTATTTTTTTGTTTGTCAACACTATTATTATTACACATAATTACTTAAAATCACCAAATTATCAAAAAACAATACAAGACAATTGTAAAATAATTATCTACAAATGAAAAAGATACTTATCTTTTTCCTTTAAGCATCTCTTTTAATTTTTTATGAGGATTATCACTAAATAATTCTTTCTTTCTATCTAAATAATTCTTTTTAACAATAGAACTAAAGTTTTCCATTATAGTACCTTCATAAACATTATCACATAATTTCTCGATTATATTTTCATCAATAACCATTTCATTATGAGATGAATCATATAGATATTTAAAATTATTATTAAATATTGTATACATTTTATTAAATTCTCTATTAATATGTATATTTTTAGTATTAGCTAATCTATCAATAGCGTAATCATATTTATTAATAGCAAGTATACCAAGTGTATCTTTTAAACTATCCTTATAATTACTATATTCTATGTCTTCCAACTTTAAACCAAAATAATTATAGGAGATCATCCTTATATCTTCTTTATATGTATTTTTATCCAAACTATCATATGCTGGATTAAATAAGAATAAACCACTAATATTATATTTTTCATCATTTATAAGTACTAGTGTTATCAAATTCTTTTCCTTATCACTATTTTCAATAATACCTAAATAATTTGGAATATTAATCTTATTTAATAAATAACTAAATAATTTATTATAGCCATCAACATTCGATTTATTAGTGTTTACTATGGTGGATAAGCTATCATCTGTTAATGAATTATCAAACTCTATTAATTTAACTATATCATATATTCTAAATACCCTTTCTAGAGGTGTTAGTTCTTCTTTTATAACCAAATTCTTAATTTTTTCGACATAGCTATCGAATTCTCTAACTTTAGGAATCGTATCAACCATATAATTATTACCATCATTGTAATAAGAAACACTCCAAGTACTAGGATTTTCAAAATTAGAGTTTATTAGATTAGAGTAATCACTATCGTTTAAATTACAAGTAACTATTTTTTCAATTTTAGAATCATCTGTAGTACTTGAAATCAATAATAGATTTTTAACTCTTTCTATCGAAATTAAGTCACAGGTTCCCTTGAAGTATATTTGATTCAAATTATTATAACCAAGTACTACAGTTTTTAATTCCTCTAATTCCTGAATAGAAAGAGGATGATCAAAGTACAAATTTTGAATGTCAAAGAATTCAACAAAGTCGTTCTCTTCTTCAAAATTATCATACATAAGATCACCCTCTTCTAGTTAATGTAGTTTTCCCTTTAATCCTTTTGTTCCTTTTAATCCTTGATATCCACTTAAAATATTAGATTTGAATGTATGAGTTTTATTATTTCTCTTTCTATAATTTTTAATTGCTATATTTATCATTTCATCAAGTAAACTAGTAAAGTTCTTACCTGCTGGTTCCCATAAATAGAATGCTAAACTACCAGGGCATGAATTTATCTCATTAATATAAACATTATTTTTCTTTTGGTCAATAAGAAAATCTATTCTTACATCTCCAGATAGGTTACATGCTTTAAATGCTTTGGTAGCTACCTCTTTAACTTCATCTTCCAATTTCTTAGAAATTACTGCTGGTACTTTTCTAGCAGCACTAGCCATTCCTTTAGAAGCTCCCTTCTTAGAACCATTTATATATTTATCATCAAATGAAAGTAGTTCATCATCAGTTGTTACTTCCTCTAATAAAGATAATTTAATATTATCATATGTTCCAAGTACACTTATATTAACTTCTGTTAAATTTTCTACTTTTTCTTCTACTACTATCTTTTCATCATATTTTATTGCATCATCTATAGCATTTGTAAGTGTTTCTCTATTTGTACATGATGATATACCTACACTACTACCCAAAGTTGCAGGTTTAACGATGCATGGATATTTAACTTCCTTCTCGATTTTCTTAATTATTTCATCACTATTTTCATTATAATCAGAATCTGTAAACCATACATATTTTGTAATAGGAAGATTATTTGTTTGGAATATTTCTTTTTGAACTATCTTATCTTGAGCAATTGCACTTCCAAGTACATCACTTCCTGCAAATGGAATACCTATCGTTCTAAAATATCCTTGTAAGCATCCATCTTCAACGTTTGTTCCATGAACTACTGGAAGAATTACATCTACTGTATTGACTACACTTTTGAATAATCCATTCTTCTTTTGAAGAACAAATTCATCATTTCTTTTATATAGGACTACATTAGTAGTATATCTTTTTAATAAGTCCATATCCTTATATGTTTCTATTTCTTTTAGAGGTGAGCCTGTATACCATTCATTATCTTTTGTTATATATATAGGTACAATCTCATATTTTTCTATATCTAATTTATTCATAGCTTGAACTGCTGAAATTATACTAACTTCATGTTCAACGCTAACTCCTCCAAATACTACACCAACTTTTATCATTATTATCCTCCTATCTCCGTATATGTATCAGGTAAATCATTTTCAAATAAAGCATATAAATCTTTATCATCTTTCAAACTATTTAAAAGAGTATATGCATCTCTAACATCATTTAAAACATGTATATGATCTTCTCTAAACTTAAGTTCAGTAAGACCTCTATAGATTGGTTTTGTACGTCTTTCACCAATCAGTATTACTTCATCAGCAACACACGCAATCTGCTTACCAAATTCCATGTTTAATTCATCTTCCTTAGAACCTAATTCGACCATTCCTGGTGTTACTACAACTTTCTTACCATCCATTAATTTTAATACATCAAGTGCACTTTTAGCCCCGACTGGGTTTGAATTGTATGCATCATCAATCTGATAGAATGTAGGGAATTTCTTTATTTCTAGTCTATGTTCAACTACATTAACTCTCTTAACTGCTTGAATCAAATCTTTAACATCAATTTCAAATAAATGACCTAAAGCTAAAGCCTGCAATATATTATAAACATTATGATTACCTAATAGTTTAGTTTCAAATTTATATATTTTGCTATCTCCTTTAAATTTTACATCGAAGCTTGTTCCTTTATAGCTACATTTAATATTAGAAGCAGTTACATCCAAATCTTTATTATCTAATCCTACCCATAATACTTTAGCATGATCTTCTTTTTTGAATTTATAATTTCTTTGCTTTTCATCATCATAATTAAGTACAACTGCTCCACTAGATGGTAGATACTCAGCTAGTTCCATTTTACCATTTAAGATGTTTTCTTCACTACCAAAGGTCTCTAAATGAGCAGTACCAATAGATGTTATAATTCCATAACTAGGATTAACTAGTTTACATAAACCATTTATTTCACCCTTAACATAGGCTCCCATTTCTGCTATAAATACATCATCGAATTTAGATAATTTATTATTAATAGTTATCATCAATCCATTAAAAGTATTGATACTTTTTGGAGTAGCTAAACAATTATATTTAATATTTAATATGTCATTAAGTATATTTTTACTACTTGTTTTACCATAACTACCTGTAATTCCAACTATTTTTAAATTAGGCATTGATTTTAATTTATTCTTAGCTTTTCTTTCATAATGATGATATACAATTCTCTCTACAGGATAATTTACAATATTTGCTATAAAAATAATAAAATATACTAAAGTTATTAAGATGGTAGATATAAAAAGAGATAAATCTAACAAATTATTATTAAATATAAAAATAATAAATGGTATCAAGTAAATAATTATTATTGTAAACAATAGTCTTTTTACTCTTGCTGTATAAACAAGTGGTTTTTTATTTTGTTCACTTTTACTAACATAGAAGTCATAGCAGAATGCAAATATATAGATCAAACACAATATTACCAAAAATACTGCTCTAAATTCTTCCATTATCGAAAGTAAAAGGATAAGAGAGAAAACTATTGCAACTATGTTGGTATTTATTAATGTAAGTCCAAGATTCTTTACAACCCATCTTCCATATCTATTATTTTCATTATATAAATTTTGTTGTAACATATGCATTGCTTTTTTTATCTTAAATAGTACATAACATACCATTATGAGTACAAGCAATAGAGTGAGATAATTCATAAAACCCTCCTATATAAAATTATTTATTACATTACATACTGGAATTAAAAATTCCAAATATGTGTAATGTGTTCCACCTTCGTATACTACTAATCCACCATCTTTCAAGAGTTTTTCTAATTTTTTAGCATCTTCAAGTGGTGCTTCAGTATCCAAGTTTCCCCAAATAAGAAGTGTTGGAACCTCTATTTTTTTAGCACAATCCGATAAGTCTATATTAACTGTATTAACCAATACTTTTTTCATTATAGGACTAGCTTTTTTATAATCTTCCGAACCGATATGATTCTTAGCAAATCCTTCTAATTTTGAAGCAAATGGTATCTTCTTTAATCCTTTTAATGCTTTAACTTTCATGCTTTCTTTAGTCTCTTCTCTAACACATGGAGCACCTAATAGGATAAGTTTATTTACTTCGTATTTAGAAGCATATATGATACCTATTCTACCTCCAAAAGAGTGTCCAATAATAGTAGGCTTTTTTATTTTTAATTCATCTACTAATTCTTTTATTATATCAGCATAATCAAATACTGTTATTTCTTCATTTGGTTCATCACTTTCACCAAAACCTGGTAAATCGACAATAGTTATTCTTTTGTTTTTTAACTTTTCTCCAATTGGATTCATCATAGCTATATTTTGACCCCATCCATGGAGCAATATAACATCATCGCCCTTACCATATTGCACATAATTTATATTAATGTTTCTTATATTTACTTTCATAATGACTCCTAAACCATATTATAGCACTTTTAATTATTTGTTTCTATATAATCGAATCTCTAGTAAATACTTCAACATCTTTATTAACATATACTTTTAAAGTACATTTATCTACTATTTTGATAAAGCCTAATCCATTTATTACTAAATCTTCATGTATTTTAACATCGATATTATTTGAACCGATATCTTTTAACTTATCATTATTGGTATTTACTCTATATATATCTAGGTCATTGGACATAAATATAGTAAGACTATTTCTATCTCCTTCTAGATAGTCTATTCTAGCATAATTATCTATAATTATGCTTTGATTAATACCAATTTGATAAGTAATTGGTTTAATTTCCTTTTTAGGATGAATTCTTTTTAATTCACTTGGTTCAACATAACACTCGATATTACCTGTATCCACTAATCCTGGAGTATCTATTATCGTTAAATCATCATCTATTTTAATTTCAATTTTATTAAGTGTCGTAGATGGTTGACTTGATACAGTAAGCTCATTTTCATTATCCGAATAATTATATATTATCTTATTAATAAGCGCACTCTTACCTACATTAGTATGACCAACTACATAGACATTTTTACTTGATTTATACATTTTAATTTTATGAAATAACTCATCTAAATTATAATTTTTATAACTACTTACCGTTATTAAATCTATATAATCAAGTCCAAGTTTACTAAAATAATCTTTAATCTTATCATCGTTTACTGATAATGGCATAATATCTCTTTTTGTAAGTACGAGAAGTATACGATTTGATATATAGTTTCTAATAATATTAATATCCTTTTCGATATTCATTAAATCAACTACGTATATTACTAAATCCTTAGTTTCATTAATACTTTTTAATATATCGATATATTCACTATTATTTCTTGTCGTAGATTTGAATTCACCATAGTTCTTTAATCTGAAACATCTAGAACAATAATCATTTTCCAAGTTAACCGTATATCCATCTAATAAAATGTTCTCATCCTGTAATTTTATTCCACAGCCAAGACAATATTTATCGTTTATCATAAAATTCACCTTTTTTAAATTGATTCTTCTTCTCTAATCTCTTTATAATCTTTTTTTCCACAAATCTGTTGAAAGAAGTTATCTTTAAATCTTTAGTTCCTAAAGGTTCAACTAAAATAGTCATAGCCTTAAGTCTATTACCGCCAATAATATCAGTTACTATCTGATCACCTATAACACATGTTTCGTTCTCTTTTACTTTAGCAAGTTTTAGTATCTTTTTAAATCCTATTTTAGAAGGTTTAAGTGCAAAAGATACATATGGAATATCTAGTTTATTACAAACAGCATCCAATCTCTCTTTATTATTATTGTTTGTTAAAACATATATAACAAAATCTTTTTTTAATTTACTTATCAATTCTATAGTCTCTTTACTAGGATTATTATTGTCTATCTTAGTTAGAGTATTATCCAAATCAAATATTAAGCATTTAATATCATTCTTCTTTAAAGAATTATAATCGATATCAAATATATTTTTCTTATATATACTAGGAATTGCTTTTTTCATATTTTAGTCACCTCAAAGAAAAAACTTAGTTATTCTAAGTTTATCTTATTCAATCTTTTAGTTTTAACTAGTTCGCTTTCACTTTCTTTTTTATGTTCTTCTGGTTTTTGTTCAACGATAGTACTATTAATCTTTTTCCTATCGATAATTAATTTAATAAATATAACTAAAAGTATTAATAGTATAACACCAAATAGAATAGCAAAAAAGTTAATTCTATTATCTTTTACAAAAGTTATAGTATAAAGGTTCTCTGTTCCATCTGGAGCATATACCTTTATTTCTACTTTACTTCCTACTTTTAAATTCTCCAAAGTTGATTCTAAAAGTGCCTCATCATATTTTATATCATCCTCTTTAGAACTTATTTCAGGAATTATTACTAAAGAATCATTATATTTTTTGTTGTACATTATTTCATAGTCTAATATATCTGATTTAAATTCAGGATTTAGTTTTAATTCTTCTTCTTTAGCAATTACTTTAATACTTTTAAGAGTTACATTTAGTTCTCTATTTTGATTATCCAATATTACTTTATAAACTTTAGTTTTACCATCTTCACTAGTAACAGTTATGTTTACATCGTTTGGTCCAACTTCTGGTTTTTCAGGAGCTTTAACTTCACATTTTGCTTTTGGATCGACTGTTTTACAAGTTACAGATATATTTTCTAACTTATACGTTTTAATTCTATATTCAAGTACATCCTCTTTAAAGTTTATCTTAACCTTACCATCATTAATAATGATATTTTTTAGATTATTATTACTTCCTCTATTATCATTTCTAGTAATATTAATCACATAAGTTTTATCTTCGCCGGAAGCACTTTTTACTTTTATTTCTACTTTGTTTTCACCATATTCTAGTCCTACATCTCTAGGGCCAAATTTATCAATAAATATTGCTGTATTATTATTTAAAGTTGCCTCTATCTTTGCTGTTGTAATATTTGAATCAACCTGCATCGAATAACTAAAAGTAGTTGGTGAAAAATTAACAACTGTCTCACCATTTACTTTTAAATCCTTTAGTGAATTATCTGTTGATTTAATTTGAATAACTTTGCTAACTTCATCGATATTTTTTATTGTTCCTGTTTCATCCTCGTTTGTATATTGAGTCATCTTACCTACAAGAGCAACTCTGGTTTCAGTCTTTGAAGCGTCATCTTTTACTTTAAAGGAAAGAGTTGCAACAGTTGTTTCACCTATTACTCCCCCATCATGTTCGAATTTTAAACTCAATGGGCTTTTATCGGTAAGTTCATTAGTACCTGACCAATTGTTCTTATTTTCTATTCCAACAAGTTCTAGTACATTGGTTTCGTATACTAAATCCGCCTCATACTTTTTAATGGTTGGTCCTGATGATACTTTTATATCCAAAGTGATGGTTGCTCCAGGACTAGTTAGTTCTGTTCCAACCAAAGAATTACCATCTTCAACTGCTAAAACCATAGTTGGTATCAATAATATCGATATCAACACATACAGTAAAAACCTAATTTTATTCTTTTTTATATATTTCACAAATATACACCTCTTAATTATTTATGCCTTGTTTACATTGAATGCTTGTATTCAAAACATCAAATTTATAACCATTGTTTAATCCATACTTAATTATATCTTCAACAGCATTAGCTGTATATGACTTGATGTCATGCATAAGTATAACATTTCCACGAGATTTAGACAAATTTTTAACAACATTGTTATAAACTCCACTTGCAGATGTTGTTCCACCAGCATCTCCACTTGATAAATTCCAATCGAAATAGTTGTAACCTTTATCAAGTGTTTCTCTAGCAAGTCTTGTCATAATTCCCGTACTATAGTGTCTTGATACAGTATTTGAAACACCTCCAGGAAATCTTATTAATTTTGAATCATATCCAGTAGTATTTTTTACTAGAGCATGTGTTCTATTCATTTCATTCCAAAAAGCTTCACTTGACTTATAAACTTGACTATATTCATGAGTCCATGTGTGCAACCCAATAGCATGTCCTTCATTAACTTCTCTTTTTAATAAAGCAGTATTTGCATTAGCATTCTGTCCCATTATGAAGAAGGTTGCTTTAACTCCATGTTTCTTCAAAGCATCTAGAATCTTAGGAGTGTAATTACCATTTGGTCCATCATCGAAAGTTAAATATATGACACCTGCACTACCACAAGAATAATTTGAACTAACTTTAGTATAATTTTGTTGAACAATTACTTTTCTTTCCTTTGAGGAAGAATTACCAGCTGCATCGGTTGCAGTATATTTTAAAGTGTATGTTCCAGTCGTACCTGTTTTAACTTCTCCTTCTACTTTAACGCTTTCAGTAATGTCATCATCACAATTATCAACTGCTTTATAACCTTTTTCGGTATATGTACTATTAACAGTTACATATACAGTTTCATTTCCTTCAAGAGTTATTTCTGGAGCTGTTTTATCCTCTCTTATTAACTCTCTAACGATTGTTTCTTTATTACCGCTCTTATCTTTAACAGTATATTCTATCTTATCTTCTTCTACATTTCTTTTTACTTTTTTGGTTAAATCTCCATCATGAAGGTCTTCAGCTTTATATCCTTCCTCTACATATTCTTTTTTAGGACATATGCTAACTTTTGGTTCTCCTTCTAAAGTAATTGTAGGTTTAGTAGTATCCACAACTGTAACTATTCTTTTCTTTGAAATAACAATTCGATTCTTTCTAATATTATATTTAAGTACGTTCGTTCCTAATTTTTTATCATTAACCGTTCCTTCTATATAAACTTTATGAGTCAAATCCTTACCATAATAATATGCTGTATATCCTGGTTCTTCCCATTTAGTTCCATACTCTAATTTAAAATCATTACTTGCAATAAGTTCGATTCTAGGAGCAAGGATATAGAATAGTAATAAAACTAGAAAAGTAAATAATACGAAAGCAAATGATGCCATCATAAATAATTTTTTTCTAATTATTCTAGTCTTCTTTTTTTTCTTATGATCGGTTATTGACTCTAGAGGAGTTACCTGTTCACTAATAAGAGTCTGTTCCTCAAATATTATTTCATTTATCTTATCTATTAAATATTCTTTTTCTTTATATTCGATATTCTTATATGTTTCTTCATCCAATTTCCCATCTAAATAATCTTGCTTAGCATTATTGAATTCTCTTACCCTTTCATAATGCTCTAATATATTCTCAAGTTCATCTTCACCTATCTTAGGAAGTTTCCCTTTGTCTTTTAGATATGAAAGTTTAAAATAATATGCCAATTTTTCATCTTCTGTAGATAGTTCAATATTAGCATTTTTATTTAGGAATTTTTGGTATTCTTTTTCATCGTTCAAAATATTTTCCTTGTCATCCATACTAGTACCTCATATTATACTTTAATTATATATTTTTTAACTAAAAAAGTCCATAATTTATGGATATTTCATCTATATTAAATCATCATATTATCACAGAAACTAAAATAGGTATCTATTCCAACAATTATATGGTCGATAAGTGGTATTTTATTAATCTTACCGAGACTTACAATCGTATCGGTTATACTTATATCCTCTTTTGATGGATTAACATCACCACTGGGATGGTTATGGACAATAGCAATACTGTAAGCACTAAATAGATACGCATATTTAAATACCTCTCTAGGATGAACTAAACTTCTATTGATAGTCCCTATAAATAATAACTTTTTATCGATTATTCTCTGTTTATTATCGAAATACAAGGCATAGAAATATTCTTGTTTCTTACCGATAAAGTCATTTTTCATGTATTCGTATATATCATTTGAATTAACTATTTTAGTATTTGTATTTTTAATATTAGAATAAACTCTTTTTCCTAATTCGATAGATGCCATGATATTACAAGCCTTAGATAACCCTATTCCATAAATATCGGATAATTGTTTTACATTAGCATTTTTTAGATTATTGATATTATCGAAGTATTTTAGTATTTCAAGTGATATTTCTTTGCACGACTTATCTTTAGTACCACTGGAAATAACGATCGATAATAACTCTTCATTCGATAGTGACTCTATTCCATATTTAAGCAATCTTTCTCTAGGTCTTTCGTTATTAGGTATATCTTTAATTAACATAATTATCTCCTTTATATTATTATTACCTATACGTAGACCTTTTTATAAAAAAAATGCTAGACTAATCTAGCATAATAAAATCTTTATCTTTATGTGGTTCATCGAATAATAGACCTTCATAATTTCTTTGTCTTTCGACTTCGTAGATAACAACTGCTACAGCATTACTTACATTTAATGCTCTAACATTTGCTGTCATAGGTATTCTTGCGCATCTATCAATATATGGCCTTAATATTTCTTTGGGAACACCTGTTGATTCTTTTCCAAATATCAAATATATATTCTTAGTTTTGTCACTATAATCAAAATCAGAATGAGGTTTGTGACCATATCTAGTATAAAAAAAATATTCTCCATGATTCTTTTCTTTAAAATCATCAAAGTTTTCATATACATGATATTCTAATTTATCAATATAATTTACACCACTTCTTTTGATACTTGCTTCATCTAGTTTAAAGCCAAGAGGTTTTATCAAATGAAGTACTGCTCCTGTGGCAACACAAGTTCTCATAATATTACCGGTATTTTGTGGTATTTCCGGTTCAAATAATACAATGTTAATCATCATTTCACCTAGTAATTATATTCATCCAATACTCTATCAATATCACCAATATTAAGATTACGATTTTCACTTTTTTGAACTAAATCCAATACTTTATTGTCACTAAATATGATAAAAGCAGGATAATCTTTTAATTTAGAATAGTCATTAACAACATATTTTTCATTGAATGTTTTATAGAAATTATCCAAATCATTTTCGTTTGTTACATTAAGATAAATAGTATCATTCTTTATCTCTCTTTTTTCAAAATACTTGATTAAGTCTTTTTCTACATTCCTAGAATTATTATCTGATGCAGAACCAACATATAAAAAGAAGGAATCATTTTCAACCACATAGTTATCGATATCTTCTTTTTTTATTTCTGGTATCACTCCATTAATTACAGGTGTTTCCATTTGTTTCATTTCATATCTTCTATATAAAATCGAAAAAAGTGACATTAATCCTATAGTAGCAAAGCAGATAACTATCAAGATTATATAGTTTTTAAATGGGACTTCTCTTAATTTAGTTTCCTTTTTTCTATTTGATTTTACGTCTTTAATAGTTTCTTTATTCGTTTCTTTTTTCTTAATCTTACTCATATCAGTCACCTACAATATAATTATAAAAGAAAAGAGATGAAAAGTCATCTCTTAGTTTTGTCTAGCATCGAATTTTTTTCTATCTTGAGTATTAAGTATTTTCTTGCGTAATCTTATGTGATGTGGTGTAACTTCGACAAGTTCATCTGAATTTATATAATCGATAGCATACTCAAGTGTTATTGGTCTAGGTCTTTTTAATACTACTGTATGATCGCTTCCTGCTGCTCTTATATTAGTTAAGTTCTTTCCTTTTGTTACATTTACAGCCAAATCGTTATCTCTTGAGTGTTCACCTACTATCATTCCTTCGTAAACATCTTCACCTGGTTCAACGAACATAATACCGCGTTCTTCAACTGCACCTAATGAATATGCTGTTGTTTTACCAGTATCAATAGAGACTAAAACACCTAGTGTTCTCTCACCAATATCTATATTTTCTATCTCTTTATATTCTTTGAATGAATGGCTCATAACTCCATAACCCTTAGTAAGTGTCATGAAATTTGTTGAGAAACCGATTAGACCACGTGATGGAATGGTATAAACTAGTCTAACTAGTCCGTTAACATTATTCATACTATCCATATTAGCTCCTCTATGGCCTAATTCTTCAATAACATTTCCTACTGATTCTTCAGGGCATTCGATTTGTAATTCTTCATATGGTTCTTTCTTTACGCCATCTTCTTCTTTTATTATTACTTTTGGCTTTGATACTTCTACTTCAAAACCTTCTCTTCTCATATTTTCAATAAGGATACCTAGATGAAGTTCACCACGACCACTAACTAAGAAACTTTCAGCGTCGTTTGGTTCAACCTTTAAACTTACATCCCTTTGGGTTTCTTTTATTAATCTTTCTTCTATCTTTCTAGCTGTTAATAATTTACCATCCATACCACAGAAAGGTCCTGAGTTAGTACCGATAGTCATTTGAAGAGTTGGCTCATCGATATGAAGAATAGGAAGAGCTTCTAAGTGATCATTTTCGCAAAGTGTTTCACCAACAGAAATATCTGCTAACCCTGCTACTGCAACTATATCACCAGCTTCTGCCTCTTCTACTTCTAATCTTTTTAAACCAAAATAACCAAATAATTTTTGAATTCTAAATTGCTTTTTAGTTCCATCAAGTCTCATACAGGTAACTACTTGACCTACTTTAATTTTACCATTATGAACTTTTCCTACACCGATTCTACCAACGAAATCATTATAATCTAAAAGTGCAGGTTGGAATTGTAAATGTGCTTCCCTATCACCACTTGGTTCAGGTATCTCTGATAAGATATAATCAAGTAATTCATCAAATCCTTTATGTTGAGTATTAATATCAGGATCAATACTACTAGTTCCATTAACAGCACTAGTATAAACTACTTTAAAGTCCAATTGATCATCAGTAGCACCTAAATCCATAAATAATTCTAATACTTCATCAACAACTTCTTTACATCTAGCACTAGGTTTATCTACCTTATTAATAACTACTATTGGTTTTACACCAGCTGCTAGTGCTTTCTTTAATACGAATCTAGTTTGAGGCATAGTTCCTTCATAAGCATCAACAAGTAAAAGAACACCATCAACCATGTTCATAATACGCTCTACTTCACCACCGAAATCAGCATGTCCAGGAGTATCAAGAATATTGATTCTATGATCTTTGTAGTTTACTGCTGTAGTCTTAGCAAGTATAGTTATCCCACGTTCCCTTTCAATCTGATTTGTATCCATAGAAATATTGCTAGTATCTTCGTTTTCTCTAAATGTGCCTGTAGACTTTAATATTTCATCTACTAAAGTAGTTTTACCATGGTCAACGTGAGCAATAATTGCTATATTTCTTTTCTTCATAAACCATCCCTCATTTCTAAACTTTTACAATTATAGCACATTTCTCTAAAAAATAAAGATATTTTTCTATTTTGGTAATATCATTATACACTTATTTTTATTTTTATATGATATACTCTTTATCGAAGAGGGATAATATGAAACTTAGAAGATGGGTTAAAATTTTATTGTTTATTATAGTTTTACTAGCAATCATATATCTACTAAGACCAACTAGTAATAAATTGATAAATAAAAATAATAATGGTGATAAAATAGATGAACCTAAAATAAATAATACCAAATTACTACACAGTAAATTAAAAGATAATAATATATCCCTAGAATTTATAAATTGGATAGATAAAAATTATGATGGCTCTATAAATAAGATGTTACAACTAGTAAATACAGAGGAATATTCTGAAAAATATTGGCACAAAGCTACCGGATACTCCTTTATTGTTTTAAATGATTTATATAATAAAAAGTACGATGGAATGGATAATGTAAAAATATTAAACAGTAATGATGTAAGTACCATAGATATTGTTGGTGATATATCTCTTGCTGATAATTGGTATATTATGCCAGCATATGATAAGAGAAATAAAAAGGTATATGGAATATTAAGTGAAGATGTTGTTAAAGAAATGAATAGTGCTACTGTGATGATTGGTAATTCGGAATTTACAGTATCGCATAGAGGTTCACCTATGCCAGGAAAACAATATACGTTTAGAGCAAAAAAAGAAAGATTATCCATCTATAACGAAATGGGAATGGATATGGTTACTCTAGCAAATAATCATGTTTATGATTTTGGAAAAGATGCTTTTTTAGATATGTTAGATGCATTCGATGAAATAAAGATGCCTAGAATTGGAGCAGGAAGAAATGATACAGAAGCTAAAAAGCCATATTACTTCATAATCAATGGTTATAAGTTTTCTTTTGTAAATGCTACTAGAGCTGAAAAATATATATTAACACCTGAGGCAAAGGAAAACTCTCCAGGAGTATTTAGATGTTATGATCCTACCAATATGATGAATCTAATAAAAGAAGAAAAAGAAAAAAGTGATTTTGTAATAGCTATAATTCATTATGGAACTGAAGGAAGTCACAAATTAGAAAAAGAACAGATAGATAGTTCAAAAATGTATATTGATAGCGGTGCTGATGCTGTTGTTGGTCATCATGCACATAATCTTCAAGGAATCGAATTCTACAAAGATAAACCAATAATATATAATCTAGGTAACTTTATATTTAATGCTCAAACAATAGATACGGCTATATTTCAAATAAAATTAGATAATGATGGTAATATGGGATACTATATGTTACCAGCTATTCAAAAAGATTGTTATACTAAATTTGTTAATGACAACGAGAAACAAAGAATAATAAACGATATTAACTCTTGGAGTATCAATGCTCATGTAGATAAAGATGGTAAAGTAGAAAAAAAGTAAAGTTTATGACTTTACTTTTTTATTTTCAATGTTTTATAAAAAAACAATTAATAAACCTATCAACAAACTTATAATTATTCCTATTATAAATAACCATATGCTCGTTTTCTTTTTATTCTTTACTAATTCTATAATTTCTTCATTACTTTTATTAATATTGTCTCTTTGAATCGTACCAATTATATAATATGCATACTTCTTTCTAAGTTCATTTATCTTAAATATATTCCATAGATAATATGCCAATGGGATTAAAAAGCTAAATAATATGTAAAAAAAGCCAAATGGACCAGTTGCTTTATAAACAACAGTAGCTGCAAATATAAAATGAAGAATCATCAATATAAATATTATTCCTTCACTATATAATTTATAATAAAAAAACATTGGTAAAGGGAAAAATATGAAACCGATATTAACCTTTGGTAAGTCTTTTCCATTTTTATACTCATCAAAATAATAACTAAAATAATTGCTTTCCGAATCATTATATTTATCTACCATCGATAAATCAAAAACATAACCACAATTAATACAATATTCCCTTTTAGTTTTAAAAGTACTGCCACATTTAGGACAAGTTATCATAATACTTTACCACATTTATTACAAAAATATCCCTGAGCAAAATTACCACAATTATGGCATATTTTAAATTGTCCTTCAGGCATTTCTGGATATTTTCCATATAAAGAATAGTACTTATTAGTAGCTTCAACAAATTCAGTATTATTACCTCCACATTTAGAACAAACTGTATATTCTAATACTGAACCACAGAATACGCATCTATAAACATGACCATTATCAGAACCTCCATCGAATCTTATATGACTTTTCCTTGATCCTTTTACTAGTAAAACTATTCCCGAAACATACATGAATATCACGTAAACAACGAACATTACAAAGAATGTCATAGAATTTAAAACACCCATTGATAAGCAGAAGAAATCATAAAAACCATGTAAGGTAATTGGTACAATTAAAGCTAATGCCATATATGCACCTGCTCCACCGACATTACTAAATTTATGTTCCCTATATCGATCTAGAAAATATCCCATATAGATAGAGAATATAGCATGGGCTGGTACCGCTAAAAATGCTCTAAGCAATCCAGTGCTAATTCCAGTACTAATCGATGTAGAAGATGTATTAAATACGTATAATATATTTTCTATAGCAGCAAATCCAAGTGATACAGCACTACAGAAAACTATCGAATCGAAAAAATTATTATAGCTTTTATTAAAGTTTAATCCAATATGAACGCATAATAATTTTGCACATTCCTCGACTAAAGCAACACATAAAAAACTATCTAAAAATATAACAATTAAACTATCTCCCTTAAAGTAAAATAGGTTTTCCACTACATTTGACATATAAGCTGCAAATAATCCAAATAAATAAAATCCTATAACTGACTTAAGTGATTCTTTCTCTTTATCTATAATATATACTACAAAACCAATTAAAAATATTGGAAATAAAGACAAAAATAACAAAAAAGGATACGCCATTATCTATTCACCTACTTTAACTAAATTATATAAGCAGAGTTTCTCTAAATCAATATTGAAAACTAAATATTATGTAAACTATTTCAAAAATAATAGCATATTCTATAAATAGATAATAAAATATTATTAGAATAGGAGTAATAATATGGAAGAAAAACATATTGGGGCTGGTTGTGGTGTTTTAATATTTAATCAAGATGGAAAATTATTATTGGGTCTTAGAAATTATGATCCAACTACTGCAGATAGTGAAATGCACGAAGAAGGTACTTGGTCATGTCCTGGTGGTAATGTTGAATATGGTGAAACTTTTGAAGAAGCTGCCAAAAGAGAAGCAAAAGAAGAAACAGGATTAGATTTAGATGTTAACGATATTGAAGTAATATGTGTACAAACTGATTTAAATGAACATGCCCACTATATTTCAGTAGGAATGATTGCTCACTCATTCGATGGAGTACCAAGAGTTATGGAACCTGATCAACTTATGGCATGGAGATGGTTTAAATTGGATGAACTACCTAAAAATATATTCTCAGCAAGTAAAAAAACAATAGACTGTTATTTACAAAAAAAATTTTATATAAAATAAAAAAAAAGATTTAAATCTTTTTTATTTTATACTTTTATCTCCATCTTCTATTTGTTCAATCATAAGCTTAAAATTGCTATCTTTTATAATATAAAAAGAATCGTATATATCTGTTATTGGTTTATTTTTTGAAATAGTATTTCTTTTTAAATCAAATATAATTGGTACTAATCCTTCATTTCTTTGCTTTTCGTTTGCTGAATTTCTTACAATCATAAGATAATAAGGATCTTTGGTTTCTTTATCTATTAGTACTGTTTGAAACACTCTATTAAATAAAGGACTTCTATCTTGTCTAGATCCAGTTACAGACGGATCATTATATTTTAATTTAGTATCAGTAAATACTCTTTCGAGTATTTCTTTTATTATTGATATTTGTTCCCCAAGTTCCATATCATTAAACTCTGTTTTATGCCCTATATCAAATATTCTTTCAAATGATTTAACTATTTTATTGGTTATATATGAACTATTTAAACTGATTCCAGCATTGGGTAGATATTCATCAGGAACAAATATCAAAGAAACGTTTGTTAGATAATCAAACAATTTTTTAACACTTTGAGAATACTCTTCTCTACTTCTTCCATTATTAATTATATCTATAACATAATCTGTTTGTTTAAACATTCCAATTGTTTTCTTAAACTGTACAATTGGATTATATGGACCTAGTTTTACTACTTCGCCACCATTAAAGTTTTTATTAAATTTTCTAAAAAGAGAATCATATTCTTTATTTTCTAGCAACTCCTTGTATTCACTCAAATCATCTTCTTCTATCTGTATATTATGCTTTCCATATAAAGTTGTTATTGTTTCTAATAAAACAAATAATTTAAAATCGTTAAGCATATCTTCATTTAGATTTAATCTGTCATATTCGATACATGCATTATTTATTTGTTCTTTAGTTGGTTCATCATCATTTTCTAGTATCTCTTCCAATGTTTTATCACCATTTAACAAATCGCACATATCCACATAGAAATGTGTTTCGCATTTAACTATATTTAAATATTCACCATCATTTAAAGTTTTATTATTATATCTATAATTCTTTTCTAGTAAGTCGAATAATTCATCCGTATAAACAAGTTCTCCATTGAAGTTTATAAATTCATATCCAATCTTCTCATCAAGTACTCTTAACTCTTCTTTTGACATAGGAGTTGGATGTACTTCTTCACCTTCATAAACAGGTCTTTCAACCTCTACTACTTCACCATTTTCATTAATTACTTTTTCTTTAATCATATATGGAATAATATTACCAAAGTGAGAAGTTCTCTTTCCAATTTGTATATTAGGTAAATCTGGATTTATAGTCATAAAATATTTCTTATCATCATCGCCAGTTCCTACTACAAAGTAATGATTAATTTTTACTTCCTTATCTCCATCTTTATATATATCAACTTTAGTAGTTTTTTTTATTTCACTTTCTATTCCAACATGATCAAATATATATTTAAGCATTTCTGCACTATTTCTACATATTACTTTATAATCGAAATTATTAGGAGAATCAATCATTTTTTCAACAGTATCGAAATCATATTGCAATTCTTCTTTTTCATTACTCAAGTTTTTTTGAATAGTATAAAAGAAAAGTACATCCTTATGAATTAGTTTACCAAGTTCAACATAAGCATATCTTAACTTCTCATTTTTGCCCCATGAATCTCCTTTGGAATTAATAGTATCTATTATTGTATTTAATTCTTCTAGCATACTATTTTATTCCCTTCTTATTTATTAAAAAATCTTTAATAAGTTTTTTATTATATATATATTCATTATCTTTTATTGGTTTATCAATAATTTGATTATATAATTTAACTTTATCGATATTTTTATGAATAAAATCTTTTTCTCTAACTATTTCTACATCACTATTAATATCAGCCTTTAATTTTTCAAAGGTAATATTATCTTTCTTAATTACTTTATCAAATATTTTATTTAACATATATTTAGATGTACTTTCCTCAAGTTGACTTTCTTTTATACTTCTTTTTTTAAATGTAGCATCCAAATAAGGAAGAATATCTTCAATTACTTTTATATCTTTTACTTCAATATCATTTTTATCATCGCTCATGACAAAAGATACTTCATAATAATGAGTACTTAAGTAATCTCCTTTATATTTTAATAATTCGATTAAGATTTCCATTTTATCAGGTGTAAATGCTGATAAATATAAGTTAGTTTTAATCATATTAATCATCCCCATAAACCTAAATGTATTATATCATAAATTGCCTGTAAACAAAAAAAGCTATTGATGCGTTTACATCAATAACTTTACTTATCTATCACCTAGTTTATAACTTATCATTGCACCTATCACAAGAGTTACTAAAGCAACTATAAGCAAAGGAATGTTAAATCCGATAGTTTTTAATTCGATTACTGTAGATATCGGTATAGCTATTACACTAGCAGTTACAAAACCAAGTACTCCATAATATGTTTTAATTGTGTAATTCTTAAATAATTCTTCAAGTACTTTACTAACAACTATTATTCCCACTATTACTCCGATACCAAATACAAATAAAATAATTCCGTTAGATACAAGATTATTAAATTTCACAAAACTATGAATAGTATCGATTATTGGATAATAATAACCCAAGAGCATCAATACCAATGAACCACTTATACCTGGAATAATCATTGTTCCTGCTGATATCATTCCAACTATGAATAATAATACATATCCGATCAAGCCCATTGAACTAAGATTAACTGCCATATCAGTACTGAATAATAGTTTACTTATTGCCATAAAAATAACAATTGAAAACGAAATTAAAAATATTATATAGTTAACTGGTTTCTTTTTTTCTTTCTTATCTTTAATATGAGGTAATAACATAGGTATACCACCTAATACTAGTCCTACAAAGAATGTCATTGTAGGAAGTGGGAAATTATTATAGGAATATTTAATAACTCCACTCATTATAACAATAGATAATACTATTCCAATACCAATAGGTAATATAAATTTAATATTATCCAATAAGTTTTTAAAGATATTGCTAACTCTATTGATTAATTCTTCATAGATACCAAGAATAATTGCAATAGTTCCTCCACTTACTCCTGGTATTATATTAGCAATTCCCATCAAAAATCCTTTAAGTACTAAAAACAAATATTTCATATAATCACTCTACCTTTTTAATCTTTTTCTATATTCATCTTTAATAAGAAATTCATCTTTTGATATTTTTTCTTTTCCCCATTGCTCTTCGAATTCACTCAAAAGCATGTCGATATTATCAATATTTATTGGATCTATAAAGCCTTTTTCCTTTTCTTCAATCATCTCATTTGTAATATCTAAAAATCTATTGAAATCATATCTTTCTACAATATGAAGATATTTATGAGAAGTACTACCATTTAATACTGCACCATTCCAATAATCATATCCATCTTCACTATATGGTTCTTCTGGAATATAAAGAGTACCATCCCATTTAAGCAATCCCTTTTCATGGGGAATTTTAAAATTTTTAGCAGGGACTATTAGATGATGAAAATCTAAATCCCTTACGAAAGTAAAACCATATCCCATAAAGTCATAACATATATCATATATTTTAAAATTATCAACGAGTCTTTTCTTTACATCTTTCATATGGCTTTCCTCCAACAATGATAATTATAACAAAATAAAAACTAAATATGAATATAATTCACATTTATTTTTCAGTTTTCTTTATATATTCCAATAATTTTATAGTTCCCCTATATATGTCTTCATATGCTGTATCGAAATCCCTCGTATACCATGGATCAGCAATATCATTATTATTTCCACAAAAATAATTCAGTTTATATACTTTATCATCTTTATCTATTCCAATTATTTTTATTATATTTCTAATATTATTTTCATCCATACCAATTATCAAATCATATTTATTATAATCTTCCTTAGTAAGTATAGATGCTTCTCTTTTAGTGTAAGAGATACCTTCTTCATCAAGTTTTTCTTTTGCTAAATAATACATATCATTACCTGTTTCATCAAAGCAGGTTGCCCTACTTTCAACATAGACATTATCCATATTATTCTTTTTTAATAAATCTTTTAATATGAACTCAGCCATCGGGCTTCTACATATATTACCTAAGCATACAAAACATATTTTCATATTATCACCATAATAATTATACTCTATTTTCTTTTTACTAGTGGATTATTATTTTCTAGTTGTATATATTCGTCTCTAGATAAAGGTAAACCTAAATATAATCTTTCACCTAAATCCGAGTAATTACTGATATCTAGTATTTTTCTTTCATCAAATATATCCTTTAAAAAGTTAATTTTTCTCAAAAAATCAAGAGATGGACTATTAGTTTTATCACCCATTATTCTATATCCAAACCTAGAAGTATCAATTAAATCGCTATTATTATCACGACTAAATTCTATATAGGCTTTCCCTTTAGAATTATCAGGTACATTATCAATTATCTTGTTTATATCCTGATATGACTTAATATCTGCCATTCTTTCTATTGGAGCTTTTTCTTGATTCTTACGATAATAATTAAAATAAGAAATAAGTTTTAACCTATCTCTGATTTCATTAACAATCGGTTTCTTCTTGCTATCAATATAATTTGGATTAAAATATAAATAATTGTTCAATTTAATTAATAATGATTCCAAAGAGGAATCATCACCTTCATACATGAGTTTTTCCTGACTAACGTGAGCTAGTTCATGGAGCAAAAGCCTCAATATAATTAAATTATTGTATTCAACTGCCTCTTCACCTAATAATACTTTTAAATTAGGGTAAAGATCATCTTTTATATTAACAGTTAATGTTCTATCAAAAGAATTATATACTCCATGCCCATATTTTAATGATTTGTTTGTTACATAAACATTCTGTAAATATTTATTCAAATTATATGAATTAACATATTTAAGACAGATTGTATCTATAAAAACCTTATCGACTGGTTTCTTCTTACTATTATAGTCATCTATGAGTTTTGCGAATTCTTCCATAAATTTATATACCCCGATTCTTTCTTTTTTGATAACACTTTATTTTTGTTATACTCTAATAATTCTTCTAATCCTCTTTCTGGATAAAAATGCTCTTCATTTTTTATTTGAATATTTCTATCATGTGTCTTTTTATTAAATTCATATCTATTATTAGAAACTACGTATTCTTTATCTAAAAATAATAATTGTCTAATACTAGCTTCACTTATAAATCCATATTTAAATGATAATTCCATAATTAAAGCACTAGGTAATATATCCATAATACCAGAAGTAGAAGGAACATTTATATCAACGGTTCCGTCTTCTCTTTTTATTGAACTATAATTATGTGTATGACCTTTTAATATTATTGGAGATGCTTTTGGTAATATATTACCACCATTCAAATGATGGTATAAAACTATATTATCGTTCTTAATATTGACGTTCGTATTATTATAGCCACCAAATACGATATCATGCCTTTTATTGTCTAGGAGTGTTTTAAGATTAATCCCGTATATAGATAAAATGCTAACGTCATGATCACCTAACACACCTATTGTTGTAATATTTTTATCAAAAGGAAATTTCTCTAAAAAATTAATTATTTGATCTATAACCTCATCTCTACTTCTATTCTTTATTCCTTTCGTATAAGTACCATCTAGAATATCTCCACAGCAAAACAAAATATGAATATTATTTTTTACTGCATATTCAAACATTCTGTTATGTAGATCTTCCATTTCATTTTCATTTCCATAATGTGAATCACTAAAAACTATGAATTTCTCAAAATCAGAACTAGTACGAGTTATTAAATTAATAGAATTTTCTTCTTGTTTCAAATTGTTTTTATTATCTAATTCATATTTTATTACTCCATTAGAATAATATTTTCTTGTAAAATCGATACCCTCATTTTTTAATGATTGCATATAATAATATAATTGTTTTCTACTTATACCTAGCGACAAACATATTTCATTACAGGTTTTACCATCTTCAATTTCATCAATTATTTTCATATACTTTTCAGAAAACATAAGGGCACCTCTTTTAGGGACTTATGATACCACAAAAAGGCTTATATATCAAATAAAAAAGGATGAAAATATCATCCTTTTATTTTTTTATCTTTATTTGGATTAAGTATTAAGTTTAGAGTAATTCCTACTATAGCGGCAAGACTCATACCAGTAATGGATACGGATAAATCTCCTTGAGTTATTGTTATTATTGCTCCTCCAAGGCCTAAAATAAGCATTGTTGAAGTAATAATTACATTTCTTAAATCATTATAATCTACTCTATTTTCAATTAATACTTTTAATCCATTAATCGAAATAAAGCCATAAAGAATTAATGAAACTCCGCCTAATACGGAAGCTGGAATAGTTGAAAAAATGGCAGCTATAATTCCAAAGAACGACATTATAATAGCAATTGTTGCTGCTACAGCTATTACCCATACTGATGCTACTCTACTCATACCTACTACGCTAGTATTTTCACCATATGTTGTATTGGCAGGTCCACCAATTAATCCAGCTACAGTTGTAGCAACTCCATCACCAAGTAGTGTTCTATCAAGTCCTGGATCTTTAATTAAATTTTTACCAATTATACTCGATAATGCCATATGATCGCCAATATGTTCGGTAATGGATACCAAAGCAAGAGGTGCAATAGTAATTAAACCTACTAAACTAAAATGATAATCCTTAAAGGGAATTAGTAATTTTGGTGCTGCTATAATAGATGATTCTGTAACTGGAGAAAAATCAACTATGCCCAAACATATAGATAGAATATAGCCACATATAATTCCTATTAAGAATGGAATAACTTTTAAAAAACATTTAGCATAAATTGCAACTACTATAGTAACTGCAAATGATACAAAAGCTATCAAAAGTGTTTGCCACTCGATAACTCCTCCCGATAAACCAATTTGTTTAATCGCGTTAGGAGCCAGTGATAAACCGATTATCATAATCATTGGTCCTATTATTACTGGAGGTAATAGCCTATCCAACCATGCTTTCCCAATAAACCTAATAAGAAATGAAACCAATATATATATTAAACCTACAGTTATTATTCCAGTAGCAAAACCTGATAATCCATCTTTACTAACAGCCAGTACTATCGGTGTAATAAAAGCAAAAGAACTCCCCAAGTACACCGGCGACTTTCCTTTGGTACACAACACATATAATAAAGTTCCTATACCACTAGCAAATAATGCAGTAGAAATAGAAATAACTTCCATACCTGCTTCTTTATTTATCAAAACAGGAACCAATATAGTTGCACCAAACATAGCAAAGACATGTTGAAATGCTAGTATAATCAATTTAATAAAAGGTGGTCTTTCATAAGTATCATATAATAATTTCTTTTCCATATTTATATCTCCTTATTATCAACTATAGTCAGTATAGCATATCTATTTTGTAATTATAACTAATTCATAAAAAAAGTTACGAATTGATATCGTAACTTTTTAACTATTATTCTTCTTTGTTATATAAAGTTCTATAAACTGAAGAGTTTTCTAATAGTTCTCTATGAGAACCAGTAGCAATTAATCTTCCTTTATCTATTACATTAATTACATCTGCATCCTCAATAGTGGAAAGCCTATGAGCGACAATAATAATCGTGTGATCTTTAACTAAGTTATCGATTGTACTTTTAATGTATTCTTGACTTTCATTATCAAGAGCACTTGTAGCTTCATCGAATAATATTACTTTTGTATTAATAAGCAATGTTCTTGCAATAGCAATTCTTTGTTTTTGACCACCTGATAAGTTAACTCCTCCCTCTCCAATAATAGTTTCATATTGTTTTGGAAGAGACATTATATAATCATCGATATATGCTTCCTTACATACTTTTCTAACTTCATCTAGTGTTATATCTTTTTTTACTATTCTAAAATTATCCATAATCGATAGATTAAATAAAAACGGAGATTGTCTAATTATAGAAATATTACTTCTTAAAGACTTTTCAGTTAAATCTTTTATATCGATATCATCTAAATAAATATTTCCTTCCTTACTATCGAAATATCTAAGTAATAGATTAAAGATTGTACTTTTACCATTACCACTTCTACCTACGATAGCAGTCTTTTTATTAGGTTCAATCCTTAAATTAAAATCTTTTAATGTATAGTCTTCATCTTCTCTATATTTAAAACTAACTTCTTTGAATTCGATTATTCCTTTAAATTTATCAAGTTTTACATTACCAAATTTCTCGTCTTTATATAATCTATTATTAATTATGTCGTCTATTCTTTTTAAAGATACTTTAATCTTATTATAATTAATTCCAAAATCACTTATACTTTCTACTACTTCATCTATTCTCCATATATATGATTCAATAACTATGAATATAGAATAAGCAAGTACTCCAGTATAAACATAATATCCAGAAGTAATAAGTATAGCTCCTTGTAGTATAAAATAAACAAAATTATTCAAGTTAAAATACAATAGTTCATATAGAGATTGCTTCTTTTGATGCCCAAATAATCTATCTATATTGAGATACAATCTATCTTTTATATTCTGTTTTACTCCTAGTGCTTTAATCTCTCTTATACCAGATAAATTCTCGGTTGTAGTTTTAACTTGTAAATCGCTCTCTTTCTTTATATCTTCTTGAGTCTTTTTAATCTTTGGAAAGAACTTATAGGAAATAACTCCCATTATAATTCCAAATATGATTATTTCTAGACCTAGAACAATACTCGAAGCAAAAGAAACGATTAAGATTAATACTACCACAAAAGCTCTACAAGTCATCTTCATCAATTTACTTAATAGTTCCATTACTCTATCTGGATCTGTTGTTAATCTATTAATAAATTCACCTACTCCTATATCCTCGAAAGCAATAGCAGGTAAATCTTGAATTTTACTATACATATCTTTTACTACATTTTTAGTAAATTTTATTTGCAAGTAATTATATAAATAATCCCTTGGGAAAGACAAAAATGTGTACAAGATAATGTGAGTTACTTCTCTAATAGAAACGAATATTAAGAATTTATTAAAGTCTTGCTCTATTAATCCCTCTATAGCAAATCCCCATAAAAATGATGTAAGAAGTGCTGGGATATATGAAGCCATAACAAGTAGACAATACATAAACACTTTGAATTTATCTTCTCTTAAATAATAGAAGATAATCCTAAATGGTTTTATTTTCTTCTCTTTCTTCATTTTAATCACCTCACAAAATTAAAAGGACCACTATTTCTAGTAGTCCTTATTCTCCTTCTTGATATAACACTTATTTGCATGTGGAAAAAATCTGTAAAGAATAAAACTACTACAAATTATCATTAACATTATTAAAATCAATAATAACTTAGCCATGATTTCCACATCCTCTCATTGGTCTTTCCACTTACATGATAACATTAAAAGCCTTATTTTACAAGAAAAAAATGAGGATTACTCCTCATCTTCAGGCTTTTCTTTATCAAAATTGTGAAAGTCACATGTCGAATAACTATCTTGAAGGAAATAGCCAACCATAGTGAAATAGTTCTTTTTAGCAAGCTTAGATACTCCATTGAAGTATTCATAATCATAAGGACTTTCAGCTTTTTCTATACCATCTTTCAACTTATTAGGAATAACTGAACCTTCAAATATTGTATATTCTACATTATCATCTGTAACTTCTCCATTAACTGTAATAGTAACATTTTTTCCTTCAAAAGTTGTAACAATTTCATCACCGAAATGCTTCCCTTTCCATGTTCCCTGTACATATTCTTCATCAGCATCATCATATAGTTTGAGATTAGATCCTTCCGTAGTAAAATCATATCCATGTTTTTGAACATATTTGTGGAAAACATTATATATTGCTTCGCTAGCAGGTGGAATTACTGTTGGAAATTGATTTGAAGTCTTATATACTTTTTCTCCACTAGCATAATTGATACTAATTCTGTCCCCGATTCCTGGAGGTAACCCATCAACATAAGTACAATGACCATTCCCTTTAGTTACATTATATTCATCTACTATATCTTGTAATTCTTTAAATAAACTAAAATCATCACTTTCAAATTTTACCTTAAAATATTTACCATCTCTATGATTCGAAAATGCACCTGTTGCAAACACTTCTATTTTATCTTCCTTTTTCTTAGCAAGGAACTGACTTCCATTACTATAATTATTGCTAGGTCCAGCATATTCAAAATACTCTATGTCCTTTGATTTAATCTCATCAATATATCCTTCCATTTGTGATTCATGTCTTTGACCACATACGGGGATATTACCTATTCCCATCATCCCATTCATATTTTACTCCTCCTATTAATGTTTATTATATCACAATAGAGATACTATAATATTTTTACTGTTTACGAAAAATACGTTATAACATACGTCATTCATAAAGTGAATATGGAAAATGAATTAAATTGGGTTCAAAGAAATTTAAAACTAGTAAAAATTGACAAGTACAAAGAATTACTAGAAGATTATATTTATTCTCCATACTTCTAAATACATATTAACGTAAAATTCTACTATTTCAAATAAATATGATTTAAATTGTATGAAAAATTAAAATAATTATTACTTTAATATATAATAAATATTTCGATTGGTGATAATTATGACTTATAAATCTCCCTTTTTTAGTTATATAAAGTATATCTATTTTTAAATACAAATAATCAATTAAATTTTATTGTTTATTATTTAAATATTTAAAGTATTCATTCATGAATTCATCAAATCTTTCATATGGATTACGAAGTACTATAATTATTGAATTAGTATATGAAGTTAAGGTATTCAATAAATTATTTAAATCAAAACTATCAATATCATCAGTTGCTTTTTTTAATTCACTAATCGAAGAACTTGAATAAGACTTATAAATATATCTATATTTTATACTTGGATTACCATTTAATGGATCTAATAAATTTTCATATTGTATAGTTAAAAGCAGTTGTTCTAAAATTGTTTTTTTTGTTTCATATTCAATATTACATTTAAAAATAAAATTCTCAATAATAGTAATATTACTTTTTGAAATATTATGATAAACTGCACAATTTAAAAGAAGTACATTATATTCTAATAATTTATATATATTCAATATATCAATATCTTTTTCTTTTATATTTTTAAGATATACTAATATTGCATATAAATATCCAGCATTATTTTTAAATAAATAAGGATAATTACAATATAATTTATAGGCATCATATCCATTAAAATTAACAGGGTTTTCAACATGATAATCTGTTATATTATTTTCAACAACATTAGCATATTCTTCTCCAATATCAGGATTTTCTATATATTTTTCTAATAGTATTGGACAAATTATTTGTATTAATTTATCAGTTTGTAAATTCTCATATAAATTATAATCATAATATGCATAATTAAATTTCAGTGTTTGCTTTATATTTGCTAATAATACTTCTTTATTATGATTTTCTTGATAAAGTTTAGCTGATAAAGAATCATTCAACTTTTTGCTTTTTAATAATTCTTCTATTTTATCTGCTTCTTCCTGGCTATCTCTCATACGCGCTAAATATATAAAAGCTGTATGAACAGGTAAAGATGGATTTTCATTACAAATACTATATGCTGTAAATCCACGCTCACAAACACTCGTATCAGTTTCTTCTATTTGTTCTGATAATAAGTAATGTTTAAATTCTTGAAAAATATCAGTATATTGCATTATTTTTCTTAAAACGTCTATTTTAACATTATCATCTCTTATAGCGTAACTAAAATACTCTTTTGCCTTTTGTTTTGTACGATCATCAATATCTATTGAAGCAATAAAATTTTCAAAATTATCATTCATTCTTAACACCTCACATATATTATACTATAATTTTTTTTATTTTCTATTTTAATTATTGGTTAAATTATTTAATAAGTTGATGTTCGTCTTATTCTCGTTCATTTGGATCAAATCCTTTAAATCTAGATAAACTATAACATAAAAAAGACGAAATTTAGTATAATTCCATCTAATTATAAATTGCTTTTATGTTTGCACCTATTATTAATTATTATATCCATGGCACATGGTCAATCATATTATCCTTATCTTCCGCTTATTTTTTTATCTTTTTTGATTCCAAAATGGTCTTAATATCATTTTGATCTATCCATTCTTCAGAATATCCACAATTACAGCAGATATATCTATTAACATATACTACTCCTGTTAAAATAGTAGATTTAGTCTGAATATTATTTCCAAATGTTGCATCTGGATGACCATCATTTTTAAATACAACAATATTATCACTTTCACATTTTGGACATTTATTATTATTTTTCACAAGAATTCTCCTTTGTTAATGTCGTTATTTATAATGATTTATGTGTTTCTAATGTATTTGTATTACATTCATTACAATGGTATATACTTGAATCTATTTTGGTATAAGTAAGAATTGAATGATTAGTAAATACCAAGTTCAACATGACATATTATGGATGAAATCATCATTATAAGTATAATTTGCTCTTCATCAAATATTTCTATAAGGTGTTGATATTTAGTTGGCAAAGCTGCATCAATGAGAAGTCCACTGTGCTCTTTTCTTAATATATTTGATATAGGTTTTATAACTGCTATTTTTCTATCAAGATAATATAAAATAATGTTATATTCATAAGGATTGATAAACCTTTTCTTTGGCTTATTTCCTATATATTCATATTCTATTTTATAATCATCGCTAAATTTATATTCAGTGTTTTTAGTTATGTGATTTTTTTTAATTATAGTGACTTCTTTCCCGTTTAATAATTGTAAAACAATCTTTTCTTTCATTAAATTCATTATATTTAAGCTATGACTAAATTTAATAAAGCCAAGCTCATTATTATTTGAATTTAATAATTTTGTATTGTTAATAATCCTATATACTAATTGATCTTGCTCATTAAAAAATTGTTGTTGTGTATTAGAATCCTTAAAAAATAAATTCATATAATTATTTTCTCCTTCACTATGATTTCAAATTACATTTTCATTATATCAAAAAAACTAGATTTCTCTAATCCTTAATTTTTAATATTTTGATGTAGTTTAGTTAAGTCACGACAATAGTTGTTAGAAGATGAAACTTGTTCGTAATATTCGTATACTTGGTATGTAGTTTTCTACAAAACTTATTATTCTTTACTATTTTACGAGTTATTCAAGCACAAAAAAATTAGTCTAACGACTAATTGTATTTCTAAATGGAGCGATAGTCGAATGTTTTTTCAACTATCACAATATTAGATTAATTAAATCAATCTCATAATATAACAATATTACTATTTATTCTCTATTTCTTTCATATTTTTATATTCATAATTTAAATAATTATCTTTCGATATAACTGATTCATTTAATTCTGATTCAAGCTTGTTTCTAGCCACTTTGGAAACATTGCCTCCTTTTCTAGCAATTATTTTATTTTCTTCCAATCCTTTTGGATTCTTTTTCTTTGTAAGTTCTCTTGTAGCTATTTCTCCTAAATCGGCTAATGCAACTTCGATATCAGTCATATTATCTCTTAGTGATTCTTTTCTTAATCCCTTATAATTCTTGTATTCTTTAGCAGTTAAACCTGACCATTCTTTATAAATTTCATTTGTAAGTATCGCATATTCTTTTTCCGTTGAAACTCCATGTTCATTCCAAGTATCAGTTAGTTTCTTTCTATCTTGAATACCTT
>JAEEGL014616648.1_pt1 | contig 60044 bp, 62 predicted proteins | sample 9134231 | NCBI WGS metagenome assembly JAEEGL01 (sample SAMN16246548, study PRJNA631951) | gut metagenome | biome: gut microbiome; feature: rumen; material: fiber-attached | host: Bos | place: Iran: Karaj | collected 2018-10
CCTGGCGGGCACCACGCTCGACAAGGCCGTCGCCGAAGCCGGCGGCGTCCGCTACGACTCGCTCGCCGACGCGCTCCGCGCCGCCGGCCCCGGCGGCACCGTGACGCTCCTCTCCAACGCCACAGCCCCGGTCTCGCTCCTCGCCGGACGAAATGTCATCGACAACGGCTGGGATCTGGCCGAACTGCCAGACCCACGAAAGGAAACTTGCGTAATCTTGCAATAGAACAATGAAAGAAATGTTGCCAATGTGCAAATGTTGCCAATTGCCAGTTTCCAGTGACCAATTGGGAAAAGGAATTGGATATTGGCAACATTGCCTTCGTCGCGCCCGCCGCGATGGAGCGGCTTCTTCCCGACGGGTCGTGGCGCGCCGCATCCTTCGATACCGCCACGGGCCTCCTCTCCGAAACCGTTCTCCCCGCCGAACCTGCAGTCTTCTGCTATGCGCCATGAACAGGATTTTCCTTGGTCATAAAAACGCAAAGGAATATGGATGGATTTTGGTCACGCTCTTTACAACAAAGTAAGGAGTTGGTATCATACCTGCCAGATATTTACATCCGTCGTCGCTTCTGCCCCAATAACGCTCTCTCTTTATGGAACAGAATCCTGTCAAAGAAACGCTGCGGACTTCGTGTCTTCACACGATGGTTTCGTCAAGGAGGAAATCAAGCAAGTTCACATGAAGGACGCCGGAATCATCAAATGTTCGACTCAAAACGTCATCGCGCACGATGATCTTGCGGAACGAGTCCCCGGCGAGCGAAAAGGCGCGCCGTTCGCTTTCGAGCTTCTCCTCGGAGCGGATGGCGTATGCGGACTGGACATAGACCCGCTCCCCCTCCCTTGTTGATGAGCATGATTTCTTTTAGCTACAAACAACGCAAAGGAGTTTCCGACTGTATGAATCCTGCCAATCCTGTGAATCCTGTCGGAAAAACTTCGCGAGTGGTTTCGTCCGCGCTTTTTATGTCTGTTTCCCTTGCGGCCTTTGCGCTGAATGGCGCAGGCGCCCCTGACTGGCCTCTGGTTGTCATCCGTCACACGAGCGCCCTCAACGACGCCCCGGAGGTCTTTGAAAAGCTGATGGAGTGCCACCGGCGGCATCCCGGCGCGTGCGACGAATTCTGGTTCTCATGCGGCCTCCGCATGACGCCAGAGGGCGCGGCGGACGCCGCGAAAAAGGTCGCGGCATTCCGTCCGCTGTGCGAAGAAGCCGGAATCCGCCTCTCCTACCAGCAGGGGCTGACCCTTGGCCATGGCGTGTCGCACCACGGCACTCCCAAGCCGGGGGAGCAGTCCTTTCCCGACGACGCCTGGCGCATCGACGCCGACGGCCATAGCCTCGGCCTTCTCTGCCCCCGCTCCCCGTTCGTCCTGGACTACGAGCGCAAGTTCGCGAAGGCCATCCTGAGCGTCCTTCGCCCGGACTCCTACTGGCTTGACGACGACCTGCGGCTAGGCGCATGGAAGCCGCAGGGTTGCTTCTGCGACCGCTGCCTCGCGGTGTTCAACGCGAAGACGGGCGGGAACTGGACGCGGGCGGAACTGGCGAAGCGGCTTTTCTCCGGCACGCCTCGCGACCCGCTCCGCGCAGAATGGGCCGCTTTCAACGCCGAATCGCTTGCCATCTACGCCGCCACCGTCCGCGCGGCGGCGGACGAGCTGGGCAGCCCATGCCGTCTGGGCTACCAGGCGATCTGGGCCGATTCCACCTACAACGGGCGCGACTTCCGTCCGCTTCTTGAGGCGCTGTCGGGGCCGGAGCGTCGCCCCGTCGGCATCCGGCCCGGCGCCAGCTTCTACATCGAGGCCGAACCGCGCGGCATGGTCGAGAAGTGCCTCTCCGTCGCCCGCGAGGCCGAACGCTGCCGCGAGTGCGGCGCTTCGCGCTCGCCTTCGCGGCAGGACGGCCCTCCCCTTGTCGCGTCCGTCTGCTACGAGCAGGAAACGTATCCCCGCCATGTGCTGCACAAGTCGCCGGGGGCGATCATGACGGAGTGCGCCCTCGCCCTCGCCTCTGGTTGCGACTCCCTTTCCCTCTACTGGTACGACCACGCCGCGCCTGAACCCATAGAAGAATACGATCGCTTTGTGCGGACGCTTGCTGAGGCCCGCCCATATTTCGGGCGACTGGCCGCATCTACGCGGCGGACGCGCCTCGCCGGCCTAGCGCGGTTCGTCGGCTCGGCGGCTTGCGAGACTCCAGGCTTCGACTTGCGCGACTGCAAGGATTTTGACCTTGCCTGCGCGGGTGTTCCCGTGACGGTTGCCGGCCCTGCCGCCTCGGCCTACTATCTCACCGACAAGTCGCGCCGCGAAATGACAGATGCCGACAAGGCGCGCTTTTCTGGCGGGGGCTTTGCAGCGGGGACTCCAGTCCCCGCCCTCGTCGATGTCTCCGACATCGAGAAATACCCGCTTGCCAGCCGCCGCGCGAAGCTGCTTGACGACCTCGACGCCGCAACGGGCGGAACGTTCCCCGTGCGCATCGACGAGTGCCGCCCCTTGCGCATCCTCACGCGCGTCCGAGAGGACGGGCGGCTAGACAGCGTGACAATCCTGAATCTCTCCATCGGCGGCACCGACGAATTGAAGGTGCGCGTCCGCCGGCCAGTTTCGCGACGGGCGCTGCTTCAGGGGCCAAAGATGGCAGTCCCCGTCTCGGTTCCCTGCGAACCGGGCGCGGCGCCGGACGAGGCCGTCGTGAGGATCCCCGACATTCCCGGATGGCAGGTTGCAACGCTCTTTTTCGGCGAGAAAGACGATTGATTGCGTGTGCGGTATAATCCAGCCAATTTTGTGAATTCTGTCAAAAACGAAAGGAAAGCTCAACCATGAACAAGACCTTACTCATTCGCACTTCGCGTTTCTTCGCGTCCTTTTTCCTTGCGGTCTTTGCGTTTGAACCCTCTGCGCTCTCTGCGCCTCTGCGTGAGATTTCTTCCCGCGACCTGAATTGGCAGCTGCCAAAGGGGGCGCGGATCGAGGGCGACCGGCTGATAGCCGAAATCCCCGCCGAGGATGGCCCGGGCAACATCTGGTGCGCGGCGACGCTGGACATTAGCGAGGCGCTGGCGGCGATGAAGTGCGTCGCCGCGCACGTCCGCTTCCGCGCGGAGAACATCTCCGAGCCGAAGGAGCCCTGGCAGGGCGTGAAGGTGCAGTTCATGTTCGACCCGCCCTCCGGCGGCAGCCGAATCTACCGCTCCGTCAACACCGCGCGCGGCACCTACGGCTGGACGAACGTCACCACGCGCGTCAGCCCGCTTCGCGATTCCAGTGTCAAGGACGGCGTCGTCACGTTTATCTTGGGGATGGAGGCATGCACCGGCCGCGCCGAGTTCGACCTGTCGGCGCTGAGAATCGAATATGAGGACTGCGGCATCCCCATCGTCAACCAGGACTGGGTGGTGCGCTATCCAGAGGCCGTGCAAGGCGCCGCCCCGCTGCGCGGCTGCATGTTGCCGGCCCGCGCCACCACCGAGGACGACATCGAGACGCTCCACCAGTGGGGCGCGACAATGGCGCGCTTCCAGATCATGCGGCGCTTCCTCTCCGTCGAGGACAACCAGGACCTGCCAGAATACTGGGCGTGGGTTGACAAGCGCCTCGACAATCTTGAAAACGTCCTCAAGTGGGCGCAGGCGCGCGGCATGAAGATTTGCGTTGACCTCCATTCCTTCCCCGGCGGCCTCCGCGCCAGCGACGGCGACTCCAACATGCTCCACGACAAGAAATGGGCCGACGCCTTCGTCAAGACTTGGCGGCGCATCGCAACCCGCTTCAACGGCCATCCCGCCCTCTACGGCTACGACCTCGTGAACGAGCCGAAGCAAATCTCCTACGCTCCCATCAACTACTGGGAAATCCAGCGCCGCGCCGCCGAGGCCATCCGCGAAATCGACAAGGTGACGCCCATCGTCGTCGAGAGCAACATGGCCGCCAGCCCGGGCGCCTTCCGCTACCTCTCGCCACTCGCGATGGACAACGTCATCTACCAGCTCCACTTCTACGGGCCGCAGCCCTTCACGCACCAGGGCGTGGCGGCCTATGCGCGCAAGCACAATGGCAAAATCCCCTTCTGGCCAGACCCCTCGAAGGGCTGGGACCGCGACTACATCCGCAAGGCCGTCAAGCAGGTCCGCATCTTCCAGGAGAAGCACAAGTGCCGCATCTATGTGGGCGAGTTCAGCGCCGTCGGCTACGCGCCGGGGGCGGACCAGTGGATCCGCGACGCGATTTCCGTCTTCGAGGAATACGGCTGGGACTGGACCTACCACGCCTTCCGCGAATGGGCGGGCTGGAGCGTCGAGCACGAGGCCGAAAACCCCAATGCCGAGCATCCCGACAAGTACCGCCGCGTCAATGACACCCCCCGCAAGCGCGCGTTGCTGGATGGATTTAACCTAGGGCGCACCTCAGCCAAGACCCTCTTCTTCGCCGGAGATTCGACGCTTGACGAACACGGAGGAGACGAATCGACCTACGGCAGCTGGGGGGCTGCGCTGCGCCCTTCGCTGCGCGAGGGATGCTCCATCGTCAACTACGGGCGCAGCGGGCGCTCGACGACCTCCTTCAGGCGCGAAGGCAGATGGGACAAGATTCTCGCCGAACTCACTCCGGGCGATTTCGTCGTAATCCAGTTCGGACACAACGACCAGAAGCTGGACAAGCCCGACGTGGCGACGCCGATTCCAGAATACAAGGCTAACCTCGCACGCATGGCGGACGAAGTGCGCGCGAAGGGCGCCACGCCCGTATTCGCCACGCCCATCGTGCGGCTCACATTCAAGGACGGCGCCCTCTGCGATCCCGCCCACCTCGACGACTGGGCCGCCGCCATGCGCGAAACCGCCGCTGAAAAGGACGTGGCGCTCGTCGATATGAGGGCGCTAACCCGCAAGGCCGCCAGCGAAGCCGGTGAAAAGGAGGCGCTAACCTGGAACGCCCCGAACGACCGAACCCACCCGGCCCCGAAAGGCGCGCGCCTCTACGCCTTTCTTTTCCTTCGTGAAATCCGCCGCCTGTCCCTTCCCGTCGCCGAACTCTTCGAGAACGAAGACATGCAGTGAACCTAGCCGCAGCGGGTTCGCCACGGCGCTAGCCCGCGAGTTCGGCGCTGCGCTTGGCCGCCGCGGCGAGGGTCTTGGCGTAGGTGGTGGCCACAGACGAGCGGTTTAGCACTTTCATGCCGGCTTCGGTCGTGCCGTGTGGCGAGCAGACGGCCTTGATGAAGGCGGCCGTGTCCTGCTTCGTCTCGACTAGGTACTTGGCCGTTCCGAGCATCGTCATGAGCGCCATCTTGTCGGCGGCGTCTGGCGGCAGGCCCAGGGCTTCGCCGCCCCGAGCCATAGCCTCAAGGGCGTAGGCGAAGAAGGCGGGGCCGGAGCCGGAGAGGGCTGTGACGGCGTCAAAGAGCGCCTCGTCAAGGCGCATCGTGACGCCGCATGCGCCAAGCAGGGTCTCGACGCGCCTGACATCGGCCGCAGTGGCGGAGGCGTCGGGCGCGTAGGCCATCACGCCCAGGCCGACGCGTGCCGCGAGGTTGGGCATCACGCGCACCAGGCGCGGGCCGTCGCCCAGCAGGGAGCGCATCCGCGAGAGCGTCTTGCCGGCCGCAATGGAGATGACAAGCGGGTGGCCGCGCAGCACCGGCGCGATCGATGACAGGAGGGCGTCGAAGTCCTGCGGCTTCACGGCTAGGAGGATGGCGCGGCATGAGCGCGCGACCTCAAGCGGGTCGCGCGTGACGGCCATCCCTGCCTTCTTGAATGGGGCGAGCGCCTCCTCGCGTGCGTCGCAGGCGAGGGCCGCGTCGGGGGCGACCAGCCCCGCGCCGCTGACTGCGGAGAGAATTGCGCCGCCCATCTTGCCGGCGCCAATGAGGCCGAGACCGTATTTCATCAGTAGCCTGAAATCTTGCGCTGTAGTTCGAGTTGGAATGCCGAGATGTCGGCGTTCGAGGGCTGGTAGTTGGGCTTGGAGACCTTGGTGAGGGCCAGGCGTCCGTAGGCGTCGAGCATCCAATTGCCGGTTACGCCGTCGGAGAAGGTGACGGTGCCGGACATAGCCGCGCCGGCGCGCACCACCTTGTCTAGCTCGACCTTGACGGAGCCGCCAATCGGCGGCAATCCGTCGGCGGATTCCATGTCCTCGGCCTCGTCTTCGGGGGCCTGCGGGCTTCCGTCTTCAGGCGAGGACTCGCCTGAAAGACCAAGCTCGTCGGATTTGGAGGAACCGGCTTCATCCTGTGGCCGCGCCGAAGCGCGGCCCTCCCTTTCGGGGGCCGCCGGGGTCTTGTCTTTGGGCGTGGCGCCAATGTCGAGCGCCAGCAGCCGCACCTCCATGTAGGTCAGCTGGATGCCAAACTCCTCGCGGATGCGGCGCTGGACGTCTGCCAGGCGCTCGCCATCCTCGATCCAGCGGCCGACGGCCGCCTTCTGCTCAAGGGTCAGTTCCATTTCTGGCTACTCCGCGTCGTCGTCCTCTTCTTCGTCTTCTTCGCACTCGTCGAGATCTTTATCGTCGTCGTCATCAAAGGCGCCGGTCTGCGTAAGGATGGCGGCGAAGTCGATGGCGGCGAGATCGTCCTTGGTCGTGGTGAAGGAGAGCGTGAAGGTGTCGCCGTCGGCCTTTGTGGTGGCGGCGTTGACGATTTTCAGGATGGGCATGGCGGCCGGGGCCCGCATGGTGACGGCGCCGCCGAGCATGCTGAGCATGCCGCGCGCGCTATCTGCGAGGGTGACGGCTTCGGTGGCCATCTGGGCGTCGTCGAAGGAGGCCGAGAGGGAGAAGACCATCGCCATGGCCTCGCCGTCAATGGCGAGGGCACCCTTGACATCGCGGAGGGGCTTGAGGAACTTGCCCGGTTCGCCGGCGCAGACCTCGGCGAAGTCTTCATCGGAGAGGAATCCCTTCATGAAGGACGCCACGCCGTAGATGCCGTCGCGGACCTGCGGGAGGCCGGCGCCGATGGCCATGTCGGCTTTAATGGAGGCGTTGTCGGTTGCGGCGGCCTTGCCGGAGTAGAGGGCTACGGTGTCGGCGAACGCCTTGGGCGAGGAGGCCATGATGAAGAGGACGCCGTCGTAGAGGCCGTAGCAGGGCTCGAAGTCCTTGACGCGCTTCACGACCTCTTCGGTCTTCTCGGTGGCCTTGATCGAGAACTTCTTGATGGCGCAGCCGGCTGCGGTGTCGTCGGAAATGTCGAAGTTCTCGGCGAAGAACTCGCGGATGGTGGTCAGCGTTTCTTCATCGAGGTTTGCGGTGCCTTCAGCCAGGTTGGCCTTGATTTCGTCCTCAATGGCCTCCATGGTGGTGGGCTTCGCGGCGCAATAAACGACGGCGGAGGCCGGGAAGGCGACGGGGGCGTCGTCCTTCTCGATGTCGTCGGCCTTGAATGAAGGCGCGGCCATGGTGAAGGCGACCCAGTCGAACTTCCGGAGGTTCGCAAGTTCCTTTTCCTTGAGCGCCGCGAAATCGACGTCGGGCATGGGCACGTCCTTGCCGGCCTCGCGCATGGCGGCGGTGACCTTCGCGTTGCAGTCGGCGTTGAAGTCGAGGATGGCCTGCATCATCTGGTTGTCGGCGAGGCCCTTCGTCTCATAAACGGCGGAGATCAGCGTCCCCTGCGGCGCAAGCGGCTTGTAGTCGCGGCGCGCTTCCTTCTTGCATTCCTTCTTGCAGCATCCGGAGGTAATGGCGACCGCGACGCAAAGTGCGGCGGCGCAAATGGCCCTAAGGGCAATAGTTGATTTTTTCATAGTAAAACCATTATACCGAAAAATCGCGCATTTTGCGCGACATTTCGGTATAATCAATTAAAAATGACGCAACTACTCTCATGCCCCCCTTCCGTCTTCGCCGTTGAAGACGAATATCAAATCTGCGCCCTGGTCGAGGGCGAATGCACCATGTGGGCCGAAGTCGATGGCGTGGCCTACTACGATCACTCGAACGGCATCCTTCGCTCCGGGCGCTTCCTGCACATAGCCCGCGTCCCGCTGAAGGCGCTGGAGCGTGCGCGGCGCTACACCGTGTGCCTGGAGCGCATCAACGAGCGCAAGCCATATTTCACCGACTATGGCGAGACGGAGCGCCACGAGTACGCCTTCCAGCCCGTGCGCCTCAAGGAGAAGCTGCGCGTCATCAACCTGGCCGACTCCCACAGCACCGTCGAGGAGCCGATCAGGAGCGGCTCATACTTTGGCGACAAGCTCGACCTGCTGGTCCTCAACGGCGACATCCCCAACCACAGCGGCGACATCAACTACTTCAAGGCCATCTACCAAATCGCCGGCGGCATCACCGGCGGCCGCGTCCCATGCGTCTTCTCGCGTGGCAACCACGACATGCGCGGCATCTACGCCGAGCAGCTGGCCGACTACACGCCCACCGCCGGCGGCCGATCCTACTTCACCTTCCGCACCGGCCCCATCTGGGGCATCGTGCTGGACGCCGGCGAGGACAAGCCCGACGGCAATCCCGAATACGGCCACACCATCTGCTGCGCGGCCTTCCGCGCCGAAGAGGAGGCTTTCCTCGACCGTGTGCTGAAGGAAGGCGCATGGAAGGACGCGCCGATCCGCCTCATCGTGAGCCACCACCCCTTCGCGTTCAAGATCCATCCCCCCTTCGACATCGAGCAGGAGCGCTACGCGCGCTGGTGCCGCAAGCTTCGCAAGATCAAGGCGACGGCCTGGCTCTCCGGCCATCTGCACCAATGGTTCGTGGAGCTTCCCGGCGAGGAGCACGACAGCTATGGCTATCCATGCCCGATGATCTGCACGTCGCTGATTGAAAACAGGGAAGACGGGACGCATCGCCACACGGCGGGCGCCATCACCTTCGCCCGCGACGGCTCCTTCTCCGTCGCTTCATCCGCCAGCGAATAATAAGTTTTGACATTTTCGACAGAACTTGGTATTATTAAACACAATTGAAGTCGGGGGATTAGCTCAGCTTGGTTAGAGCGTCTGCTTGACATGCAGAAGGTCACTGGTTCGAGTCCAGTATCTCCCACCATCCGTTCCGGAGTAGCACAGCGGTAGTGCAATCGGCTGTTAACCGATCGGTCGCAGGTTCGAATCCTGCCTCCGGAGCCATCTTCCAGCAACGGGGCCGCAGGGTTCCCTCCCCTCGCCAACTGCTCTTTGGCATGCGAGCCGCCGATGGACTGCGGGCCTGTAGCTCAGTTGGTCAGAGCAGGAGACTCATAATCTCTTGGTCGTAGGTTCGAGTCCTACCAGGCCCACCAAAATATAAAATATTGCGATTTATATTTTTATGCTAGTTTTCCCCGCCGTCGCGGGTGAACGATAGTGCACGGCGTGCGTGTGTACGCCCCTCTATCGCCAAGGGAGATACTAGCATGGCTTTATATCAGAAGGTAAAAAACGGCGTTTGGTTTTTTTCAATCTACATGCCCGGCCAGAGGCGGCGGCTGCGCGGATCCTGCGGGACCAAGGAGCGCGCCGAGGCTCTGCTGATCGAGCAGACCATGCGCCTGGCCGCGACGCGCCGGACGCCAAAGGCCCATATCCTAAAAATCATCGACGCCCTTTACGCCGACGAGAAGCCGCGCGACCGCATACCGATTGAGGCCGTGGCCGCCGAGGCGGAGCGCATACGCGCCACACGCGGGCGAGAGTTGTCGCCAGCGGGGCGGCAGAAGGCGCGCTGCAGGCTCAATGATTTTGCCCGATGGGCGCGCATGATGCGGCCAGACCTGAAAGATGCCCGGGAGGTTGATCGGCAGATGGCGCAAGCCTACGCGGCGGCGCTGGAGCGCGAAGGGAAGAAGGCTAAAACGCGAAGAAACATCATCGGCGTATTTGGGGCGGCGTGGAACGAGCTCAAGCGCGGCCACGACGATGTCGAGAACCCCTGGCCGCTGGCAATGCCGGCGAAGAGCGCCGAGGGCAGGGGCGAGGCCTATACCGTAGAGGAGGCGCAACGGATCTTCGAGGCAGGGGACAGGGACGGCCACGGATGGGGGCTTGCGGCCAGAGTGGCGGCGGCGACTGGCCTGAGGATGGGTGATGTCGTCACCCTGCGCCATGCTGCCTGCATGGATGGCGCGATTCACGTCGTGCCCCGCAAAACGGCGCGGCACGGCATAGCGACCCTGATACCGCTGCCGCCGGATCTGGCCGCGAGAATTGGAGAGGGCGAGGGCTATGTGTTTCCGGAACTGGCAGAGGGCTACCGGCCCGGCTACCCGATGCGCTACCCGTTTTCAACGGTGCTCAAGATGGCCGGAGTGGATCCGCAGCGCTACACGTTCCACTCGTTTAGACACTACTTCCGGACACGGCTTGCGGAAGCGGGCGTGTCCGACGAGATCGCGATGAAGCTGGGCGGGTGGACGCAGCGCACGACCGCCGACCGATACGACCACGATGGCCGGGCAAAAGAAAAGGCGGCCGCGGTGGCGGCCGCCTGGGCACTTACAAAAAACGAAGTGGACTAGCCAGGCATCGCGCCTGCCCGGCTAGCCCACCAGATCATTTAACAATAATTCGCGCCGCGCCCTCGAGCAGCGCCGCGACCTGCGGGCGGAAGGCCAACAGGCCGAGCGCGCCAAGCCCCAGAATCGTGATTTGGTGGCGGCACATGTAAATCAATCGGTAAAGCCCCGCGCGGCTCCCGCCGCCCTCAAGCTTGTCGCGGATGAACAAATAGCAGAGGTTGAAAATGTTCTCTGAATTTGCCTGCGTCTTTTCCTCCGCAGTCAAACCATTGGTTCCCTCTGCGGCCTGCGCGATGATCTCGATTAGGTCGTCGCGCTCATTGAGCGACAGCGTCTTCGAGCCTTTGAGCGCCGCCACGAGCTCGTCAAGGCGGTTTTTGATTTTTGCGGTCATAGCCATGCGTCACCTCTCCACCGTGATTACGTTTGAGCGTTTCCGGCCATCCTTCGAGACAATACAGAAGGCGTATGCCTGCGCGGCCTCTATGATGTATTCCGGCCATCCGTTATAACCGCCTTCGATGTTTCCCAGGCTGCGACTCGTGCGACTGGTGGAGATCCATTCAAATTTCCCGCCGTGCCACACGCCATCCGCCAACTGCACGAAAAAGGCGGCGATGCAGTTGGTGTCGCCCTTGTCTGCCGCGCCGAGAAGCTCGCAGCCGCCCTGCCGCCACTTGTAAGACATCTTCCCGCCGCCGACGCTCAGATCGGAAATCACGCAGCCCGCAACAGGCGCGGCCTTGGATCCGTTGAATCCGCCATACCTCCATTGCAGCTCGCCAAAAGCGACAGCATCAGTTTCAGCGGATGGCGCGTTTGTTTCAGCCCCGATGGCCGCCGACGCATTGTCAAGCCGCCCCGTCACCGCCGCCGCGACGAATTCCAGGCCCTCGGCGGAGTCCAGCCGCCAGTCAGGCGGAGCGTTGAAGAGGGCGCAGCCGCCGCACGCCGCAAGCGCGCCGAAGCCGAGCGCGACGACAAAGGCGGATTTCAGGAAACGTTTTTTCGCCGCGTGGTAGATCGGCGCCACGAGCTCGCAAATGCCATAGGACACGCGGGACACGAAGGACGGCCCGGCCACGCCCAGCCATATTGCGTAGAGCACGCCATTGGCCCAATGCAGAATCTCCGTGCGGGTGCAGCCGAAAGCCTCAGCGAGCTCGTCGGCGTGGTACCAGATGAGATCATGGGACAGCGACGCCTCCATGGCGCCCTTCATTTTGTCCGGAAGGACGTCGGGACCGTTCCAGAGGTTGGATTCCGGCCTGAAGGGGTGGCACGCCACCACTACGCCGTCGGCGCCGTTGCGGGCGATCGTGAGCGTGCCGTCGCGTGTGGTGTAGGTGGCCTTGCCGCCCATGATGTCCGCCACGCCCTCGCCGCGCACAAAGAACCTGACATCCTCCTCCAGGCCGTATTGCCTCGTGAGGTCGTCCCTTAGATATTTAATTGCCTTATTCATTCCCCACTTTCCTCCTTCTTTCAAAAGTTTGAGTCCCCAACTAGTCATTTACTCCTCCTCGCCGGCGGCGGAAGCTGCGGCGCGCACGGCGGGCGTGGCGCTGGTGCATCGGGACGAATCCGGGCGGATCGGGTTGCGCCGGCTTGAAATCAGCCGCGGCGGCATCCTGGTCGGGTTCCGCTTCGGGTTCCTCGAAATGCAAGACTTTCTGAGGCTTCGGGCGCGCCGCCGCCTTTGCCCTCTTCCCGGACTTCGCAAGGGCCCTCGGCTCTCCCGTGACGCCCTTGTATTTTCTCGCGTCGATTACCGCGTTGCTGACGACGGCGCCGGTGCTGTCTATCCAGACCTCCTCCCACTTGCCGCCATGATGCCGCCGGGCGCTCGCCAGCTCGCCCTCCTCGGGGAGGCGCACCCCGGCCGTCGCGCCGTCCGAATAAGCCACGGACACCATCGGCCTGACGGGCGCGTGCGGTTTGTTCGTGATCACCGTGCCATCTTCCGTCACGGCGTAGTCGCCGCGGAAAAGAACGCTTTCCTCGCCCTCTTCCGGAACGGAGAGGATGAAGGTCGTGTTGCCCGCGTCGAAGGCCCGCGTGCCCGCAGCTGGAGCCGCCAGCGCGGCGGCCGCCGAAAATGCGATCGGAATTATTATCGCGTGTTTCATGGTTGTCCTCCTAGAAGTCATCGACGCCGGCCGGCGGAGTCGTCTCAGCCGCCGAAAGGTTGCCGCTGTTGTCCACTTGAATTGTCCACCATTTGCCGTTGGGCGACTGGATTGCCACGCCTCTCTTGGCGTAGAAGGCGAACTCGGTGTAGAGATACGAGGCCGTGACCAGGCCGTTGTCGCTGTGTGCGCGGTAGAATACGGAACGCTGCCCCTCGTGCGCCGCCTTGGGAATCGCTATGCAATAGGCCGGCTCTCCCTCATACTGGCCGAGTTCCGTCACCTGGCCTTCCGGACGGATCCAGTTCGGATCCGTGAGAGAGAAGCACATGTTGGCGAACGGCGGTGTGGAGATGTTGTCGATTGAAGTCCAGATGTAGTCGTATTCGCTGGAGCTTGAAACGTCGATCTGGAGAATGCGGAACAGGCCGTTTGTGTTCTCGCCTTCGAAGCCGGCATGGACGCGCAGCGCGACTTGGCCGGAGCCGACGCGCCAGACTTGGGTGTCGTTTACGGCCTCAACTGTTTCCGTGGTGATTCGGGAATGGCGCGTGAAGTTTACCGCGTGTCCGGAGAGATTGACGGTATTCGTCGCCGGGTAGCTTGCCCAATTGTCGGCCTTGAAGACGTCGTATGTGTCGTGGATCCACTTGCGCATCCCGCCAAGAGAAGTGCGCCCGTAGCCGTCTCGGAAGTAGTAGTCTCGGATGTAGTCGGTGAAGTCGTCCACCAGGCGGTCTTCGCCCTGCCACGCGCTGGAGCGCACGATGTCCGAAATGGAGATGTCCAGGCGCGTCACCACGATGGGGTTGTCCTCGAACGCCCTGAACGAGGCCTCCACATAGGCCACGCCGCCCACGGTCGTCACGCGCACGTCGGCGAAGTTGTTGTTCATGAGGCTGGACGCCATGCTGGAAACCTCGGTCCTGGTGTCTTTGAGCGACATGATCATCTGCGAGGGGTTGACCGGCTTCACCATGAACATGCGGGTGTATTTCGGCCGGTCCTCGCCGGGGGCGGGCGGCCCGCCGCCATGGTCCCAGGCGGGGATTATCTCGTTTTCCCAGAGGCGCACGGTGTTTTCGCCTATCTGGCGCGTGTTCTCGCCGCATTCGATGTAGTATTCCCCCGGCCCGGAGTATTCGGCGACGCGCCGCCGCAGCGCGAACTGGTCGAAAATGGGGACGCGCTCGCCGGACGGGTTGCCGATTGTCAGGCTGGCCACCTTGTTGCCGGCGGCGTCCAGCGCCTCGGTGGCGTAGAGCTGGCCGGGCGTGGCGCGGAACTTGCGGTCCGACGCGCCGGGCCCGCTGACGAACTGGACGAGGCCGATGGTGTCGGACGGCACCTCCGCGCCGTGCGCGGCCAGCGCCGCCGCGCAGGCGAGCGCCATTGATGCGAGTTTCTTCATTGTGCGATCTCCTCAAGGTTGTTGGTGCCGACTCCGCTCCACAGTTCCTCGAACGTCCAGTAGCGGATGTCCTCGCGGCCGGCGGAATCGGCGTAGATGATGTTAGAGATTTCGTCGAGAACGGCGTCGGTGTAGGCGGGGCCGTTCGCGCTGAAGGCCGCGGTCGCGGAGCCGGCCGACGCGCCGTAAACCTGGAACCACGGCACGACCTGGCCCTTCGGGGAGACCAGGAAGTGCGGGCTTCCCGAGTCATACATGTGGTCGAAGTGTTCCAGGTTCCGGACGTTGGCCGGTATGTCCGATTCGGGCGCGGCATACCAGTTCTTCTGCCCGGCTGAGAAATCCCATTTGTCGCCGTTCCACATGACAGCGGAAGAATGGCGGCCGTTCAGGACGCATGGCGTGACCACCTGGTGGCCGCTGATCGTCCACGCGGTTGTCCTCTCGAACTGCGTCAGCGAGAGGCGGTCAAGCACCGATTTCCGGGCGAACTTGCAGATTATGTGGTCGGGCAGGGTGATGCTTTCGGGAAGGCGGACAACCGCGATGTCGGAGCCGACCGGCCCCATCTTCGTGGCCGAGCCGTTGCCCGCGATCAGTGTGCGCGACGAGCAGAACACCACGTCGTCCGGGCCGAAGCCGTAGCGGAAGCGCGGCGCCCTGTCCGGGTGCCGGCCCCATTGCCACATCCCTTCTCCGGGGTAGTGGGCGGCGCAGACGATATAGTGCGGCGCGACGGCCAGCGCCGGGCAGCCGTCGTTGTTCTCATTCACCTCGTGGCAGCCGACGGAGTAGCACCAGAGGTTGGTCTGGAGTTCCGGCCAGAAGAAGTCCTCGTTGGCGACCTTGCACCAGTTGCGGACGCCGGCGGAGGTGATCCCGGGCCATTCCGAGGCGACTATGCGGCCGCCTGTGCCCCATGGGTTCAGCGCGCGCGGGACTGGCCACGAAGACGCGCCGGCGGCGCCTACCTTCGAGAACTGCGTGGCCTTCGTGCGGCAGTGGGCAATCGTCACCATGTCTTCGGCGTTGGTCGAGACGGCCGCGAGCTTCGCCCAGGCGTTCGTCTGCCAGACGTGGCGCTCGGTGCCGTCGTCCTCGGCGTGCCACTTCTCGACCACGACCTCCTCGCCCACGGGGCCGAAGCCGAAGGCGGCGGACTTCTCGGCGCCGTTGGTGTCCACGCCGGTCACGACGACCGACCCGGCCGCGCCGCTGGAGGTGATAATGTTGTTCGTGAACGAGGCCACGGCGCCGGACGGATCGCCGGCGATGCGGAACTCGACGTCCGGAAGCGTGCCCGCGTCGTCGAGCGGGCGGTCTTCCGCGACCGCCGAGACGAGGACGTTGTAGTACCAGCCGGAGGAGTTGGCGACGAGGCCGTAAACGTCCAGCCAGGGCGCGGGCACGGCGTTCGTCGCGGTCTCGGGAGCCAGCGGGTCGAGGGAGATCCGCCAGTCGCCGGGGAACGCCCAGGGCGAGACGCCGTGCGGGGCCGTGGCGTCGGCCAGCATCCGGTCAACGGTCTCGGCCTTGTAAACCTCGGCGCGGTTCGTGGAGCCGGGCGCGATGGGGAAGTCCACGGTGGCGGATTCGCCGGCGAAGGCGACGACATAGGAAACGTCGCCGTCCATGTCGCCTACCCTGACCCACTCGTAGCCGTTCGTGTTTCCCCGGTCGATGAAGGCGACGCCGTTTTCAAGCTCGTCGCGGATCATCCGAGCGACCTCGTTGGTGTCGGTTCCGCCCTCGATCCTGCCGTTCCGGACGATCCAGGTGGAGCCGAATTTCAGGGAATCGGGCGTCGCGTTGGTTCCGGGGCCGATCTGGACCGCGCCGTCGGCGGTGGCCTTCGCGGCGTAGCCGACCGCCACGGCCTGGGGCGCCGAGGCGTAGGCGTTGCCGCCCTGCATGTCGTTCTCGTCGGCGTGGCGCGCGCCGGATCCGATCGCGATGGCGTTCACGGCGCTCGCCCTCGCCTGGTTGCCGACTGCGATGGCCTGGTTCTTCACCGGGTTTGACGGATCCGTGGCGTCGGCGCCTGGGCCGACGGCGACGGAGACGGAGCGGACAACCGTGTTGGAGGGCGCGGCGGAAATGGCCTCCTGCGAGACTTCCGCCGAGGCGCCCGCGCCGAGTTCCACGGCGCCGTTGTGCTCGCATCCGTGCGGGTCCTCGAAGGTGACGCCGCGGGCCGCGGCGTCGGCGGGGATTGAGATTGAGGGCTCCTGGCGCATGTAGCCTTCTAGCGCCGAGACCGGGTCGGCGGCGACCGTGCCTGCCGCCGTGCCGCGCACATAAGCCTGGCCGCCTGGCCGCGTGACCTTCTCGCCGTCGCGGGTGAAGTCAACGGACCAACTTCCGGACACGAAAGGCATCTTGGCGTCCACGTCCAGCGTGAAGAGTGCGGAGTTTGACGAAACGGTTCCGGGAGTCTGCCAGGAATAGGCGGCGTCCATTCCGTTGGTGCGGGTGTGCAGCGTTACGTCCGCGCCGGTAACGTCCAGCGGTTCGCCTTCGTCGAAGAAGTCCACGGAGAGATCCACGACCTCCCCGCGCGCCACGCGGAGCGGGAAGTTCTGCCGGCTGTCCGAGACATCAACTGCCACATGCTGCAGGTATCCGGCGAAGGCGGCGACGGATAGCAGCGCGGAAACGATTGCAGGTGCGGTTTTAGTCATTTTGTCCTCTCCGTTATCTGGCAAGGGTGGCGCTTGTGAGCGCCAGGATTGAGTTGTCGCCCGTAGTTGTGACCGGCGCGAGAAGCAGCGCAAGGCTTTCCGTGGCGGGGTCGAACGTGAAGCCGGAAGGAAGCGCCAGCGTCACGTCGGCGTAGTTGGTTATGCTGCCGTCCGCGAACTGCCAGGAAGCTATGAAGTCGAGATCGAGGCCAAGGGCCTCGTTTGCGGCGGCGGCGGGGCCGTCCCCATAGGTTGTCGCGGCTGTTCCCATCGTCTGGAAATACATCCTGCCGCCCTGGTCTGACTCCGCGATCTGGTAGGGGAAGTGCCACGGATCCACCGTGTCAGGCATGATCATGCTGATTCCGCCGCCGGGATGCGTGTATTGGGTCTTCAAGTAGAAATCGACCGAGACGATTTTCACGCCGTTCTGCGCGTAGCTTTTGGCGGGCGGCATCGTCTTCGTCTTGAAGAGCCTGAGGGCGTATGTGGATCCGTCCGGATAGACGGCGCGGAACGCGACGACGAGCGACGAGAAGGCGCCGCCGACGGCGTTGCGCGGGAAGCAGAGTGCGAGTCCGGCGACGTTCTTCTGGTAGTTGGTGCTCTTCGGGTGTCCGGCGTAAACGCTGGACATCTGCGACTCCGTGTTGCTGGTGCTGCCCCAGATGTAGCGGCGCAGCGTGGGGAATGAGACGACATCGAAGCCCCATGCCATGCTATACGCGGTGTCGTGTTCGGCGTCGAAGGAGACATAGTCGGCGTCGATCTGGCCGGCCGTCATGCCGATTTCCGAATATTTCATCGGGGCCGTGACGCCCTTGACGGTTTCGTTGGGCGGCAGCAGGATCGCGAAGGCAAGCCCGTATTCCTCCTTCAGGCCGAGGATGCCGGCGGTCTGCGTGTTGGGGTCGTAGTCTGCATCGGGTTCGGTTCCGGTCTTGTTGATCCGCTGGACGCCGGTGGTGTTGTCGATGGAAAGGGTGATGTCGGCGGGGGCCGTTGGAAGGGCCACGTCGCGGGAGAATGTCACGGAAACGGAATCGGGGTCTAGCATGGCGCCGCCTTCGTGCCAGGCGCCGCGCACTGCCGTGTAGTCGGCGACGCGGAGCATGACGTGCAGCCATTGCGCGGCGGCGGGCGGAGTGGCGAAGGCCAGCGTGGCGGTGGCGGAGGTGTCGGCGCGCTTGTTCGGTTCGATGGTGCGCCCCTGGCCGTCGGTGTCGGCGGGGATGAGCAGCGCCGCGGTCGATTCCGCGATCTCAACGAAGTCGCCAAAGGACGGCGGGGCGGATTTGCCTGAGACGAGCGCCGTCAGGATGGCGCCGCACTCAAGCCAGCGGTCGCCCGCGAGGGATGCGGAAAGGCCGGTGACGGAGCAGGGGTCGCCCGTGAGCGCGTCGTCTGGAAGCTTGAAGGAATAGCAGACGGCGCCGCAGGCGGAGCGTTCGGTCGATGTGGCGGCATCGTAGCCCCATGTCTGGCGGTAGGCGTCGCCCTGGGTTGGCGCGGCTGTCTTGACCTTGTGCGCCGGGATGCAGGGTTCTCCGCCTGCCTTCCATGAGGCGGCGGCCATGGCGGCGAATGCCTCTGCGGCGCGCGTCGCGGTCCCGGCGAGCGGCTGAGGGCCAGAAATGCCGGTCAGCGTCCGGCGGATTCGTTCGAGATTCGTGTGGGTGGTGGCCATTGTTTTCTCCTAGTTCTTTCGGCAGGGCGGCGTGAATCCGCCGTCGCCTTCGTGGTCGAGAGGGTTGTCCCATTCCTTGGGCGATTCTTCTTCGTCTTCCTCGTCGCCTGCCTCGCCGCCGCCTTCCAGTGGGTTGTCCCAGTCGTCGTCGGTGGCTTCGGAGCCTTCGTTGAGGGGATTGCCGCAGGGGTCCGGCTCCTCTTCTCCGCCTGGATCGGGCGTGGCCGATTCGGTGCGATCCGAAATGGCGATCAGGTTGCCGTGGGTGTCGAAGGTGCGCGTGCGGTAGCGCTTGGCCGACACCCTGCCTTCCTCGTCCAGTTCGAGTTCGATCAGCGAGGATTCCGCGACTGCGCTTGCGGTCTCGCCTTCGGTGGGGTTTTTCCTGGCCTCCCAGCTGCCGTCGGCGTCGGCGGGGAGTTCTGTCAGCGGCTTGGCGGCGCCCCAATGGGCGGAGCCCGATAGATAGACTGGCCCGCCCGCAAACTGCTGGGAGAAGAAGCCCGCCGCGCCTTCGCGGATCTGGCCGATGACGGCAAAGGCGGAGCCGTCGTCTGGCAATTCGGCCGCCAGCGAGACTTCCAGCCCTCCGTCGGCGGTTTCGGCCAAGATGACATAGTCGTCGGCGTTGGCCGTGCCTGGCGCCGATGCCTCGATCTCGTAGAGCTGGCCTGAGAGGTAAGCGTGGCCGGCGTCGACCGTCACGTCGCCGCTTTCGGGCGACACATGTATCTGCCACATGCGCGCCGGGGCGGTGGATGGGGCGGCGCGCCCGCCGCGGCGACCGACAAGCGACTCGATGCCGCGCCTGCCGCCTGCGGGGGCGTCGAGGAGGGCCAAGAGCCTTGCTGCTGTCGCGTCTGACAATACCTTCACGGCGACCTCACAGGTTGGACGGCAAGCCTAGGGACGCCCAGGATTCGGCGCGATAGACTTCGTAGGTTGAAAATACCGGCCCGCTTTCGCGGCCGTCGCCGCCGTCTTCGGCCAGTAGCTGCGGCGTCTGGCACTCGACGACGCGCCCGTCGTCTGTTGTTTCCGTGAACTTCACCATGCCGTCGGCGCCGGCGTCGTAGCGGTAGCCGTTTTGGAGCAGGGTGAAATCCCATGTGTCGGGGTTTATCCTGATGTGGATGTTTAGGAGCCATTCGCCGGATCCGAAATCGTATTCGCCTTCGAGCAGCAGGCGGCCGCACCTGGCGGGGATGGTTAGGCCAAGGCAGGAAACGGAGGCGGAGTTGACCGATCCGGAAAGCTGGTAGACGTCGGCTGCGGGGCTTGAATCGACGCGCTTGGTCAGGAGTATTTCGGGGAGGGGGCGCGTAATGGTCGGCGGGTTCTCGAAGGGGTCGCCGGCGGCGTTGACTATGGCGCTGCCGTTCGCGTCCTGCGCTAGTTCCTCCTGAAGTTCGAATGTCGTGATTTTCGCCTGCGTCCAGACCGAGGTTTCCTCCTCGACGGGCTCTTCGGGCGGTTCTTCTGGATCCTCGCCGTCGCCGCCGCCATTTGCGGAGACGGCGACGCGCCTGTACGAGACCTTGGCGAACCAGACAAGCGAGGTGGCGTCCGGCTGCGAGAAGGTGACGGTTTTGACGCGGTAGGTCGCTCCGAGCGCGGAGTTGTCCGGATGGTCCGCGCCATACGCGGGAACGCCATTGGCTCCGGGCTGCGGCCGGAAGTCGCGGGTGTCGGCGACTAGGACATAGACGTCGTCGATCGTCCGGCGGCCTTCGGAAATGCAAATGCCGCCCCGTTGCTGCAGTCTGGCTGTCACGCCGCTCGTTGCATCGCTCATATCGCCTCCAGGCTTAAAAGGATTTGGTCTATTTCCGTCAGCGCGTTTGCGGTGCGTTGCGCCGCGTCGGATATTTCAGGCAGTTTGTTGGCGACTGCCGCGTTTGCTGCGCGCTGCGCCGCGTCTTCCTGCGACACGCGGGCGCCCCAAATCAGCCGCTGGGCCGCCGCGCTGCCCTGCCGCGCGAATTCGGCGCCCCTGGGCGCGGCTTCGCGGATGGCGGCGGCGGTTTTCGCCGCTACGTCTTCGCTTGCCTTTTCCGCTTCGGTGCGGAAGGTCACGCCACCTTCGCCGATCGCGTTTCGCATTTCTTCGAAGATGCCTGCGGTTTCAAGGGATGCGCCGATGTTGGAGAAGTCGAACATGCCTTCGGCGTAGTCGGACCAACCATCGACCATCATCTCGAACGACGCAGTGGCCTCGTCCATCGCGTCCGAAAGTGCGTCGCGGAGCGTGTAGCCCGTATCGGCGACGGCGCGGACGAGCCGCGAAACGGTGCCGATCAGCAGCGATACGGTCGTTATTATCGGTTCGAGAACTATGCGGAAGCCTAGCGCAAGGGTCTTGAAGGTGTCGTGGACGGCCTTGAAGGAAACGAGGATGGCGCGGGCGACAGACGCCGCCACTTCGGGTAGCGGGCCAAACGTGGCCTCCACCCAGCCGACAATCGAGACGGCGGTTTCGCCCCATCCGGCCTTGATTGCGTCCGTCGCCCTGGCCATTGCGTCGGCTGCCCTGTCGGCCGTCTGTGCGGCGGCGTCGGATACGGCAGGATACGCCCCGGCAAGTTCGACGAATTGCCTCACGGCCGCTTCGCCGCCTGCGACGAGGGGCGCGAAAGCCGCGCCCATGCTTTTTCCGAACGCATCGGAAAGGAACACCAGCCGTTGTTGCTCCGTTTCCAGGCGTGAAGCCTCGCCGAGGATTTTGGCGAAGCCCTCCGCGCCCGTCTCGCCAGTCCGCTTGACCATTTCCTGCATCGCATGGGAAACGGTGTCTATCGATGCGCCGCGAACGCCGATCTGCCCAAGGGCGCCGGCGATCTTCTGAAGCGTCGGCGAAAGGGTTCCGGCATCCGCCGCGCGATCGGACAGCGCGGAGAGTTCCGTGCAAACCTGCGAGATGCTTTTCCCAAGCTTCGCGAAGCCGGCTGCGGCCGCGCCGATCAGTGCCGTGTTCCAGAGCGACGACATCCTGGCGGAGAAGCCGGCTACGGTCTGGTTCAGCCCGTCGATGCGCCCTGCGACGGCACGAAACGCCCCGGCGGTCTGATCGACTCCGAAGAAACGGAGCGATATGCCCGTCTGGCTTGCAAGTCCGCCTGTCGCCGAAAATGCCATTGTTGCCCTTCCGTCAAAGTTGTGTTATTATGTTTTCGTGAAATTGTTTCCAAAGTCATGCGCCGGAAACGGCATCGCGGTCATGCTCTCGGCCCTCTGGTTCCTCGCCTTCTGTGGCTGGGGAGCGCCCGTCGGGCTTGCCGTCGCCGCTCTGCTCTACGGCGTCGCGAACGCCATCCTTGCCGTCGATCACGCCTTCGAGGACGTTTTCGGTCCGCGGGACGTTGAGGTTCGCGTCTTTTCCGATCATCCTGAGAAAAGCTGACATTTCGCTTCCTTCCACCTCGTCGGCCAGGGCGTCAAGCCCCCAGCCCCTCAGTATCTCCGGGCGCTTCGCCCCGCACCACGCCGAGAGGATGTCCGCCAACGCGAGCGGCAGCCATTCCCCCAGCATGTCCGGGCGCATTTCCCGGAGGAGAGCCGCCGGCGCTTCGCCGCCAACCCCCAGGAGGGAGAGGCGGCGGCGGAGCGCCGTCAGGCGAAATCCGCGTCGCCGCCCCCCTGCGCGAGCTTGACGACCTTCTGGCCGTCGGCGACCGTGAGCGCCTCTGAGGGCTTCGTTTCGAACTCGACGCCGGCGATCTCGGCGCACGAGTCGATGAGGTCGGCCGTGGCCTTTATGATCTCGGCGCTTCCGCTGGCCGTTGCGAACGCGACGACCTGCGCGACCGTCGCGCACCTGACCTTGACGGTGTAGCCCGCCGCCGAAGTGAACTCTCCCGCAATTGGCATGTTCATGTTCATCGCGATTGCCTCCCGCTAGGTCGATTGGCCATTGGATGCCGCAGCCGCTGGCGGCGCATGCCGCACGACCTTTACCGTGAAAGTCGCCTTGCGGTCGCCGTCCACCGCGACATCGCCGCCGGGCGCGACTTCCAGCACCGCAACGTCGAAGGTCTTCGTCTGCGTCGTCGCAGTCGTCTTCCCGTCGCCGTAGCTTGCCGCGACTGTGCAGCTGACAACGGTCCCGGAGAGCGCGTCGCAGGAATCGGCCTTGCCGTCGCCTTCGTCGATGAAGGTGAAGGTCATTTCGGGGTATGACTTGACCGGCCGTGGAACGGTGGTGAAGCCGTCGTCGCCGAAGGCCGCGATCTTGTCAGATTCGACGGATGAGCCGCCGCCCCATGCGGGCGCGCCTGCGAGCGCAAGCCCGGAAACGCTTCCGAGCGAAACTGTGATTGATTGAACTGTTTTTCTTGGCATTTTCTAATCTCCAAAGGCTTTGATGATTTGAAAGGTGAGGGTGAAGATCACGTAGCGGAGCGGGGCGAGCCCGGCGTAGTCCCATTCGGCGGAGTGAGAGACGAAGCTCGCGCCGGGCGTCGTTCTCTTCGCCGCGGCCAGCGTGGCCAGGGCGAAGCGCTCGAACCTGGCGCCGGGCGAATCTCCGCCAGTTTCGCCAGGCAGGATCTGGCATGGCGTCACGTCGTCGTCGTTGGCGCTGGCTAGAAGGCGGATCGACATCTCGTCGCCCCCGCCTTCGGCGGCTGATTCCGCTGGAGTCGCGACGACATGCGGCGAATTGTCGTCCGGGTCGTCGTCGTCGATGAAGAACAGCGGCGTCGCGCCGTAGGCTGCAAGCGTGGCGTCGCGCAGGCTTTCGTCGGCGGACATCTGGCGCAGAAGTTCGAGCGCGACATTGTGCGGAGTGGCTTCCATCGTCTAGCCCTTCTTTGCCAGGAGGCTTTTCAGCGTCCCGAGGACTGCACGGGGCGCCTCGCGGCGGACCTGCTCGCGGATGGTGGCGGAAATCGGCCTGCCGGGCTGCGTCGCGGCGGGATCCACGAACAGGTCGCGGCGACCCAGTTTCCCGAGTGCGCGGTGCATCCCGTGCCTGACCTCCCTGCGTGCCATGCCCACGTCCCCGCCGGATTGCCAGCGGGAGGCGTAGCCGCGGAGCGCCGGGATCCAATCGACTGTGATCGCGAAGCGCTGGGGCTTCTCGATCTTGATCGTCTTGGAGTTCCCGAGCGCGCCGCCGGCCTTGCCTGGATGCAGTGCGTCTCGGATTGAGGACATCGGTTCGCCGCCTGCGGCCTTGGTTTCCTTCACCAGGCGCCTGCGGATGACGCCGCCATAGCGGGCAAGCGCCCGCCGCGTTTCGCGGGGGTATGCCGATGCCAGCATGGTAAAGAGGCGTTTCGGAACCACGCCGTCAGTGGAAATTCCGATCATCGTGCGGCCCTTTCCGAAGATGTGCATTGCATGTGGCAGAGCGGGCCGACGATGTAGGTCCGCTGCGCGAACAGCCGCGGCAGGTCGCGCCGCGAGGGGAAGGTCACGATGGCGCCGGGGCCGGGAAGCGCTTCAGGGTTCGAGCCGAAGGCCGAAGCCTCCGCGACAACGGCCCAATAGACCGCCCGTGGCGCGGCGCCGGTGTTCTCCGCATAGGGGTTCGGGGCGCTGACGTTCACGCGGGTGTCCACGGCGCGCGCGTCACGGACGCCGTGCGCCTGGATGCGGGCGTCGGTGTCCATGAGCGGCCGGAAGGCCTTCGCGTTGTCGAGCGTCAGCGCCATCGTTTACCTCCTGTCGGTTACGACTGGCCGTCGCCGCCGGAGCCGGCGGCGGCTTCAGCCGCGGGAGCGTTCACCGTGACCTGGGGCGCCAGCCCCTTGACCCAGCCGCTGCCGGGAATCGCCACGGCCTTCGCCGCGCCGGAGTTCGCCGTCAGGGTGCAGGCCCACACGATTGCGTCCACGTTGTTGACGCGGGTGGAGGAGTTGTAGGAGGTTTCGACCTGGATCTCGCTTTCGTCGCCGGGGACGAAGATCGGCATCAGGCCGAGGACCGGCGTGGTCTTGGCCGTCGCGAGCGGGTTGCTGCCCATGTCGGCGAGGCCGACGATGAAGGCCTTGGTCGCGTCCGTGGTGTAGGTGGTGTCCACCGTCGTGCCGAAGGCGGCGTCGTCGGCGACGAGGATGCCCTTGCAGCCGAAGGCGATGCCGGCGGCTTCGAGCGCCTTGTCGATGCCGGTGACGACGTCCTGGATGATGCGGTCGCCGTAGAGGCCGCGCAGGTGCAGCGCCACGGTCGTGTTGGCGACGTAGGCGTTGAGCCAGCTCTCGGAGCAGACGAGGATCGGGTCGCCGTAGCGCTTGACCTTGACGGCCGCGTCGGCGATGGCCTTGAAGGGCGCGTCGGGGTCGAGGTTGGCCGGCGTGGATGCCGCCGTCGCCAGCGCGGAGTATGCGAGAGCGTCGAGCTTGAGGCCGAGCGGCCTGACCGCGCCCTCTGCGGAGGCGAGGATGGCCTGGTCGGCGCCGCCCATGTCCTCGATGTCGGCGTCGGTCAGGCAGATGCGCGTTTCCTGGCTGGTTGTCGACCAGCTCTTGGAGGCGTTGGCCTTGTGCGTTCCGGTGAGGGCGTCGCCGTAGGTGCGGTTCGAGACCACGGAGGCGTCGGCGAGCTGCGCGAGATACCACGATCCGGCGCGCTGCCCGGTCTTGACGATGGGGAAAAGTCGGGGCGCGACGTGCTTGGCGGCGCCGCCCATGAGCTTTCCTGCGATGGCCGCCGCGATGTCCGGACGGTCTTCATTTGCGAAAATGTACTTTGACATTGTACTGGTTCCTTTTGGGTTGGGGTTTGGGGGTTAGTTGGCCACTCGGCCTTTTTTCGCGCCATGCGCCTTCCGGTAGTCAGCCGCAAAGCCGGGGAAACGGCGCAGGGCTTCCGCGCCTCCGAAACGGCGGACGGCGGACGGCCAATCAGCGGGCTGATCGTCTGCGTCCGGCGCGTTCACCGCTCCGACAAGCGCCGAGCGGGCTGCCGCCTCGGCCTCGAACTTGGCTTTCCATCCCGAAAGTTCCTCATGGAGCGTTGAAAGTTGTTTTTCTGTTTCCGCCTTGTAGTCGGCGTGCTCTTTGTCCTTGGCCTCCGCGGAGGCGCGAAGCGCCCGGATTTCGCCTTCGAGGGCGTTCCGGACGGCTGAGACTTCTTTGTCCTTCGCGGACTGGAGCGAGCGGCATTCGGCCTCAAGGGCCTCGATTCGCGCCTGGAGCGTTCCGGTGTCGGCGGCTGGCGTGGCCGGCTTCTGCGCGGCGGGTTCCTGTGCGGCGGGTTCCTGTGCGGCGGGTTCCTGCGCGGCGGGTTCCTGTGCGGGGTCGTCGGCGGGACGTGCGGCGGGGTCGAAGTCCTCGGCGACGAGGGCGGCAAGGCCGCCGATGCCGTGCGCGAGAAGGTCTTCGGCGTCCTTGGCCGAGGCGGTGAAGCGGAGCGCGTCTTCGCCGACGACTTCGGAAACGATTCCGAAGGATGCCGCCTCTTCAGCCGTCATCGTGAGCTGCCGGCCTTCCTCGAATCCGCGGTCCACCTTGTGGTCGGGGATGCCGAACGCCTTGAGCGCCGTTTTCATCGGTTCGTTGATCTGCGAGAGCAGCTTCGCCGTGTCGGCGTGTGCGCCGCGCCCGCCTTCGGTCACGGCCCAGGCGCCGTGGTAGAGGAGGATGCTGTTGCGGTAGGCGGCGACGGGCTTGCCTGCGCGGGCGGCTTCCAGAACGATCAGCGCGGCGGCCGAGGCGGCGAACGCGCCGACGCGGACGGTCAGATTGCCGGGATAGTGCGCGATGCGGTTCGCAAGCTCAATGCCGGCGAACACGTTTCCGCCCGGCGAGCAGATTTCAATCTCAACCTCGTCGCCGGCGGCTTCCGCCTTGTCGAGTGCCATGCGGACGCGGCTTTCGGGCGTGATCACGCCGCGCTGGATGAAGTCGTCAAGCCAGCTGCCTTCGTCGCAGTCGAAAGAGGCGTCAACGATGACGCCGCGAATTTGGAGTTTAGTCTTCATTCTGGTTGTCCTTGGGTTGTTCGATTACTGCGCCCGAAGCGGTTTCAAGCGCGGGGTGGGGGATTCCAAGCTTCTTGCAGACCTGAATCTCCTCCGCGACGTTCGTCAGCACATCGCGCCAGTTAGGGCCTAGCGTGTCGCGGTATGTGGTCAGGCCACCCTTAAGCTTCTGGACCGTGGCGGACGCCTCGCGGCCCTCGTCCACGGATGGCGGTGCCGGGTATTGCCAGGCGATGTCCTCAAACCACTCGGCGGATGGCGGTGCGTCGAGGGTCCCGGCGGAAACTGCGTGCTCGATGGCGCGGCGCGCCACCCAGTCCGTGAAGGCGTCTTCGAGAAACTGCTGGAAGTCCTCGAAGACGCGCCAGGTCATCATTATGTCGCCGCGGAATGCGGTGTAGGAGGTGTCGGCCTTGAGGCGTGAATAGGCGTGCGAGACGCCGAAGGCGGCGCCGCTCACATCGCTTGCGTAGTCAAGGAAGGCCGCGAGGTTCGGGTTCGGGCGGTTAGTCGGCGCGAGCTCTACTTTGTCGCCCTCTTTGAGGTAATCGACATTTCCGCCCGTGATATTCTCAAGGGCAGGCGAGTGCCAATCCTCTTCTCCGTCCTTGTTGTCCGCGTCTTCGCCGTCTTTGTCGCCGTCCTTGCCGTCGTCGTCTGGCAGGAGGCCGAGGTCTTGAGAGTCGGCGGGTTCCTTCTCGTAGACGGTCGCATAGCGGGCCGCGCCGATCTTGGCGCTCTGCATTTCGAGGCCCATGATCTCAAGCGAGTCGAGCGAGGTGGACGCGGCCGTAACGGCGTCGGAAACGCCGCGGTCTTGGCGCAGTCGGAACTTGCGCATCACGTGCAGCCAGTTCCGCTCGTTCTGCGGCATGTCCGGATCGCATGTCAGGACAACGGCTTTTTCGGCGCTCGTCTCTGTCAGCCCGCGTTGGAATGCGAGGACGACGCCGCACTTGCGGCCAAGTGCATCGAAGATGATGCCGCTTTCCTGGCTCATGCCCTTCTTCTTGAAAGGCTCGAAGCCGGCCGCGTCGAGATTGCATATTTTGTCGGCCTCGAAGAAGCAAAGGCGGCCGGTGCCGCCCTTCTTTGTGGCGCCGGTAAGGATGCCGTCGTCGAAGACGACGACGAATTCCCCGTCGAATGCAAGCGCATGGACGCAGAGCTGGAGGCATTCGCGCCAGGTCGAGCCGTCAATGAAGTCCGCGGCCCTGGCCCAGATGTCGTTGAACCACTTCGCGGCCTTGGCGAACCATTCGTCCTGCTGGCGGAACCTCAGCTTGCCGAGGGGACCGACGATGTTGCAGCGGAGAGTCCGCGAGAGGCCGCGTATCTGAGGGGAGTTGCGCATCAGGTCGCGGACCAGGCCGATGGCCTTCAGCCGCTCGTATGGGCGCAGGACGGTCTCTTCTCCGCCGGTTTCGACCCGTGCGGGACGGCGGACGCGGCCGCCGTCGGCGTTTTCGCCTGAGGTCACGTCGTAGCGGTTGCGGATTGACGCCGCGCGCCGGGCGGCGGGGCGCCTGGCGGGTGCGGGTGCGGGAACTGGAGCGGGCGTCGCCGCCTTCGTGGCCTTGGTCTTACGGGTGGCCATAGGCGCCTCCGTTCAGGATGTTGGGAGAGGTCCGGCGTATCGCGCCGCCTCTTGATATTGCGGCGATCTGCCTGTCTATGCGGGCGATCTCTGCCCTATATTGGTCAGGGGACCAGCGCGAATAGCTCTGCGAGTTTCCGGCGGTGCCGAGTGAGGCCGACGAAACGCCGGAAAGCAGCGCCTCTTCCAGCGCCGCTTCGATCTTTTCCCTGCGCTCGCGGAGCTTCGCGAGCCTCTTTGCTCTTGCCGTTGCCATGGTTTTTGGGGACAGCCCCCTCACCTAGTGCGGGCAAAACGGCGGTTTTCTTGCAATAAAATTTTTAATAACCTTGCTAGAATCCGCAATGTCTAGGAAAACAAAATTTTTAATAACCTTTCATTTTTCACGGCGTCAGATCCGACGCGGGCGGTTCGAGGTCTGCTTCCCGCGGCTTTCCGGATTCGAGCCATTTCAGCCTTGCGCTGAGGTCGGCAATGACCAGGCTCTCGTCGCAGCCGCAGCGCCGCGCCTTGAACTTGATGTAGTGGTCGGCCTTGGCCAGGTCCTTGTCGCGTGATTCGCCGTGCTTCTTGCCGGCGCGCCACATGTATTTCAGGGCGGAGCCGAGGATGAAGTCAAGGCGGGCGTCGGCGATGTAGTCTTCCAAGTCGCGCCCGTCCGGAAGTCGGTAGTAATCGGGATGGTCTATGATTTCGTTGTTTTCTGCCATGGCTTCAAATGTCGATGGGGTTTTCGGGTATGGAGTCGAAGTATCTTGGTCGCTTGCGCCTGGATAGCTCCATGCGCCAACGGGCATCGGAACACCAGCGGGGCTGCTCGGTCGCCTCGCGGAGAAGGCCGTCGTAATCTGAAATGAGGTAGTCTGAGACGTTGACGCGGTCTGCGGCGCGCTCTTGGCTTTCTTTGCGCCGGAAGGCGTTGTAGCAGTCGCGGCAGCAGCAGCGGTGGCGTTGGTTGCGGGGAACGAACTTTTTCCCGCAGTTCAGACATCTCTTGAGTGGCATTGTCGGTCTGGCCTCCCGTGGATCCCGCTGGTGAACATCATGGAAACGGTTGAAGTGTCAAGCCCTGCCGACATGGCCAGCGCCGCGAGGCCGGACGCAGCCGCGGCGGCGAGGCTTGTCCCGCTGGCCAGGCGGTATTCGCCATTCTTCCAGGGACAGCGTATGTCCACGCCTGGCATGAAAAGGTCGGCAATCGGCAAGCTGAAGTCGGCGACTTCGCCCGTGTTGTCGATTGCGCCGACGGAAACCACCTCGTCGAACCGTGCGGGGTATGCCATCCCCTTCGCCGGATCGTTGCCGACGCCGGCAATCACCAGCGCGCCGCCCGCGACGAGTTCCCGGATCGGGTCTCGCAGCTTGGACGCGCCGACATAGGCCGCAAGGGACAGATTGACGATGTGCGGCTTGAGGTTGATGGCGGTGCGGAGCGCGGTCAGGACGTTGGTGCAGCCTTCAAGGTGTCCGTCGCGGTCAAGCGCCTTATAGGAAATTATGTCGGCGCGTGGCGCCCAGTCGTGGATGATGCTGCAAACTGCGGTGCCGTGGCCGTTCTCGTCCCATGCGCCCTCTCCCCATACGAACGACGAGGCGCATGTCACATAGGGTGCGGCGGGGCAGCGGCGAGGCGCGCCGGTGTCGATGACAAGGACGCGGACGCCAGAACCGCCGGAAGCGCGCCACGAATCGGGAAGAGTCACGAACTCGGGCCCCCAATTAGATCCAAACAGCGCCCTTTTGATTTTCTTAAGCAGCCCCATCTATTCGCCCTCCTTTTCCATCAGCGCGTTCGCGCCCTCGGCCATCAGCGCGGCGTTGGCCTCCGACACCTCCGGCGCCGGCTCCAGCATCTCCGCTATCGGGTCGCCTGTCGCGTCCACAATCAGATAGCTCCCCCAAGTGGCCCTCTTGACCTTCCACGGCCTGGGGCTCGCGTAGTCCGCATTGGCGCTCATTCCGCACCTTCTTCCTTTGTGTGAAATCCATAAATGCCGCGAAATGGGCAGCAATCTTCGCCATTCCTGATTTCTTCTTTCGTGGGATGGAACACCCTGCATCTGCGGTCGGGCACCCCGGCCGCGTAACTTTCGCAAGTGCAAGTCTCTGGTTCCACGAACGGGTCGCGGCATCCGAAATGGACACACGACAGAACTCGCTTCTGTTTCCAGGTCAATTTCACTTCGCGCCTCCTTCCGCCTTGACGAATCCCGGCCCCCAGTCCTCGCCGAACAGATGCCGCTTGATTTCCTTCAGCAGCTTCATCTTACCTGCGCCCCCTTACCTTCCATCTTTTCGATCCTTCGTTCCATCTTCTCGATCATTCTTTGCTGCCGCTGGATCTGATATTCCCTTTCCGCGTCGCGCATTTCGGCTTCGCAACTCTTCCAGCCGATGAGAAAGACGATCACCGGAATAACAAATGCGACCGCTTCCATTATTCCGCGCCCCCTTCCTTCCTCGGCGGGGGGTTGTAGACGTCCTCAAGCCGGGAAGCGTAGCCGCCAAGCATCAGCGCGACGGCGTATTCGCCCATGCGCCGGCCCTTCCAGCACTTCAGCTCCATGCGCCGCATGTCGGCGGCGACGCTCCGCGCAACGGCGGCGACAGCGCTTTCTTCGGGTGTGGGCTTGCTCATTCCGCACCGCCTTCCGCCTTGCCTAGAAGCCAGGTAATCATTCGCACGATGTCCTCGGCGGTATCTAGTCCGCCGTCCCACGCTTTGATGGCTTCATAAGCCGTAGCGAACCTGTCGCAGTTGCGGGCGGGCGCGGCGTTGGAAAGGACGCGCCTTATTCCTCGACCATAGAGCCGGATGTTCATTGCCAGGGTTTCGTCGCCGCAATCGGCCGCAAAACTTTCCATGCGGCCTACAAGGGTCTCTAGTTCCTGGCGCAGCGCCGCCTTGTTTTCCTGTACGTCCCTGCAGACTTCGCATTTGCACATCATGGCGGTCTTAATCGCATCGGATTTGTCCCGTTTCCACGCCGCCTCGATGCGGTCGGCTAGTTCGGCCACGGTGACGCTGTCAATTTGGATAGGCTCTCCTATCCGGTTCGGCCTTCCAATCCGGTATGCGCATGGCAGCCCGCTAGTGCTCCCTATCCGCATCTCCCTTATGATGTCGATAACTGTTTCTTGGTTGTTCATTGCTTCTTGCCGCCTTCCTTGTTCGCCGCCTTGGCGTCGCCGTAAATCAACTCCGTGGCAAATAGCCACTCTGGGTAGCCGTCGATAATGTTGCCGTTGTCCGGGACGTGCTCGAAGTAGAAATTCCACGCTTCCTCTTGCGTCGCGAACCTGTCGCAGTTGCGAGGCGGGGCTGCAAGCGCGGCTTCGGCGTTTTTGACCGCCTGGAGATAGTCGATTTCGCGTTTGGGCATCCCGTTCTCGAATATCACCGCGCTAGTCGCCGGGGATTGGGCGACATACTTTTTAGCCAGAAACAGCGTGTCCTCCAGCGCCTTGCGCACCGCTGCCGCATTGCCAGGGGCCGCATCACGTATCGCAATTTCGACAGCGTGGATGGCCCGCAGAGATGCCGCATCACGCTCCCGCCGCGCAGCCGCATCGATGCGGTTTGCAATATCCCGCAGCAGCGCCGCGACGGACTCGTTCGATGTCTCCGCCTCGCCGTGCCTGTCGGCCACAACGGCGCGGTCGCGGATGTCCGCAGCGATGTCGGTTAGTGTCTCGTCGTTCATAGCAGCTCCTCCTGTTTCGGCACATAGCCCAGGCGGACGGCGTTCGCCGCCCTGTCCAGCGCTTCGTCGAAGGCACGCTCTGCGGCCTTGCTCTCACGCAGTGCGCGGTCTTGCCGCGTCTGGAAGTATTCTTTTTGACAGGTGCGCATGGCGCGCCCCTTCTTCAAGGCGTCAAAAACAAGGTCCCGAACCTCGTCAGTCATGTGAGCCGCCTTTCGTGTTTGATTGTTTGTTATTCATGTTAGTTCTCCTTGGAAGTTATCTGCGCGGCGTTGCCGACGAACGCCGGGACGAGCGGCGGGAACGGCGCGCCAGCCGCGCCGTGGTCGGCGCGCCGTGAAGCGCCATCACGGCGGATGGAGGAATGTCGGCGTTGTCCCATAGCCGATACCACGCCGCGGCGGCCAGACACCCGCCCATGCAGTCCAGCCAGTGGTTTTCCGCGCCAGGGCGGAGTGTCCAGCGGTAGAGTTCGCCCCTCGCGCCTGACGCCTTCTCGACAAGCCTCTCAGCCGTTATCTGGTTGCCGAAGTCCAAATGGTCGTTTGGATTGGAGCCGAAGAGGGAAATGGAGCCGGGCGTGAGCGGTTGAGCCAAAAAGCACCGTTGGGCCGTCTCTTTCCAGAAGTCTGAATTTTGAGCCGCAAAGCGGTCGCCGTCGATTTCCCTGAAGTCCACGTTGTTCGCCCTTGCGATCACGTTCCGGCCCGCTCCATCTTTGTAGCCTACGGAGTCGAAGCCGGCGCACGTCCAGACGTTGGCGCCGCGCCTCAGGCGGTAGAGCGTCGCGATCTGAACGACGATCCGGCGCATCCACCGGTGGTCAAGCCAGATCGCCGTCAGTTGCGCCGGGTTGCCCTTGGAGTCGGTCAGCGGCAGGCCGAGAAGGTGATCAAGCAGCCTGGCGAGGCCGTTCGCCAGAAGCCGCTCTTGCTCGCGGCCGCTCACGCCGACGGGAACAAGCCTGTCGCGCCCTGGATGGCGGCCGTAGTCCAGGACGGCCCCTGTCTGGCGCGGGCCGAAGGCCGACACCACGTAGTGCAGGGAACTCGCCATCACGTCGATGAAGGCAAGCGCCGTGGATGTTCCCGGCGGCATCCGGAAGCGGGGCACGCCGTTCACGCGCTCGGCCACCTGCTTCGGAGACAGTTCGAGGATGGTGGCGCGTCGCGGTGGCGATAGCTGGTATTCTGCCTGGAAGGCGTCTTCGCCGCCGCGCACGATCAGGTTGTAGGCGTGTTGCGTCGCCGAGAACTCGATGCGCGGATCGTAGTTCAGCGGGTCGAACAGCTTCGCGCCCGCTTCCATCTCTTCTCGGTGCGCCAGGTAGAACTCCGCGGCCGACTTCCCCTGCTGGCCGCCGTCGGCGGATGAGAGGTCTTGCTTGAAGAGGTCGCAGTAGTGGAGCCAAAGGTCTTCCCGAAGCGGCCAGCTTTCGACCATCGGGCGCGTGATCGTGCGCCATGCCGGTTCCCGCGTCGGGTCCGCGAATCGCTCTGAAAGGTCTTCCGGGCAGATCGGCGTCGAAGTCATCACCACGCTCAGCTGCCGTGCGCCGCCTAGGCCGAGAATGTCGCCATGGACCCATTCGGCCAGCTTCGCCGTCGTCGCCGACGAGGATGCCGTCTCGCGGGTCTGGATGTCGTCAAGCATCACGAAGTCCGGACGGTCGCTGCCCTCGACGAGGCCGCGCACCGCAGAGCCTGCGCCGTTTGACAGCAGCCGTGCGCCGCTTGCGGGCGAACCCTCCACGACTGCGAGCTGGATCAGCCCGGTGGTTTTCTTGATCTGCGTGCGCTTGCCGTTGAGCGTCTGCGCGGCCGCCTTCTGCGGAGTGCCTTCAAGGCGGCGAACCGGGATGGCCACATCAGGCCAGTCGGCGGCGAACTTGGGCGAAGTCTCGAAGAAGCGCCAGATGTCCGAAAGCGCCGAATCGGCGAGCGTCGCCTTCGCGCCGACGATCAGGCCGAAGCGGATGCGGCCGGTGACCATTGCCCAGGCTATGGCCAGTTTCGCCCATGTCGTCTTGCCACCGGCGCGGGGAAGGCGAATGTGCAGGAAGCCCGCGTGCTCGATGCCGTCTTGCAGCCCCTTCGCGTATTCGATCAGCCCCGCCGAGGGCTTGTGCGCCAGCATCCCGCGCCATCCGTCGTCGGCAAGGCCGTAGGCAAGCCCGAACTCGACGAGTGAGGCCGAAGCGCGTTCACGGCGTTCGGGATCGGCCACGGCCGGTAGCGGCCCGATCTCGTTGCGCCTGGAAACATAGTCCGCTACACGGTCCGCGCCGGAACGGCGCTCTGGCCGCTCAACCTCTACGGCTTCCGGCATTTCCATGCCAGGCAAAATTTCAAATTCTGTCAGTTCCGCATTCACTTTTTTGGTTTTTTGGTGTTAGTCAGTTTGCCACGCGCACCCCGGCGAGCGCCCTGCCTGTTGATGGTGCTTTTCGAAAGGACCCGACCGGGGGGGGTGCCTTCCGACCCCTTGACGCCCCCCTCGGCCGCGATGGCCTCTCGAAGGCTGTCAATGGCGCGGCGGATCGTCGCCTCGCTGCATCGTGCGGCCTTCGCCACCGCCAGCATCGGCGCCATTGGGTTGTTGATCATGAGTATCGCGGCCCATGCTTCCGTCTTCGTCATTGAGGCAAGCGCCTTGCATAGTCTAACGCAGAGGCCAAATGGCGACTCGCGGGGTGGTTCGTCGTCATTCGTTGCCGGGTCAGGCAAGCGGTCTAGGTCGGCAGGATCCCAAAATTCCAGTCGTCGTTTCATGCGCTAAATCCTCGTCATGGGTTGAAAGGTTCGTCGCATATGTCTTCGTCTAGGCCACCAGTGGTGGACATGGTGGATATAGACCCCTCATTTTCATTAAACCTCTGAAAATTTTCCTTAATATTATTTATATTAATATTGGGAGTTTTTTCGGGGTTTTCTCCAAAACGGCTATCCATGTCCACCATATCCACCAAAGACCCCGCACCCCGGTCTTTTTCCGCCGTGCTGAATCTGGTTCTAAAGGCACCTGCGTTCGGCTTGGCGAACTCTGCGGGCGGCTCAAGCCGCCACCATGTGTTTCCGTTCACGATCCGCGAGGTGAGGTGGAACACCTCAGCGTAAATTGGCCGTCCGCCACGGAGAAGCGAGCCGACACGGTGCGGCGAGAGCCAGGCTTTTGTTCTGTCGTCGTATTCCTCTTCTTTGACGAGCCATTCGGAGAGGCCTTTCGCGGTGCCTTCCCATGCATGGCCGAAGCGGCTGAGATGCTTGTAGAGCGGATTGCCGAAGACCTGATCGGACAGAACGGAAATTAGCGCCTTGTTGCTTTCCGCCTTTTGCAGAATCGCTTCTGTTTCGGCCTGGTAGCCTAGCGCAACGCCGCAGCGCCAGCACCAATCGGCCCAGTCGGGATGGCGCTTGTTGAATACGGCTGCAGGCGCGCCCCCGACGGCGAGGGCGTCCGCAAGCGTCCAGGCAACCCAGGTCATGAGGGCGTCGTATTTGCGTTCGATTTCGTCTGTGAGGGCTGCATCCGAAGTCTGGCGCGGCTTGCGGTAAAATTGGACATTGATTAGGCGGTCGGCAAGGCCGGCGTCTGTGGCGTATAGCGGATTGGCCGAGGTTATGATGATTGCCGACCGGCTTGAAAGAAAGACTAGCTCCTGGTCGTGGTAGAGTTTGCGCTTTTCGCGCTGGCCACCAGTAGAGGCGGCGGCTATTGCGTCGGGAAGCCATTTGCACTTTGAATCCACATTGTCGATTGTGGAAATGCCTCCATAACGGACCGACACCCAAAAATCGTCGGCGCCCGTGTCATCCTTTTTCGCGCTGCACAGTCGCGGCGCTAGGCCGAGGGCCTCGTAAATGCCAGTCGCCGTCCTCGTCTTGCCGCTGCCGATTTCGCCGCAAAGGCTGAGAGGGGGCTTGTTTTTGAAATTCCGTGGCAGCGACAGCGCCCATAGCGTTAGGAGCAGTGGCGACAGTGGATCGTCTGTGGATGTGTCGCCGATTATCTGAAGATCCCAAAGCGGTTCGCCCTGCAGGCGGTCTAGCAGCTTCCATTCCTTGCAGGTGCGGCCGGCGCTGAAAAGCACGTTGTCTGTGCCATTGTCCACCATTTCGACTGATTTGGCCGAAATGCGCGCCATGCGGCCGTCGCCGCAACTCAAATAGATCCGCTTGCCATCGTCGCTTGAACACCAGAACAGCGCAGGGACGATGCGCGGCGACCATTCGGCCCGTGCCGCGGCGTCCTCGCAGCTTGAGGCCAGGTGGCGGAAATCGACGCTGACGCGGTTGAGGCCGCTTTCCCAGGCGAGCCAGGTTGCAAAAATGGGCGATGAGACCTGCATCAGCTCCCGGCGGTCGCGGCAGAAGTAGAACGCGCCTGAAAGGTCGGTGGCCTCCTTGTCGAAGAAGAAACCGCCGTGCGCCCGGAGCCAGTTCAAGGCCGCCGGAATCAGCGCCTCGCGGCGCCCCTGCGCCGAATCGTCCTCGGCATGGGCTACGGCGTCGGCAATAATGCCGCGCAAGGTGGACATGTCTGCGTCCGTGGCGGAAGTTGGGCGGGGTGCGGGGTTTTCCACTTCCTCCGCGTCGCGACACCAGCGTTCGATTTCTTCGCGCGTCCACCCGGCGGCGAGCGCGTCGCTGATGTCTTTGACCTTGTGCCCGTTGACTTCGGCGGGGAGGCAGACGGCGCGGCAGGGCACGCCCGCGCTCACGATGCTGGCCTTGGCCTTAAGGGCGTGCGTCCGGCCTGGACCGTCGTTGTCGGCGATGATCGTCACCAGGCTTGCGCCGACGAACTCCGCGCCGTATTCGCCGCGCCATTTGCTGGCGCCGCCGAGAGCCGTGGTGGCGTTCAGGCCGACTAGCCGGGCGTTGTCGCAGTCCTTCTCCCCCTCGACCAACCAGACGGCCTCCCCGTGGGCGCACGCGGCCGCAAGCTCGGGCCATCGGTAGAGCGCCGCCACCTGGGAGGTGCCGCCCCATTTCCATCCGCCGCCTGGAGCTGGCGACATACGGCCAAATGACTTGGGTTGGTAGCGCACGACGCGGCAGATCGGGTCTCCTGTCCGCGTGTAGTAGTCGTAGCTGGCGACGATGCGCTTCTCGCCGTTCCTCGCCTGCGCCTGGCGCGGCGGCGGATCTGAAAAGAGGTCTTTTTCCTCGATGCCTAGCGCGTTGCAGATCGCGCCGCAGTCGCAGCCGGCGAAGCATTTGAGCAAAATGCGCCCGTCCCGCCCTTCGGCAACCGAAAGGGAAGCCGCGCGGTCTTCGTGCGCGGGGCAGCGGGCGCTCCAGCCGTTGCCGCTCTTTTTCACGCCCTGCAACCGGGGGAGGATGTCGGCGACAGTCATTGCGCGGCCCTCGTAGCGGCCTTGCCTGGGTCGTCGAGGCTGTCGTTGATCCAGCGCTCGATGTCGGCGACGCGATACACCACCGTGCCGGCGCCGCCTGCGGCGAGTTTGGCGCGGCGGATGCTCCCTGCGCGCCAGGCCCGCTCAACGGTCCGGCGTCCTATCCCATAGCGCTCGGCGATCCAGGCCGGGCGCTGCCACTCCGCATTGTTTTCTAGGTCTTTAGCCATGTGTGTCTCCCTAAAGGTTCCCCGTCTCTCCGGGGTGTCTTTTTTATGCGGGGTTTTCCCCGCCGTCGCGATTGGTTATTCCCTTGCCATGATGCTGCATCCGATGACATAGGCGAGGAGTGCCGCGCCACGCGGCTCGAAGATTGCCAGCACGAAGTATGCAAGCGTCGCGCAGATCCACGCCGCCTTGCGTTTCGTCGCCTGTTCCTCGGCGTATTCCGGGCACCGCATCAGCGCCTCACGTATGTCGTAGTCGTGTTGTTTCTTCATGGTTGTTTCTCCTTAAGCAGCTAGATCCACTTCGCACATTGCGGCCGCCGTGAGGACTGGCACGCTGTTTCCGATCTGCTTCACCTGGTCGCCGCGGTTGCCGGCTAGGATGTAGTCGGCGGGGAACGAGTGAGCCGCGGCGAGTTCGCTCGGCTTGAGCATCCGGATGAGGATGTCAACCAGCCGGCCGTCCGCCAGCATGGGAAGATTCACGACGGCGCTGTTGTTGCGCGTCGTGATGGTCTTGAGAGGTTCGTTGCCGCCGGTGACGCGGCCGTCGTCGTTCTTGTCGCCCGGATGCGACATGTCGATCACTATGGGCGTTGCCATGCGGATCGCGCCGGCCGTCGCGATGGTCGGGCATGGTTCGTCTATCGGCCGCGCCGCGGCGCCGCCCTGCTGGCCGAGAAGCAGCGGGGTGACGAGGCTCCAGCGGTCGTGCGTCGCCTGGGTGCCAAGCGGCTTGCCTGCGCTGTGCGCCTGGCCGTTGTTGGTGTGGTCCAGGATGATCGGCTGGCAAAGCATGTGGTGTCCGCCGCCGGCCGTGATGGTTGAAAGCGGCTTGTCGATGCTCTCGGCGCCTTCGTTGTTGCGCAGCTTGGCGATGAACGGCCGCACGATGCACGTGCGGTTCCAGGTGGGTTGCGTGAAAGCCGGCTCGTCAAGCGTCCGGAGTCGGCAGTTGTCCTTCCCGGCGGGGTCGAGGAGATCCATCTGGAAGTCCAGGCCGTTGAACTTGCGCAGCCCTGAGAAGATGCGGCGGAGAGTGTTTGCGGCCAGCGGCTTTGGACGGCTGAAGATGGAAGTGCCGAGGTCGTTGAGATCCAGGCACTCTCTGACGCTCTTCCACGGCTTGAGGGTCCGGCCCCATAGATCCGCTTCCGGGTGTTCCGCGTGAGTGGGTTCCGGCCAGCGTATGCGGCCGCATCCGCGGCGGACGGCCTTCAGGAAGAAGCGGCGGCGGGTTGTGGCGTCGCCGTAGTCGGCGCAATTGACGATCCGCCAGTCCACGGTGTAGTCCCTGGCCTCTATCGCCTTCACCCACGCCACGAAACAGGCGCCCTTCTTCCGTTCGATGGGCTTCCCGGCCTTGGTCAGCGGCCCCCATTCGACGAATTCCGGAACGTTCTCTATGATCAGCCGGCGGACGAAGAGCTGGTCAAGCCATGAAAGGATTAGGTCGGGTTGCGCCCGCAGCTGGTTGGAGCGCGGCTTGCCGCCCTTGGCGCGGGAGTGGTGCGTGCATGACGGCGACGCCCAAAGCAAGTCCACTTCGCCGCCCGGAACCAGGTCGGCCGGGACCGCCTCTTCAATCGACATCTGCTTGGTGTCGATGTCCGGGTGGTTGCGCCGCATCGTGTCCACGGCCACGGACCAGTGGTTGATGGCGAGGCCCTTGTGCTTGCGGCCGAGGCGGCGAAGCGCCAGCTCCATGCCGGTCGAGGCGCCGCCCGCGCCGCAGAAGAGATCAACCGTGTTTACGCACCGCGGCCGCCTCATTTGAGGTCCTCCCTGACGATCTCCGAGACGCCCTGCTCGTTGAGCCAGCCGATGGCTTCGTCTGGCGAGTCGAAGAACTCGAACGCCAGCGCCTCGCCGCCCTTCTCGCGGCAGACCTCGGCGCACCAGTGGCGGCGCGTCCTTTTGACGATGCCGACGGTCATTCCGCGCCCTCCTGCCTTGCGACCGTCTCGGTCAGCGCCCTGCGGCCCTCCTCGTCCAGGCCCTCGCGAAGCGCGTCGCGGGCGACGGCCCCGGCCTCCGCCATGGCCGCCTCGCGCCTGCGCTTGAAGCTCCTCTCCCGGTCGAACATCCGCTTGGCCGTCGCGCGGAGCGCGACCTGGAGCGCAACCACCTCCTCCAGCGTCGCCGTTCGCCTCGTCGCCATCCTGGCGAGTATTCCGATTGCCTCGGCCTTCGTCATCCTCCGGTTCCCGTTCGTGTCGTTGTCCATTTCCTTCCTCCTTGGTTTTGCTCCTAGGCCATCTTCCCGGCGTCCGCGAAGGCGCTGAGGTTGCGGCGCGTCGCCGACATGACGAACTCCCGGACGGTGGACGCGGGGAGCATGCGGATGAGCGCGTCAAGCGCCGCGTAGGCGGACACGCACTCGGCCGTTCTCGCGCCTTCCTTGGCGACGAGTTTCTTGATCGAGTCCGTGAGGCCCTGTATCTCCTGGTCCTTCTCGCCGAGTTTTTCTTCAAGCGCGGCGCGGGTGTGCTTGAGTTCATCCTGGAGGCCGTTGACCTTGGCTAGCTGCACGTCGACCACATGGCGCTCGTCGACGAGCTTGCTGTGGAGCGCCGAGAGATCCAAAATCACCTCGTCGGGGAGCTGGCAGAACATGTCCTTGGAGACGTGGGGTAGCGCCATGTATACGGGCTCGACGAGCAGCCTGTAGTCATGGGCTTCGACGAACTCGCGGCCCTGCTTCTCCATCCGTGCCTTGTACTCTTCGTATTGCATTTTTGTTTCTCCTTGGTTAGTTCCGGCCGCTTGCGTGGCCGGGGCGGTCTTTGCTAGAATCTCCCGCATGAATCGGAAGTATCGCAGTATTCTCAGCCGCGCCGGCCGTGCCGGCGGGCCAGTTGCCTTCGTCGGGGAGGATGCCGTTTTCGCGGCGGAGCTGATCGGGGCGGAGTTCGCCAGGGGCGTTGTCGGCGGGGCGGACGGCCTCGAAGTGCTTGTCACCGGCCTCACCTTCAAGGGGCGCAGCGCCGTTGACGAGTATTCCTTCCGCGGGCGCGTCGAGCGCCTCTATGACCTGCTCATAGGCGTTGTCGTCGGCGCGGTCACGACGCTTGTCGGCAGTCTGCTTGCGAAGTGCGTGATGGGCTAGCATGACCGCGGCGACCATCGTCATTCCTGCCAGGTATCCGCAGACGAATTCGAGTCTTGCATCCATTTTATTTCTCCTTGGTTGGGTTGGTTGAACCTTTGGGGCAAAAAACATTACACAAAAACTTTTTCTAGGCGCCGGGTTGGTTGAACCTCGCAAGCAAAAAACAAACGCAATCGTTGAATGTCATTTTTAACGATTCTGCCATGTGCTGGATCTTCAAGCAAAGGTCAATGTCGAGTTCAAGCGTGCATTCTTGCATTTCTGTTTCTCCTCACTTCTTCCTCAAATTTGAGCAGGTCTTCGTCCGTTAGCTCAATGTGCTTTGTTCCTCGGTCAAGTATCGCAGAAGCGACTTCGTTTCGCGAAAGCCCGCTTGCCTCGGCCATGCGATCAACCTTGAGGATGGTTTTTATAGGTATCTGCAACGACACCTTTCGCTTGTCAATTGCCGGCATGTTGCTCATGGTTTCTGGTTTCCTCCTTGAAAAAATTATGAAATTATTATAGCAGGGTTGGTTGAACCTGTCAAGAAAAATTTTTGGACATACTGGACATAATCAAAAAAAACAGCCGAAGCGGCGGGAGGTTTGGTTTTCCGCCCCGGTGTGGTATAATAAATGGCATGGAAAAGGAGGATCGCCTATGGCTGAAAGACTAAGGAGAACCGTCAGGTCGCTGTTTTCGGGGCTGCGCTATATCACGCTTGCGCCGCCGCGTCCGCGCCGCCATGTCAGGCGCGATCCCGCAAGGCACTGGATTAGGGCCGGCGAGCGCCTTTCGCGCGCCACCGAGGAGGTGGGCCGTGCGCTCGCGCAGTAGGCAGGTCGCCAAGACCGCCGCAGTCGCCGTCGATCGCGGGGGCGCCGCCGTCGTCGTTTCCCCATACCCGGCGCCGGAGCTTGTAAGGCAGTATGCGGAGATACAGCCGGACGCGGCCGACCGCATATTGAAGGTCGTGGAAAGGGAGCAGGAAGCCGACCTCGCGCTTGCGCGGCGGGAGGAGGCGCACGATTTCGCCCTGAAGGCCATCGGGATGGTGTCGGCGACGCTGCTGTGCCTGGGGGCGCTTGCGGGCGGAGTCCTGCTGATATTGCGCGGCGCCGTTGCCAGCGGTTGGGCGTCGCTGGTTGGCTCGCTTGTCGTTGTGTTCTCAATCATCGCCGCCGGGGGCCGCAGGCGATGAGCCGGCCATGCCGCCGCGCTCCAGCGCCGCCTTCGGGCGGCGTTTTTTTTTGCTTGACTTGTGAGTCCCAGTTGGTATAATGGAGGTGAACGGCTGGGGAACGCGGCATAGTGGACAAAGAGGACATGAAGGCATGGAACAGGCGAAAACGGCAGAAACCACCCCTTCGAGTCCTACCAGGCCCACCAAAGCACAATGTATTGTGCTTTATTTTTTTAATGGTGGATTTGCCGCTGTAGCGAGGTGAACGAAGGAGGACGACGCACGAGTGTGCGTCCCCTTAGAAGCAGAAGGGAAGCCACGCGACCGCATCCCGATTGAAAGCATAGCGGTCAAAGCCTGGCTTCTCGACAAGTTTGTCATCGACGAGAAGTTCGGGCCTTCCTCCGTCGCCGTCTCATAGCAGGGTTGCTTTTCTTTGTCAAGAAAAATTATGGAAATATGAGATAAATAATTGCGTCTTTATTTGGATATGGTATAATGGTTGGCGCGATGTTCAATGTCGAAGCATATAAGACGCTGGACGGAAAAAGCCCGTTTGAGGAGTGGCATTCGGGATTGGACGCATTAGCCAGGGCCAGAATCGACGCGAGGCTTGAAAGGGTTGCCGCCGGGAACTTCGGCGACTGGGGGCCGATTGAAGGTGCCGTCCGCGAGCTGCGCTTCCATTTCGGATCAGGCTACCGTGTCTATTTCGGCGTTGACGGCGAGACTGTCGTGCTGCTGCTCTGCGGCGGCGACAAGTCAACGCAGCGCCGAGACATCGCCAAGGCAAAGGCACACTGGCAAGACTATCTTTCAAGGAGGGAAGGCAAATGAAAAACTCACCGTCTGTTCCATACGACGCTGGCGCGGAACTTGTAGCCAACTTGGTCGAGAACCCGTCGGCCGAGGCCGCAGTCATCGATGAAATACTTGATGCCTACTCCGAAGGCGACCGCGATGGGGCGCTTCGCCTCGTCGGTCGGCTCCGTGAGGCGCGGCGCATCCGCGCGGCGGCGGCGCCAAAGCCGCAAAGCGCCACCGACACGGGCTTGGCGGCCTGCCCTCCACAGTCAAAGAAAAGGCGTGGGCAAAAGGTCGGGGCATCTAAAAAGGCTGTCTGTCCTGCATGATGCGGCGAACACCGCCGCGTTGACGAAGCCGCCGGTGGCGGCTTTTTTTGTTGCATTTTAGCGGGGATTTGATATGATTTTTAGGTGAACGAAAAACGGACGGGGAAAGAAGGATACAGGGAAATATAAGCGCAAATAGAAGGAATAAGAGGGGTGCGCGGCCCTTGTTTCCTACCAGGCCCACCAAAATGCGAGACAAGGCGAAAAAGAGGATTCTCGTTGTCGTGGCCGAAATGGGCCACAACTCACAGCGCGAAATCGCTGGCATCTCCGCCTGGGCCAAGGAGACCGGCTGGTTCGTCGATGTCGTCGAAAGCTACTATTTCGGGGGTAGTCCCGACTTCGCCAAGTGGATTGACTTCTGGAAGCCAGACGGGATTGTCGTCGATCCCATGTTCGCCACTGCGGTGCTGGAGGAGAAGTCAGCCGCCACATTGCCGCTTGTAGTGTGGGATGCCGCCGCGGCGTCGGCCCCCCATGTTGGCTGTGCCTGCGCCATAAACGATTCCACCTCCGTCTCTGACGCCGCCGCGCGCGAACTGCTGGAGACCGGATTCCGTCGCTTCGCCTTCGTGCCGGCGCTGGACAATCCTATCTGGAGCCGCGAGCGCGGCGCGGCTTTCGCCGAAGCCATCACCGCATTGGGCCGCCAGGTCTCAGTCTTTGCGCCAGCGCCGGGCGACGTTTCCGACGCGCGCCGCTTCCGCGCCGGACTCTCGAAGTTCCTCGCCGCCCGCAAGAAGCCATGCGGAATTTTCGCCGCCAACGACGCCACCGCGATGCTCGTGCGCAACGAATGCGCCGCCCTAGGGCTGCGGATTCCGCAAGATGTCGCGCTCATCGGCGTCGATGACAGCCCCATTTACTGCGAGCGCGGCGAGCCGACGCTCACGAGCGTCCGCCTCGACATCGAGGGTGGCGGTCGCGCCGTGGCGGAACTTCTCTCCACGCTGATAAGGGATGGCGCTGGCCGCATCCGCCGCCGCGCTTCGGGCGGCGGCCCCGTCGTCCGCTATGGCGTGGAGGGAGTCGTGCGGCGCGCCTCCACCCGCGTCCTGCAAGTCTTCGACGCCCGTGTGTCACGCGCCCTTGAGTGGATAAGGCTAAACGCCTGCTCGCCAATAGACGTCGATGACGTTGTCGCCGTCATGGGCTGCTCGCGCCGTCTTGCCGATCTCAACTTCCGCAAGGCGACGGGGCGTTCGATTCTCGACGAAATCCACGCAAGGCGCCTTGACGAGGTCAAGTCGCTTTTGAAGCGCGACGACATCCCAATCGGCGAGATTCCCGGCCGTTGCGGCTATGTCCAGGGCCCCTACCTCGGCATCCTCTTCAAGCGCGTCACAGGCCGCACGATGCGCCAGTGGCGCCAGGCCTGGCTCCGCCGGCACGAATAAGGTTTCGCGCTGCACCAGACTTCCAAACATCCAAGGCGCTTGCGCCAAACCTCCAAACTTTGCCCCAAGGGCAAAAACTTCTTAGGCGTTTACACCTCACTATTTCCTAATTGGCACCATTATTTTTTCCTAATCGGTAGCATTTTTCTTGACTGGCTGGGCGCTAAAGGGTAGAATGATTGCCGCTCCCCGCATTGGGATTGGCCCGGCGCGGACAGGGCAAAAGGAGATTCTACCCAAATGAAACATTCTATCCTCCGCACCTCCGGACTAAGAACGGCGACCGTCGCGCATGTCCTCGGCTTCACGCTTGCCTTCGGCTCCGCCATCGCGCTCGCGGATGGTTCGGCAATCCGCCATCTTGCGGACACCTACCTCCAAAGCGACGGCACACAGGCCATCAACCTCGAATACTACGCCAACCCCGGCACCCGCGTTGTCGCGGTCTTCGAGCCAGTAGCCACCAACGGCACTCCATACGTCTTCGGCTCGGCGTTCAGTTCCAAGTCCGACTTCCAGGAGGGCTGCTATATGCAGAACGGCGAGGTCAATTTCGTCTGCGGAGACCTCTGGAGCGGCACAGGAAACGCCTGGGGCCTCGGTTCCGGCGTAAAGGCCACGCGCTCGCGTTTCACCGCCGACCTCGACATTAGGAACTCGCTCGCCACGCTGAAGAGCGGCGATTCCGTCGTCTGGAGCAAGGCCATCACCTCGACGCGCACGAAGACCGACAACGTCCCGCTCCACGTCTTCGCCAACCCGCATCCCTACGAGCAAGGCGGCCAGACTGTCATCAATCCCCGCGACTTTTCCAGCGTGAAGCTCTACTCGCTTGCCATTTACGATGGCGGAACGCTCGTGCGCGACCTCGTCCCCTACGGGCGCGGCGCGGTGACGGGCCTTCTCGACCGCTGCTCCGGCAAGGTTTATGTCAATTCCCGCGCCGAAGCCAATCCCTTCATTCTCGGCACCGACGACGGCTACGTCCGCAGCGACCGTACGAAGAACAGCGGCCAGTGGCTCGACACCGGCTACACCTGCGGCCCGAACACGAAAATCGAGGTTGATTTCGCCATGCTGGCGACAAACGTCCAGCAGCGCGTGTTCGGTGCGGGATCCAGCAACATGGACGGTCTAATTACCGACTTCTACGTGAACGGAGGCGGTGTGCTGGCCTACGGCTGGGCGAACGACACCGGGGAAGGCCATTGGACGGCAACAGGCATCAAGGCCGACACCGAACGCCATGTGTTCACAATCGACTCGCAAAGCGGCAACGTAGCACTCACCGACGCCAAGGGCTCCGTCCTGTACTCCGGAACGCTCGCCACCACACGCTCCAAAACCGGCGCCACGACGCTCCGCCTTTTCGGCGGCGTGAACACCAACGGCACCGGCGGCGTCACCTACAACAACGCGGGATCCGTCCGCATCTACGGATGCAAAATCTGGGATGGCGATTCTCTCGTCCGCAACTATAAGCCGCGCATAGTTAATGGAGAAAACGGCCTTTACGACGAGGCAAACGCCACCTTCTGCGGCGCGGAACTCACCAAGCCGTCCTCCGCCCTTCAGGCCGGCGGCGCCATCGCCTGCTCTTCCACCGCAGATGGCGACGCCTACATCGAGGCGACTGGCGCACAATACATCAACACCGATTTCAGCCCAACCCGCGACACGCGCGTTGACATCGATTTCAGCACGGACACCCTCACCGGAACCCGCTTTGCCTTTGGCGCAATCGCCGACTCGGCATGGAACGGCGCGGCGAATCTCGGTATCTACCGCCAGGACAGGGCCATTGCACTTCGGTATTGGAACGGTTCGGCCACGAGAACATGCGGGTTCAAAGGCAACGGAACGGCGACACATACGCGCTACAGGGCCCAAGTTGATCAGAAAAGCGCCAAGGCATACTGGCATGAAGGCGAGACCTCGACAGAGTTTTCCCCCGCATTGCCGTCGTCGATGTCCATTACCGCCCCCATCTGGCTCATGGCAGGCCAATACGGCGGCACTGGCGGATACGGCTACTGGTATGGCCGACTCTACTCTTGCGACATCTACGACAATGGCACCAAGGTCCACTCCTACGCCCCTGCGCTTCAGAACGGCATCGCGGGCCTCTGGGATTCAGTCGGCAAGACCTTCCTCGCCAACACCGCCAGGGCCGATGGCACGGGCTTCACCCTGCACGGTGCAGGCGTGAACGGCTCCGGCATGGCCTTCACCGAGCATCCGCAGGGCGGAAGCATCTCGAGCGACGGCACCCTCACACTCTCAGCCTTCGCCCCAGGGGCCGTGGGCTACCTCTGGCTCAAAAACGGCGAGATCATTGAGGGCGAAACGGGCCGCACGCTCACCGTCTCCTACGGCCGGGGCGGACAGACGGACACCTACCAGTGCCTTGCGCACTACAACCTCTTCGGCTACGGGCTGTCTGATGCCGCCGAGGTGTTGAGCACGCCAGGTGCCTTCGTGATTACGGTGCGGTAGGGGAGCAGGGGTGAGTCTTCGCGCCTCATTCACTATTTCTTTCGTCAGGCTTTGCCTGATTATCGGCGTCTTTTGCATTGAATCCCATGCCTCCGACTCACTCGTCGCTCGTCACTCGTCACTCGTCACTGGGGGAAGCGGCCCCGCCGCTTCCCCCTACGGCGTCTGCGCGCATCTGCACCGCATGAAGGACGAGGCGTTCCGCGCCGAGGAGTGCTTCTGGATGACGGCTGCGGGAATCGGGCGCGTCCGCTTCGACCTGGAATGGTGGCGCGTCCAGCCGGAACCGGACGCACCCTTCGACTTCTCGCACTATGACGCCGTGATCGCCGACGCAGAGGCGCACGGCGTCACCGTTCTCCCGATTCTCTACGACCTTCCCAAATGGGCGGAGCCGGTCTGGGAGCATCTGCCGGAATGGGGCGCCTTCATCGAAGCCGTCGTGTCGCACTACGGCGACCGTCTGCCGGAAATCGAAATCTGGAACGAGGAGAACATCAGGGTCTTCTGGCGTCACGAGCCGGATCCTGCCCATTATGTCGAAGTGCTGCGCGTCGCCTACCAGGCCGCGAAGAAGGCGAACCCGCGTGTCCGCGTCCTCTACGGCGGGACTGCCGCCGGCGTGCCTGGCGAGGCGGACTTCGTACGCAGAACCTACGAGCTTGGCGCGGCGCGATGGTTCGACGCTATGAACTTCCACCCATACGGACAGCCGCGCGCGCCGGAAGGTCTGCTCGACACAGCCATAGAAGCGCGCCGCGCCATGATGGCGGAGTTTGGCGACGCCGACAAGCCCATCGCGATCACCGAGCACGGCTGGCCGACGCACGACATGCGGGCCGAGGGAATCGCGATACTTCGCGCAGGTCTCAAAATCGCTCGCCCTGAGCAGCGCGTCTGGCGCGTGGCGTATGCTGCGACGTCTTCCGGCGAGATGCCACACGCCGTCGCAGAGGCTCTGGAAGAGGCCCTTCCTACCGGTTCCACGGTTGAGACATGCCATGGCGCGCGGCTCCGCGAGAGGCTGGCAGCCGGCGACATCGATTGCGTCATCTACCCCTTCGACGAAACCTATCCCGCCGACACGTTTGAGGACGTGCGGGAATTTGTCGGTAAGGGCGGCGTCCTGGCCGATTTCGGCGGGATGCCTATGTGGTATCCGGCGCGCGAAACCGCGCCGGGCGTCTTCGCGCTCGGCGACCAGGAGGAACAGAACGCGAATCGTGATGCGCTGCGGATTGCGGTGTCGTCGTGGTGGATGGACGATGCGCTGCCGCGGGAGACAAAGGCGTTCCCCACCGCCGCCGCGACGGCAACCGGCTACCGGGGCGATCCCGCCGGCGAGCGCGCGACCCGGTTCCAGACGCCGCGTCTCCTGCGCGAGGGGGACGAGTTCATCCCGCTTCTCGTCGCGCAGGACGGCAAAGGCCGCGACGCCGTCGCGGCGAGCGTGACGCGCCTCGCCGGCGGCAGGGAAGGCTGCGTCATCATCTCCGGCCTCTACGGCCACGGCCAAAGCGAGACAGTCGATGAGACGGTCCAGGCGCGCTACCTCGTGCGCTCGCTGGCGATTTCCTTCGCCGATGGGGTGGAGTCCTACTACTGGTATGAGCTGCGGGCCAACGAGAATGATCCGACCTACAGCGAAAACCACTTTGGTCTCATGCACCACAACCTCACGCCCAAGCCGGCCTGGGGGGCCTATCGGAATTTCATCCTGGCGCGGCCGCCCGGATCAATTCAGGCACCCGGCCCGTGGAGGGACAAGGACCTCAACTTCTACTACCCGCAATGGGTGAAGCCTGATGGCACCTCCGCCGGAGTCCTCTGGAAAACCGGCCCCACCGAACGCATGTCGCTGCGCTTTGAGGAGGCGGCTCCCCGTCCTGCCGGCGCGGTCCTTCAGATTGCGCCATCCTCTATCTGCTTCCGCGACTGCACAGGCCGCCTCATGCGCCCTGCTCGCACTGCGCCCGGAACCTATCTCGTCCCCGTCGGCGAAAGCCCCGTTTTTTTCGAGGGCGGCGCATTCCTCCCTCCCGCCGGGAAATGACACCGGCCATTTTCGGAAAAAGGTATAATATGTGGGAAAATGCGGGGGAAGATAAAAAAGAGGATTCTCGTTGTTGTGGCCGGCATGGGCCACAACTCCCAGCGTGAAATCGCCGGCATCTCCGCATGGGCAAAGGAGTCAGGCTGGTCTTTCGACGTCGTCGAGGGCAGCCATTTCGGGAGTACTCCGAATTTCGCCAAGTGGATCGACTTTTGGAATCCTGACGGGCTGGTCGTTGATCCCATATACGCCCACGAGGCCCTTGCCGACGAGGCGGCGTCCGCACTTCCGCTAGTCATTTGGGACGCGGCCAGGGCAGAAGGTGAGATGCCGCGCCGAAGCGCCAGCGTCATAAGTGATCCGGAGGCCATTGCCGATGCGGCAGTAGGCGAACTGCTGGAGACGGGGTTCCCGCGCTTCGCCTACGTCCCCGCGGAGGGCAACCCGCTGTGGAGCCAAGAGCGCGCGGAGGCCTTTGCGAAGGCCGTTGCGGCCTTTGGCCGCCCGGTGTCGGTCTTCTCGCCTGGGCCAGGCGACGTTTCCGATGCGCGCCGTTTCCGCGCTGGACTCTCAAAGTTCCTCGCCGCTCGCAAGAAGCCATGCGGCGTCTTCGCCGCCAATGACCCGACTGCGGCGCTTGTCCTAAATGTCTGCACCTCGCTGGGGCTTCGCGTCCCGCAGGACATCGCCCTTCTAGGCGTCGATGACTCCCCAGAATACTGCGAGCGCGGCGAGCCGACCCTTTCCAGCATAAGGGTGGACATCGAACATGGCGGCCGCGTCGCTGCAGAACTTCTGGCCTCCCTAATAGGAACCAAAACTCCTAAACAATCTGTTAATCCATCAATCAAACAATCAAACAATCCCTCAATCAAACAATCCATCAATCCCCCTCCCTTTGCGCGCTATGGCGTTGAGCGCGTCGTGCGGCGCGCTTCCACCCGTGTTCTACGCGTCGCCGACGCCCGCGTTTCGCGCGCCCTTGAGTGGATAAGGCTAAACGCCTGCACTCCCATCGGCGCCGACGACGTGGTGGCCGTGATGGGCTACCAGCGCCGTCTGGCCGACCTCCACTTTAGAAAGGCGACGGGGCGCTCAATCCTCGACGAAATCCACGCCTGCCGTTTGGAGAAGGCCAAGTCGCTTTTGAAGCGCGACGACATCCCCATCCGTGAAATCCCGACGCACTGCGGCTACGACCGGGGGCCATTCCTGGGCATCCTATTCAAGCGCGTCACAGGCCGCACGATGCGCCAGTGGCGCCAGGCCTGGCTCCGCCGGCACGAATGAGGATTCGCGTTTACGTCCCATCATTGCTTGATTAATATTTTAATAGTTGCTGATTTGATAGTATTTTTCTTGACTGTCAGGTTGGCAACTGGTAAAATGGTTGCCGTTCCTCGCATTGGGATTGGCCCAAGGGCGGGTGCGACACGAGAGGTTCGACACATGACTATAAGAAGCATCAAGTGGCTTGCCGCTGCTATGGCGGCAGTGGCGTTTACAGGAGGTCTCTCCGGCGCGGATGTGCCATGGACGTTCATAGGCGACGACACACGCCCTGCGGCGAGCACGGCAACAAGCGCGACTGCCTTGGCGTCGTTCGCCTCCTGGACGATGGCCATAGACGACGACACGTCGACGGCGATTGCCTTCAGTTCGTCCAAGCCTGGTTTCGTCATCATGTTCCGCTAGGGGAGGCCGCACCATGAAGAACAGATTTTTCCTTTTCGTCGCGTTCGCGTGCCTTGCCCCGGCAGCGCTCCTTGCAAACCCCGGCGCGCCCCAGGTCTCGAATGTCGCCGTGCAGTCCTCATCCGGCAGGGCCATTGTCACCTACGCCCTTGACGAGGCCGCCATCGTCACGGCGGAGTTCTTTGCCGACGGAGTGGCAATTCCGGACGAAAATGTCCAGACGCTTTCTGGCGACATCAACCGAAAGGTCGCCGCCGGCAATGGCCACTCGTTCACATGGAAGGCCTGCGATGATTGGCCCGACCACAATGTGGCGGCTTTCACCGTCCGCCTCACTGCCTGGGCGCCGCTGGCGCCGCCCGACTACATGGCCGTCGATCTCCGCGCAGACGCGCCCTCGCCGCGCATCCGCTACTACGCCTCGTCGAACGCCGTCCCCGGCGGCGTCACAAGCCGCATCTACAAGTCCGACTTCCTCCTCATGCGCCGCATCCCCGCCGCGATGATCCGCCACCGCCAGGGCAGCCCGGCGACCGCGACGGTCCGCGGCAACAATGAGACGGCCCACTACTGCACCCTCTCCGAGGACTACTACATGGCCGTTTACGAGTTCACCGAGGCGCAGTTCGCGCTTGTCGGCGGCTCGCGCGCCAAGACGACGTCCTTCGATGTGGCGGATGGCGAGGACGCGCGATACTACCCGCTCACCGGCGTGTACTGGTACAACAACGTGCGAAGCGACGGCAACAGCGTTGCCAGGACGGATCCGCCGAACCCCAACAGCATCCTCGGCAAACTCAACACGCGAGCGGGGGTCTCCACCTTTGACCTCCCCACGGACGCGCAATGGGAATACGCCTGCCGCGCCGGGACGGACACGAGCCTCTACGACGGCACCGAGGCGGCCTACAACGGTTCCGGCCTGACGCACCTCCAGGCCCTCGCGTGGATTGGCGGCGACGCCCCGAATGCGGGCGGCCATCCGCACGAAGTCGGCCTCAAGGTGCCCAACGCCTGGGGTCTCTACGACATGCTCGGCAACGTCCGCGAATGGTGCCGCGACGGCAACGCCGCCTACGCGAATGACGCCGACGTCGCCGACCCGATGCTCTCCGGCAACTACATGATGCGCGGCGGCGGCTGGAAAGACGGCCCCTACAACTGCAGGTCCCCATACCGCAACGACAGCCATGGCGGATGGTCGGGCGAGCAAAACGGCAACTGGAAGTACTACGGATTCCGCCCGATGTGCGCCATCCCCGCCGAACGATAGTGAAAAAAGGAAGGAGATTTCAGAATGTCAACCACGAAATACACGAAACACACGAAAAGCAATCCGCGTGCATGGGGTGTCGCGCTTCTCTGCGGCTTCTGCGCCGCGACGGCCTTCGCGACGCCGACGGTCTCCAACGTCACCATCGCGCAGGATTCCGCCACCAAGAAGGTCACGATCACCTACGACCTCGACGAGGAGGCCATCGTCACGGCCGACATCCTCGTTGGCGGCGAGATCCTGCCTTTCCCTCCGGAGCTGGCGGGTGAAGTGAACCATCTTGTCGCCGCCGGGACCGGCAAGGCCATCGTCTGGAATCCAAGCATCGACTGGCCGCTCCAGTCCGCCGCCAACGTCACCGCCACAGTCAGCGCCTGGACGAAGGAAGTGCCGCCCGACTACATGGTCGTCAAGCTCTTCGACGACGCCGTCGGCGTGAAACGCTGGTACTACGCCTCGCCGAACGAAATCCCCGGCGGCGTCACGAACCGGATTTACAAGTCCGACTACCTGCTGATGCGCCGCATTCCAGCCAAGGGCATCAAGTCCCGCCTTGGCAACGACTCGACCCGCACCATTGCCGGTCCCGCTTCGCAGACGCACCTCGTCTCGTTCACGAACGACTGGTACATGGCGATTTATGAATTCACCGAGGCGCAGTACGCCCATATCAGAAGTGGACGTTCCGGTGGCCCCTACTTTACTGGAGCTGATTACGCCGACGAGCATCCATATCTTCCCATGACTGGCATTTTCTATTTTCATGATAATGCCCATCTGCGCGGAGCGGATGGCTCCAGAGGAGCAGCCCCGCTCGCCTCCAGCCTTCTCGGCCAGCTTCGGACGCGTACGGGCATAACGACTTTCGATCTCCCAACCGATGCGCAGTGGGAGTATTCCTGCCGTGCCAAGACCGCGACGACGCTCAACGACGGCACGGACACCGCCTGGAACGGCGCGGGCGTCAACAACATGAACCGCGTCGCGTGGAGCAACAAGAACGCCGGCGGACGCCCGCACGAGGTTGGAACCAAGGCTCCGAACGCCTGGGGACTCTACGACATGCTCGGCAACGCCTCCGAGTGGTGCCGCGACTGCGAACACACCTACACCGACGTGGACGACGATGTCGATCCGATTTGGGCGGGGTCGAAATACTGGCGACGTGGAGGTGCCTACGAACACGATGGCTGGGATGTCAACTCCGGCTCCCGCAATTTCAGTCATGGCGGCTGGGGCAACGACGGTAATAAGTGGACAGGTTTCCGCGTGATGTGCCTCCTGCCGGAATAGCGGGCTTGGCGTTCCATGAAACGATTCCACAAACAATTATTCATTATTCATTATTCATTATTCATTTCGGCTACGGCATTTGCCGCAGCCGCTTCCCCATACGGCGCATGCGCCCACCTCCCGCGCGATGAGTTCGACCAGCGCGAGGGCATACTCAGCCTGATGCGCGTCGCCGGCATCGGTAGCGTCCGGTGCGACCTCGACTGGGCGGCCTGGGAGAAGGACAACGCCTACCCCCGCTTCGCCGCCGTCCTCGACGCCGCCGAACGGGAGGGCGTCACAGTCCTGCCCATCCTGGGAGGGTCGTCACCGCGCCGCGTCCTGCCATTCGAGGAGCATCAGGACGAGTTCCTCGCCGCCTTCCGCCCCTACGTGGCGGACGTCATGCGCCGCTTCGGCCCGCGCCTCCCCGCCTTCGAGGTCTGGAACGAGCCCAACCTCCCCGGCTGGTGGAACCTCCCGAACCCGACGAACTACCTCGCCGTCCTCAAGGCCGCCCACGACGAGATCAAGGCCGCGAACCCCGATGCGCTCGTCTGCCTCGGCGGCGTCTCCGATGTGGGGCTGGGCTACATCCGCGCCCTCTACGAACTCGGCGCCGCGCCCTATTTCGACGTCGTCTGCTGCCACCCCTACACGATACCCCTCGCCCCCGAGGGGGCTCTTGACGCCAAAATCGAATCGCTGCGCGCGCTGATGGCGGAGTTCGGCGACGCCGAAAAGCCAATCTGGATAACCGAAGTCGGCTTCCCGACGCACAAAAACGGCGTCGGCACCGTTGAGACGCAGGTGCTGCTCTCCGGCCTCCGCATCGCGAGGCCCGAACAGCGCACCTGGCGCGTCGTCTGCGCGTCAATAGCGCCCGAGGGCAAGACTCCCCCGCAGGACTTCGCCGGCGAACTCCTCGCAGTGCTGCCCCCCGGCTCGACGGCCGTCTGCTGCGCGCCAGACGAACTGCGCGAAAAGCTCGCGGCCGACGCCTTCGACGCCGTCGTCTTCCCGATGGACGGCGAGGGCTACCCCGTAGCCGCCGTAGAGGCCGTGACCGACTTCGTGCGGCGGGGCGGCGTCCTCGTCGAGACTGGCGGCGCGCCGCTGTACTTCCCCTACCTCTGCGATGCCGGCGGCAACGTGGCAGAGGACAAGACCCGCGACCCCGCTGCCGACCGCCGCGCCCTTCGCCTTGGCTTCTCGGCCTGGTGGCTCGACCCCGACCTTCCAACGAGGACGGAGGTCTTCGCGACGCCCCAGGCGCTGGAGGCGGGCTTCAAGCCGCATCCGGCGGGCTATGGCGGGACGCGCTTCCTCACGCCCGAGTTCCTGCGTCCCGGCGACGAGTTCATCCCGATTCTCGCCGGCAAGAGCAAGTCCGGCAGGGAGATCGCCGCAGCGGCTGTCTTCAAGTTCGGCAGCGACTTCAAGGGCGCCCTCGTCGTCAGCGGGATGCAGAAGGGCTTCGGCCCCATCGCGCACAGCGAGCGCCAGCAGGCGCTCTACCTGGCGCGTTCGATTCTTGTCGCCCTCGCCGAAGGCGTTGACAAGTTCTACGCCTACGAGCTACGCGCAACCGAGGCAGACCCTTACTACAGCGAGAGCCACTTCGGCATCGTCCACCGCAACCTCGCGCCGAAGCCGGCCTACAGTGCATACGCGGCGCTCACCGACCGCCGCCCCGCCGGCTCCGTCCAGAAGCCCGGTCCCTGGTGCGACAAGGAGCGCAAGCTCTACTTCCCGCAATGGACACGCCCCGACGGCGCGGCCGCCGGCGCTATCTGGACAACGGGCGAACCGCAGAGACTCGAATTTGAATTCGACTCCGACGGAGTGACCTTCATGGACGCCTTCGGGCTTCCGCTCCCCCTGCGCCGCACAGGTCCAAAACGCTTCTCACTTGACATCTCCGACGCCCCGATTTACTTCACCGGAGCCTTCCTGCTTCCCTCTGGCGAGTAACCATTGCGTTGCCGCCATTTGCTTGTTCGTTCGTTGATTACTGGGCCTCTTCGGATCCGGACCTTGACATTTTCTGGTGAATTGTCCATGATTGATGGCTGCTGAAGAAAATGAGAGGGAAGACGAAAAAGAGGATTCTAGTTGTCGTGGCCGAAATGGGCCACAACACACAGCGCGAAATCGCAGGCATTTCACAATGCGCGAAGAAGACTGGCTGGTTCGTCGATGTCGTCGAAGGCCGTCATTTTGGCGAACGGCCGGACTTCGCCAAGTGGATTGACATCTGGCGTCCGAGCGGGCTTGTGGTTGACCGGCAGTACTACCGTCAGGCGCTGGCCTGCCGGGAGGCGCGCCGCATCCCCATGGTGATCTGGGACTTGCGCCCGACAGAGGCACTCCCCCGGCTCTGCGTGGCGGCGGCGAGCGACCCCATGGCCCTTGCGGAGGCGGCCGCGCGGGAACTCGCGCGGACGGATTTCCCCCGTTTCGCCTTCGTCAATGCTTTTGGAGCCCCAAAGTGGAGCCGCGAACGCGGCGATGCGTTTCTGAACGCCGTGGCGTCGATGGGCCATCCGGCCACCGCGTTTACGCCTCCGGCCGCCGATGCCGCAGACGCGGCGCGCTTCCGCAATGCGCTCACCCGCTTTCTGCGCGGCCTTGAGACGCCTTGCGGCATTTTCGCCGCGAACGACCAGACCTCCGCGCATGTGGCGAGTCTCTGCATGTCTCTGGGGATTTCCATACCCAACGACATCGCGTTGATTGGCGTGGACGACAGCCTGGAATACTGCGAACAGAACGAACCAACGCTCTCCAGTGTCCGAATCGATCTGGAGGGCGGTGGAGCGGCTGCCACAGCGGCCATCGTTGAACTCGCGGAGTCGGGAAGCCGCCATGGCCGCGCAAATGGACGATTTGTGCGCTATGGCGTGGAAAGCGTCGTGCGTCGTGCTTCGACCCGCACCCTGAGAATCCCCAGCGGCATTGTCATCCGTGCCCTCGAATGGATTCGGAAAAACGCCTGCCGGCCAATCGTCGCCGCCGATGTCGTCGCCGCGCTTGGCTGCTCGCGGCGGCTTGCCGACTTGCGCTTCCGCCAGGCGACTGGGCACACCATCCTGGACGAAATCCACTCGCGGCGTCTGGAAGAGGCCATGTCGCTGCTGAAAAGGAGCGATGTCCCCATCGAGGAAATCCCGGAAAGGTGCGGCTACCAGCGAGGTACGCACCTGGGGTTCCTTTTCAAGCGCGCCACGGGCATGTCGATGCGCCAGTGGCGTAGCCAAGCGAAAAACAAATAATGGGGAAACGATAATTGTCTTTAGTGTGGATGGAAAGCAAAAAAGCCGTTGCCGAAATGACCTGTGTAATAATTGCCGAAATGGCCTATGTCAGCCATTGAATCGGTGCGGCGGAAGTGATAGAATAGTTGGCGTTCCAAGTGGGGATCCATGCCGTGTGGCAGCGCTCCATTGAACAACAACGAACACATCAAGGAAACTATCATGAAAATCCGACCATGCCTTTTGGCCTCCCTAGCGCCCACTTCCGTCGCGGCCGTGCTGTCGCTATTCGCCCTCGTGCCCATCCACGTCGTGGGCGAAACGGTGTCCGGCCTTGTCGTCGTCTCGAACGAGACGGCAGTTTCATCGTGGACGGTCGAGCGCGGCGGCGAGCTACGCCTCGGGGCCGAGGTTGCCGATCCTCTCGTCCGTTGGACCTTCGACAACGCTGCGCAACCTGGAAAAGACACGGGTTCGCTCGGGAAGAACTTCAACTTTTCCGCTTGCATGGCCGCTACGAACGATGCCCGGCGCGGACGCTGCGCGTATTTCGACGGGTCGGGCCAGGTGTGGGTCTCGACGGCGGCCGGACTTCCGTCCGACACGGCGTTCACGATTGCCGGGTGGATGAAGTCGGAATACCAGAACTCCGGTCTGCTTTACTGGGGCGCCAATTCAAGCGTAAAGAGCGGCGGGTTCGGGCTTCAGGAAGGCAAGCCGACTTTCTATTTCTATGGTGGTGGCGATTTGCAGGCCCCAGCGTCGGCCACATACTATGACGGCGTGACATGGACGCACTTCACCGCCGTGTACGAGCCTTCCGCCGAATCTGGCCGGAAGATGCGCGTCTACGTGAACGGAGTACAGGCTGCGGCCATGGATCCTACTAAAGCTGTGGCCATCGACACGACAGCAGAATTTCGGTTCGGCACTTGCACGATGAATGCCTCGCGCTTCAACAAGGGATTTGTCGATGACGTGATGATCTTCGGGCGGGCCTTGACCGACACTGAGATATCGATTCTCTCAAACACTTCCCGCGCAAGTGACTTCCTTCCGCCGGAGGCATCCGTTTCGGTCGCCGGGGGCGGCGTGGTGTCTGTCGGCATCGGCAGCCAGACGTTCGGCGGGCTTTCGGGCGACGGGACGCTGCAGGTCGATGGCCTCTCCGAGGCGCAGTTCGTCTCGGAAGGTTCTCAGACCATCGGCGAAATCGAAGGCGAGGGCCGGGCCGTCGTCGCATCCGGCACCCTGGAAGCCGGTCTCGCCGACACGTTTGCCGCGCACACCGTTTTGCACTACACATTCGACGATCCTGCCAACCTCGGCGCGGACACCGGCAGCGCGGGCCTTCACCTCAAGGCGTCCACCGCCAGCGCAGATGCGGCGTGGGCCGACGTGACGGACGTCACCGTTCCCGGGGCGATGCGTTTTGACGGCGCGCACTGCCTCATACCAACGGCTGCGGCCGATTCGAATGTGGGCCGGATTCCGTCCGGCAACAGTGCCTATACGATCGCCGTTCGCCTGACCCTAAACGCGGCCGGTGGCCGGGATGGCATCAGTTCCTGGGGCGTCAACAGCAGGCTGCAGAAGAACGGGCTTCGCTTCTACAACAGTGGTGAAAACGTGTCAGGGTCGTCCTTCGGCCTAATGAGCTACCAGTGGGGGGCGGACACGCCTGCGGCGCTCGATGGCGTTTCTTCGTCACTGCCAGGCACACCTGCAGACGGATGGCACACGGTTGTCGTCACCTACGACCCGGGAACAGGCACCAAGACCTTCTATCTCGACGGCGCACGAATGGCGAGCGCAACGCTTCCCGCCCTGAGCGTCGCGGCAAGCCGCTTTACGATCGGCCGGGCCGAGGGGAACGGCTACGACTACTACAGGGGCTACATCGACGACTACCGGGTGCTGGACTGCGCCGTCACGGCAGACGAGGCGCGGGCGCTCGTCGCGGAGGTTTCGACCGCCGCTCGTGACACGTCTCTCGCCGTGGACGCCGGCGCGACCCTCTCCGTTCCGGCGGGCAAGGCCTTCTCCACGGGAACTCTGGCCGCCGAAGGCGCTGTATCCGTTGCGGGCCGGCTAAACGTGACGAAAGGCGCTTCCGAAATCAACGGCGCCTTGTCGGGCGGCGGCGTTGTCGCCACCGCCTTCGGTGCGCAGCTGGCCATTTCTGGCGCGAAGTCGTTTGCCGGAACCGTCAAGGTCGAGAACGGCACGCTCGCCGGCGCGTGGTCGTTGCCGTCTGCGACGGTGAGCCTGGGCGTTGGCGGCGGATTGGCCGCCACATCCGGCGGAGTCTGCTCGGCTAATGGCATCGCCCTGGTCGAAGGCGGCTTCGCGGATCTTGGGACGCTCGTGTCGGGTGGGGCATATTGGACATCGGCGACGCCAATCGTCCTTCCAAGCACATTCACCATCCATGTGGCCGCCAACGCCCAGTTTAACGAGTCGCGCATGGTCTTCGCGGCTCCGTCCGTTTCAGGTTCCGTGGAAAACTGGACCCTGGACGCGACCAGATTCCGGATTGGCTACGAGACAAGACTGCGCCAGACATCAAACGGCGTGGAGCTTGTCGTAAAAAGCCCGGCTACGGTGGTCGTTTTCCGGTAGATCGCCGAGCGACGATTGACTGCTGTATTTCCAAAACAATGAAGAAAAACCTGTCGTCTGTTTTTGCCATAGTGGCATGCATCGCCATCAGTGAGCCATTTATAGGGATTTCTTCATCCACAGTTAGTCATTCGCCATTGGGCTACGGGCTGTCAGCCCGTAGCCCCTATGGTGTCTGTGCGCACCTGCACCGAGTCCGCGACCCGGAGTTCCGCGCGAAGGAGTGCCGTCGGATCGCCGAGGCGGGCATCGGGCGCGTCCGCTTCGACTTCGAGTGGTGGCGCATCCAGAAGGGCCCCGGCGAGCCGTTCGATTTCTCCCACTACGACGCGGTGATGGCCGATGCCGAGGCCGCGGGGCTGTCCGTTCTGCCGATCATCTACGGCAACCCACTCCCGAAGTGGGCGGACCCCATCTGGGAGCACCTAGACGAATGGGGGCGCTATGTGGAGGCCGTCGTCGCGCACTACGGCGACCGTCTGCCCGACATTGAAATCTGGAACGAGCAAAACCTCAAGGGCTTCTGGCACCACGAGCCGGATCCGGCCCGCTACGCCGAAGCCTTGCGTGTCGCCTATGCGGCCGCCAAACGCGCAAACCCGCGAGTCCGCGTTCTCTTCGGCGGCACGGCCGGAACGCCATGGGACTTCATCGAGGGCGTTTACAAGGCCGGCGGCGGCCCCTTCTTCGACGTGATGAACGTCCACCCCTACAACCACCCACGCGCGCCGGAGGGCAATCTCGATGCGCGGCTGGAACAGCTCCGCAACTTGATGGCGAAATACGGCGATGCGGAAAAGCCGATTGCCATCACCGAACACGGGTGGCCGACCCACCACATGAAAATCGATTCGCTCTACATCCTTCGCGCCGGGCTGAAAATCGCGCGCCCGGAGCAGAAGTCGTGGCGTGTCGTCCTTGCCGTCACGGAGGCCGGTCCGGACGGCGCCCCGCCGAAGGTCTCCGCAGAGGATTTCGGCACGGCGCTGCCGCCAGGCTCGACCCTTGAGGTCTGCTTCGGCGAGCGGCTGCGCGAGCGCCTTCAGGCGGGCGACGTCGATCTCGTCGTCTATCCCTTCGACGAGACCTTCCCCGTGGATACGGTCGAGGATGTGATGGCGTTTGTCGAGGCGGGCGGCGTTCTTGCCGACTTCGGCGGCATGCCGATGTGGTATCCGGCGCGCGAGACCGCGCCCGGCGTATTCAAACTGGAGGAGCAGGACGCAGAGGGCCGCTTCCGCAACCGGCTCCGCGTCGGCGTGGCGGCCTTCTGGACGAATAAAGCCCTTCCGCGCAGTGGCGCGGCGTTTGCGACGGAGGCGGCGCTGGCCGCCGGCTTCAAGGGCGACCCCGCCGGCATCCCCGTCGCCCGC
>JAEEGL015440477.1_pt1 | contig 60021 bp, 60 predicted proteins | sample 9134231 | NCBI WGS metagenome assembly JAEEGL01 (sample SAMN16246548, study PRJNA631951) | gut metagenome | biome: gut microbiome; feature: rumen; material: fiber-attached | host: Bos | place: Iran: Karaj | collected 2018-10
GAAACCTTGATACCAAAGGTTACGCCCTTTCCGCAGATATCACATTTTGCCATTAGGTTGCACCTCCTTAACTAACCTGTAAAAATACAACATGATTATTCTAACACATAATCAGAAAAAAAGCAAGTGTTTTTTGAAAAAAAACTAAAAAAATTTTTTTTGAAGCACAAAAGCGCTTTTTTACTTGAAATATATAGCGATTTATAGTATAATATATATTGTATATCCATGCGCATTCTTAAAAAGACGCAATACCGTGATAAAGAAAGGGTTTTGATATGATAGGCGGCACCTTGGATCTGGCAACATTCATGAAATATTTCTCCCGTATAGCGACCATACTCCTCGTTATACCCATACACGAATCGGCTCACGGCCTCATGGCGAAGTGGCTGGGCGACGACACTGCCCTCAGGCAGGGAAGGATATCCCTTAACCCCTTTGTCCACCTGGATCCTCTCGGAACCGTACTCATGGTGCTTGGCGGCTTCGGCTGGGCAAAGCCCGTACCCGTAAATCCCGTCAGGTTCAAGCATTACCGCGCAGGCTTTGCGCTCACGGCTCTTGCGGGACCTGTTTCAAACCTTATAGCTTCGTTTCTTGCGGCGCTTGCCTTTGCTATAATCTTACAGACCAGAAGCGGTGAGGCAGGCTTGTTGAAGCTTGTTACAGAGCAGTACGACACTATGGCATGCGTGCTTCTGCTGCTTCAGTTCCTTGTCGTTGTCAACATAGGACTTGCGCTGTTCAATCTGATACCCTGTCCGCCTCTTGACGGCTTCAATATACTCCGCGCGTTCACTCCCGAAAGGTTTGACCGCTGGATCTATCAGCACCAGAGAGAGATAAACTACGTGTTCATGACTGTCCTCATCATCATGAATATAGTGCCGAGCAAGTATTCTCCGCTTTCCATAGCCGCAGAGAAGCTGTACTATGTTATGATGAGAGCGGTATTTGCACTTGTCGGTCTTTTTGTCTGAAAAACATTTATATTAGGATAGATAGTGATGCAGTTCAGATTATACAGATTTTTTCTTACTTTATTGAGCAGAGGCATAGTACTTACCGCGCTTATGCCCGTTGCCTGCTATGCAAAGGCATGGACGGCAAAGAAGCTGGGCGACAGGACGCCCTTGTTCGAGGGCAGGCTCTCCCTTGATTTCCGCAGACATACCGACCGGTTCGGTATGCTGATGGTAATGGTGTTGGGCTTCGGCTGGAGCAGGGAGGTCAATATCGACGTATCGAGGCTCAGGAATATGAAGCGGGACGTTACTCTCATATCCCTCGCTTCTCCTGTTACGTACCTCCTTATGTACGTGCTCCTTAGGAATGCAGCCAATCTTGTGCTGTGCATAAATCCCGCCTCGTTTATACTGGCGAGCGTATATTTCGTTGTCAGAAAGGCGGCGTTCTCGGCGCTTTTCTTCGGCTTTATAGCCCTACTGCCAATACCGCCGCTTGACGGTTTCCACATATTCTACCAGTTCTCATGGCCGAAGTTCAGGCGCTGGTATTTCAAGAACTATCAGAAGATAACCATGTGGTCGCAATACATACTCCTTGCGCTGTTCTTCATGGACAGCCTGACAGACGGTGAATTCTCCGTCCTCACCCCCCTTGAAATGCTGTGGACTTTCCTTCTTGACAGGTTCATCTTCTTCAGTCCCGATTTCATGAAGTCAACAATGGAAATAATCGCCGAGCTCCTTTCGAGGGCTTAGTGTATCCTTACGGTGAAATATGGAAAGTATATCATTCAAGCTTGAGGTATTTGAAGGACCTCTCGACCTGCTGCTGAGCCTTATCGCCAAGCACAAGCTGAATATCTGCGATATCGAGATATCAAAGCTGCTGGAGCAGTATCTGCTCTACATAGATCAGGCACACGAGCAGGATCTCGAACTTGCAGGCGAATTCCTTGAAATGGCTGCAAGGCTCATATATATCAAGACCGCGTCGCTGCTGCCCCAGCCCGAGGAGGCTGAGCAGATGAAGCGTGAGCTTGAGGGCGCCCTTATCGAGTACTCTCTCTGCAAGATCGCCGCAAAGCAGCTGGCGGACGCCTATGTGGGCGGAAATATCTTCGTCCGCAGCCCCATGAAGATAAAGGCTGATATGACCTATACCCTTGTGCATGAGCCGGAGAGGCTCGCCATTGCCTACAGTGCCATATCCCTCAAGACCATAAAGTCCGAGCATGCAAAGCTACACGTGGAGAACAAGATAAACTCAGTGGTCAAGCGGCGTATCGTTTCGGTAATGTCAAAGGTCGTCCATGTGCTCCGCGAGCTGTACACAACCGGGGAGGTATATATGGATAAGCTCTATGACGGAGTTACCGACCGCTCGGAGAGAGTTGCCACCTTCCTTGCGGTGCTGGAGCTGACAAGGTCGGGCAGGATAACCATAAGCGACGATAATATGATGATATTCTTCAAGGGAAGAAAGAACGGAGTGAAAAAATCTTGGAGATCAAAGAAAAGCTCGGAGCAATAGAGGCTATACTCTTTGCAAGCGGCGAGCCCATAGAGATATACCGCCTCTCCGAAGCGAGCGGAGTTGACGCGGGAACGCTCCCGTCCATGATAAGACTGCTCAACGAGCGCTACGAGGACTACGGCAGCGGGATAATCATAAAAAAGCTGGACAGCAGCTATCAGATGTGTACCCGTGAAGAGTATGCAGAGCAGATAAGAGCCGCTCTCGAGACAAAACGTGCGGCTCCGCTGTCAAATGCGGCAATGGAGGCTCTTACCATTATCGCCTACAATCAGCCCGTTTCCAAGGGCTTCGTGGAAAATGTAAGAGGTATAGACAGCTCGTCTGTAATAAACAACCTTGTGGAAAAGGGGCTCGTTGAAGAAGCGGGACGCCTTGACGTTCCGGGAAAGCCCATAGTCTACAGGACAACCTCCGTATTCCTGAGAAGCTTCGGACTCAGCTCCACAGCCGATCTGCCGCCGCTTCCGGGACAGAGCGACCTTGTTCTCGAAACAGAGGACGAGTTCATCGGCAGGGAGCTTGCCGAATCTCAGCAGGACAAGTAAGACCCTGTCATCATCAACGTATCAGCAGCTGCATTAAATACAGCATTCATTGAAAACAGAAAGGAGCGGCAGGAATGATCGTACTGAAAATTCTGCTGTATATACTTCTTGCCGTTCTCGGCATAATACTTCTTGTACTGATAACTCCCGCAGGGGGAGAGTTCAGCTACATCGACGGGAAGTTCAGCTACAGGGTAAAGCTGTGGATAATAAATATCATGGACTCGGAGGGCGGAGGTCTTTACGGCTGGTGGAAAAAGCGGAAGGCAAAGAAGAAGGACAAGCCGCAGAAACCTAAAAAGCCAAAGCCTGTTAAGGAAAAGAAGTCAAAGAAGAAAAAGGAAAAAGAAAAGTATGAGTGGGAGCAGGAGCCTGACGATATTCCCGTTAACGCCCCGGCGACTGATATAACGCAGCCTGAGCCCACAGAGGAAACAGTGCATGAGCCTGATGAAGCCGGTGCGCCCAGTCCCGAAAACGCAGCCTCAGAAGAAGAAACCGGGAAAAAGAAGGACAAAAAGAAGAAAAAGGACGAAGATGATGACGTTATCTTCCCGGATGAGGAAGAAAACAGCGATGAGGACGACGGAAAGAAGTCACTCAGCGACAAGATAGAGTTCATAGTGGGCATATGGGAAAGCGCCCAGCGCCCTATGCTCAAAATATTCAAGGGCTTCAGGCTGAAGGATCTGTACATCGATTTCGTCATTGCCGACGAGGACGCATATGACTGCGCACTGAAATACGGCAGATATTCCACACTTGTGTTCAACGGGATAGCCTTTTTCAGCCAGCTGTTCACAGTAAGGCTGAAGACCGTTGACGTCCGCCCGCAGTTCGGCGTATCAAAGGGACGCTGGGACGCCGCGGGAAAGCTGTATTTCCGTCTTGGAACAGTGGTTATTGCAGGAGCATGGTTCCTGATAACATATCTTTTCAGGTCGTTCATACCCGAAAAGCTCAGAAAACGCAGAATGAAAAAAACCGCCGCAAGGCAGAAGTGAGGTATATATCATGAGTGCAAACAATACACCTGTAAGCGATCTTTTGGGAATCTCCATTGAAAAGATCAAGGAAATGGCAGACGTTAACTCCATAATCGGCGAACCCATAAAGCTTCCCGACGGAACTACCATAATCCCCGTTTCAAAGGTAAGCTACGGCTTTGCGTCGGGCGGTTCCGATCTCCCGTCGAAGTACGACAAGGACCTTTTCGGCGGCGGAGCAGGCGCGGGAGTTTCCATAAAGCCCGAGGGATTCCTTGTGATAGCTCCCGACGGTTCGGCAAAGATGGTCAATATGGAGGGCTCGAACGATCCTATCAGCAACGCTATCGAGAAAATGCCTGCTATCATAGATAAGGTAAGCGGCTTCATAAGCAAGAAAAAGGGCGGAAATCCCGACACAAAGACATCGGACATCACCGACGGCTCGGTTAAGATCAACTGAGAATAAAAAAATATGACATGGCATATCCTTTAGCATAGTAATTATGCGGAGGTGCGCCTGTGAAAAGACTTATATCTGTATTTGCGGCAGCTTTTGTAACGGCTCCCATGCTGTGCGCCGTTACGGCTTTCGGCGGTGAGGTACCTGAAATATCGGCAAAAGCCGCTGTGCTTATCTCTGCCGATACGGGAGAGGTGGTATACGGCCGCAACGCTGCCGAAAAACTACCCATGGCAAGTACTACGAAGATAATGACGGCTCTGCTGTGTCTTGAAAGCGGCGGGCTGTATGACGAGTTCACGGCAGACAGTCAGGCTATAAAGGTTGAGGGCTCCTCGATGGGGCTGCGCGAGGGCGACAGGGTCACGAAATATGCCCTGTGCTGCGGAATGCTCCTGCCCTCGGGAAATGACGCCGCCAATGCGGCTGCTGTCAGGACAGCGGGCAGTATCGAAGCCTTTGCGGAGCTTATGAATCAGCGTGCGCGGAAAATGGGTCTTTCAAGGACGTTTTTCGTTACTCCCTCGGGACTTGACGGCGAGGGACACGGTTCGTCGGCTGCGGATATGGCCCTGCTTGCGCGGGAGGCTCTTAAGAACGAGATTTTCCGTGATATATGCTCAAGGGAGAGTATAAAGGTGAGCTTCGGCGATCCGCCGTATGAAAGGCGGCTCGTGAACACTAACAGGCTCCTGTCCATGTGCGAGGGAGTTTACGGCGTAAAGACAGGCTTTACCGATGAGGCGGGGCGTTGTCTCGTATCTGCCTGCGAGCGTGACGGGAAAAGGCTCATATGCGTTACCCTCAATGACCCAGATGACTGGAACGACCATATATCCCTGTATGATTACGGCTTTGATATTGTCAGGGAGCTTGAATTTGACCTCCCGACGGATATCACGGCCGATATAGCGGGAGGAGCTGATGACAGGCTGAGACTGGTTCCCGGAAAGGGCAGCTGTTCCGTGACTACACTGGCGGGAAGCGCCGGTGATATTACATATACGGTCCTGAGACCGCCGTTTCTGTATGCTCCCGTAAGGTCGGGGGAAAAGGTCGGGGAGCTCAGGATAAGCTTCCTCGGACGGGAGGTGGACACTGTTCCTCTCTATGCCGCGGATGACGCTGAAAAAGCAGCTCCTGAGGCCGCAAAAGTCAAAAAAGGTATTTTCAGAAGGCTGAAGGAATTTCTCGGGATGATTTTCTCCCGTTAAGGAAAGGTTTAAAGTGGAAAAGATAAGAATTCAGAAAATGATCGCCGACAGCGGCGTATGCTCCCGCAGAAAAGCAGAGGAGCTCATATCACAGGGCAGGGTAAAGCTCAACGGTCACCCCGTAAAGCTGGGCGACAAGTGCGGCTTCAGGGATCTCATAACTGTTGACGGCGAGCGTATAGCCATGCCGAGGAAAAAGAGCTTCCTGTACCTTATGATGAACAAGCCGAGAGGCTATGTTACCACAGTGTCCGACGAACTGGACAGACGCTGCGTCATGGACCTGCTCGGCGATGTTGAGGAAAGAGTATATCCCGTGGGACGTCTCGACCGCAATTCGGAGGGACTTCTCCTGTTTACCAACGACGGCGAATTTGCAAACAGCATCATGCACCCAAGCCGTCATATATCAAAGACCTACCGCGTTACTGTCCGCCCCGGCATCAATGACGAGCAGCTTATACAGCTCTCGGAGGGCGTAGAGATCGACGGCAGGAAGACCCTCCCCGCCACAGTTGTGGTAAAGGACAAGGAGGAGGGCAGAGTAGTGCTGCTTATCACCATAAAAGAGGGCAGGAACCGTCAGATACGAAAGATGTGCGAGGCTGTGGGACTTGAAGTCGCAAGGCTCCGCCGTATAAGCATAGGACCTCTCAAGCTGGGCATGCTGAAGCCGGGTACTTACCGCGAGCTGACAGCCGAGGAGCTAAGAGCCATACGCAACGCTATCGGCAAGGAGAAGTAAAATGCTGGAGATACAGGAAAGGTTCGATACTGCCGGCTATGAAAAGCTCAGGGAAGCCGCAGGCAGCGCCGTACTCCATATCACGGAGGCTCTCGACAGGGAGGCTGTCATAGGCTTCATAGCCTACTCCTACGGTACCGAGAAGACCGTCGTGTACGATTACGACGACGGCGGCGACCTTATGCTCTGTGACGGGCTTGTCCGTTCGGTAATGCTGAAAAGCGTACTGAAAGGCATAAAGCATATGCTCTTCGAGCTTGACGACAGCAGCAAATTTGACGCATTGAAGAAGCTTCGCTTTGTAAGCGGTGACAGCAGACTGTGCAGCGACCTTGACAGCTTCATGAACGGCTGTCAGAGCTGCAAGAACAAGAAAGAATAAATACGAAAGGACAGATCAGGATTGCCAATCAGGATTTCTTCAGAGCTTCCTGCTTTCAAAACTCTTGGAAATGAAAATATATTCGTTATGTCGAAGGAAAGGGCAGAGCATCAGGATATCCGTCCGCTGAGAGTAGTGATACTCAATATTATGCCCAAGAAGATCGAAACGGAGTGCCAGCTCCTGAGACTTCTGAGTAACACTCCGTTGCAGGTGGACGTTGATTTTCTGCAAATGGCTTCACATACGTCGAAAAATACATCGCACCACCACCTTGAAGCTTTCTACAAGACCTTTGACGAGATAGCAGAGGCCAGATACGACGGCATGATAATCACAGGTGCTCCCGTGGAGCTCCTCGATTATGAAAAAGTGGACTACTGGAAAGAGATATGCAGTATCATGGAGTGGTCCAAGACCCACGTTTTCTCAACTATCTACATATGCTGGGCTGCTCAGGCGGGCCTTTACTACCACTACGGCATACCGAAGTATACCCTCGACCGCAAGATGTTCGGTATCTTTCCCCACAGGGCAGAGGTCAGCAACTGTCAGCTCCTGAGGGGCTTCGACGATATATTCTATGTGCCCCATTCGCGCAATACCGAGGTCCGCAGAGCAGACATCGACCGCATTCCCCAGCTCGAGGTGCTTACCTCGTCGGATATAGCGGGAGTGCATATAGTTGCCAATAAAAACGGAAGACAATACTTCATAACAGGACATTCCGAGTATGACAGGGACACTATCGCAAACGAGTACAGACGTGATGTGGAAAAGGGTATCGACATACAGATACCGTATAACTATTTCCCTGACGACGATCCCGGTAATATGCCAGTATTTTCATGGAGATGCACAGCAAACCTGATGTTCTCAAACTGGCTGAACTACTGCGTTTATCAGAAAACTCCGTACAATCTGGAGGAGCTTGAGGTGCGCAACTGGAACTGGGAAACAAGTTTATAAACGGAGGATAAAACAATGGACGATATGTACAACAATAACGGAAACAACTATGGCAACAGCGGATACGACAATAATTACGGCGGCTATGACAACAGCGGATACAATAACGGCAGCAGCGGCAACGGCTATTTCCCCGACGGCGAGTTCAAGGGAATGTACAATGAGAACGACAATATGGGACCCGTACAGAAGGGCGCAGGCCTTGCGATAGCGGCATTCGTCATATCCATAATAAATATCGTACCCTGCTGCACGATGCTCAGTATCATATCCGTACCGCTCTGTCTCATCTTTGCAATAGTTTCACTTGCAGGCAGGAGAAAGGGCAAGGGCTTTGCCATAACGGCTATCATACTTTCCTTACTGGCAGGCCTGATGTTTGCGTACTACGGATATATGGCGTACAAGCTGGGACCTGATTACATGTACTTTATAACAAATTCAGACCAGATAGTAGCCGATTACGAGGAGGACGGAACAATTCCCGAAAGATTCGAGAAGTACCGCGATCCCAAGTATGACAAGTACTGGGAGAAGAGCGGCTGCAAGTCCTTTGACGACTTCTTTGACAAGTTCGTTGAAAGCTACAAGAATAATAATCATATCGGTTCTGTCCCGGACACGGCAAACGACGATGACGGCAAGGACAAAGATCAGCTTTCACGGCAGTATATTCCCGTATTTTCATATTGATGCTATAAGCACCCGGGAATTATGTGTGATACGCATAGGGATGTATAAGTGAGAATTTATTGAGGAAGAACCCTTTTGAAAAAGGTTTCCCACGGTAAGTCCCATATATACTTTTTTACGGGTACCGCACATAATTCCCGGGTGCTTTTTTATGTCACAGCTCTTTGGTAAGCCTTTCCATGTACTCTTCCGTAGTGAGCAGGCCGCTTCTGTTATAGCGGAATATGCCGTAAAGGCAGTCAGGATCGCGGGTTATGGCATTGATCCCCTCGCGGCAGGTGAGCGTCATAAGTATACCGCTGTCACGCAGTACGGGCAGGCTCTCGCGGCAAAGTGCCCCGAAAGGATAGGCGAATACAGCAGGAATTATCCCGCAGTTACGGCTAAGCTCGATTTTTAGCAGTCCTATATCTGCCGACAGTCTTGCAGCATATTCCTCTGCGGTCTCTTCCGGTAGCTTCGCACAGCCCTGTCTGCCTGCCCTGTTTGAGTGCATGTCGTATGTATGGCTGCCTATCTCGATACGTCCGGAAGCCGCAAGCTCTGATATATCCTCCCATGTGAGGTAGGAATAGCTGTCCGCATGAGGGTCGGCTGCTGCATAATCGTCGGTATATCTGCCAACAATAGATACAACGGCACACATATCATACTTTCCGAGCAGGGGCAGAGCAAGCGACAGGTTGTTGTAAAAGCCGTCGTCAAAGGTGATGAGCACAGGCTTTTCTGGGAGTGCGCCGCCGCCTGAGGCATAATCTATGAGCTGCTGGGCGTTCACTGCTGTGAATCCCTTGTTTTTCAGCCATAAAAGGTCACTTTCAAGCTGCTGCGGAGTTACGGTGTACTCCGATGGAGGCTTTTCGCACACGCTGTGGTACATTATCACCGGGAGAGGGACAGGCTTTTCGCGGCTTTTATGGGCAGATGCGGTAAATGCAGGCTTTGCCTTTATAAAAGATACCGTGCAGACCATTACTGCAAACGCCGGAAAAACAAGCCACCACAGGAGCTTTCTGACTGACAGGCATTTGTACATCGTTATCACCTCACAGAATGATATGCTGCAAAATGTCGCAAAATGACTGAAAAAAGCGGACATATCGCCGTAAGACAGGTCATATACTTATTTTAAAGAGGTGAGTATATGACGCGCCGTAAACGCAGAAAGATAAAAGTTATATTAAGATGTATGGCAGCAGTACTGCTCCCCGCAGCTGCTGCATGGAGCGCAAGGGGAGCGGCAGGACTGAGGGAAAGCTTTTTGTCCGCTGATATATGTACGGTCGGCATTACTGACAAAGCGGCGGCAGATCGTACGGGTGCTGATACTGAGATCATAAACCGCATAAAGCTCGAGGACGAAATGCTTGCGGGAGCTGATATACTGTCTGAGGGCTACGGCTATGCCGACGAGGATGACAGAAACAGGGAATACGTGAGACTTCCCGACCCGCTTGATATGAGAGCCGGTGATCCCGGAGTTAAACCCTATCCCACCGCATGGAACGAGGGAGGGGAGGTGATCCGCACAACCTACGGCAAATACAGCGGCAGCTCCTTTTTTGACCTTGACGGCGGCGGACAGGTCAACAACAGGACGGATATCCCTAACGATACCCTTTTCCGTGAAAGCGGGTACTATCCGAATTTTACCGTAAGTGATACAGACGAGCCCCTTGTACTCCTTTACCATACACATACCACAGAGAGCTTCGAGCCGTTTGTGCGGGAAAGCTATGACCCCACATTCAACTACAGGACGACTGACGGGACAAAAAATACGGTAATGGTGGGAAACGCAATACAGGCGGAGCTTGAAGCCCTCGGCATAGGCGTTATCCATGCGACGGATATACACGACTATCCGTCCTACAACGGCTCATACGCAAGAAGCAGAGAAACTATAGTCCCGATTCTTGAGAAGTATCCCAGCATAAAGGTAGTCCTTGATATCCACAGAGACGCGATATCAGGGGAAAACTACGCTTATCAGCCCTATGTTGAGGTTGACGGCAGGGAGGCGGCTCAGATAATGATAATATCGGGCTGTGATGACGGAACTCTCGGTATGCCGAATTATATGCAGAATTTTCACTTTGCCTGCACCCTGCAGAGCAAGCTTGAATCCGATCATGCGGGGCTTACCCGTCCCATACTATTCGATTACAGGCACTATAATCAGGACCTGACCAACGGAAGCCTGCTTATCGAGGTGGGATCGCACTGCAATACACTCAGTCAGGTGCAGTTTGCAGGACAGCTTTTCGGTCGCTCTCTCGGTGAACTGCTCAATTCGATGAAAGGAAAGTAAAATGCGCATAAAAAAGAAAAAAACCGCCTTAAAAGCAGTTTTTCTTTATCTGCTGTTAAGCGGCGGCTCATGGATGTTTATCAATTCATATGCAAATTCATATAATATGCTCAGTAATGACAATATAGTGCCTGCGGGACTTATCCTCAGCGACGAAGAGGTCTCACTGAAAGTTCTGGGACACAGGGGAGAGTTCGATATATCAGTGATCGCTCCGGACAGCAAGCTGTACTGCGGAGCCTATCTCCTTGCACCCGACGAGGTAAGGGCTGCGGCTTATATCATATCATTATGTATATAGCTTGGACCTGCGTGTGTAATAGAATGTGTTGAGCTCACCTGCATAAATGAGATCGGCGCCCGGGAAATTACGGAAATCATCGGGGCTGTAAAGGGAAAAGGCTTTTTCGAGAGGTATCCCTATCTTATCCATTATATATGCGACGAACTGCGAACAGACGAAGCTTCTCTCGCGCTTCCATTCGATATTGAAGTAAACGGCGAGAAGTCCGAGAAGGTTATATGAATATACCTTGCGGTGCTGTGCAAAGTGTGAGATGAGCTTGTTATATGCTTCCTTTTGCTCGGGAGATACGCTGATACGGTATATTTCACAGGGTATATTATGGTACTGACCGAGAGTTCCCTGACCGACTATCTCTTTATTGAAGGTGGCGGGAAGCGGAAACGGTCTGTATGTACGGCAAAAGCTGTACATTTCCGACAGCTCCATATCGGCTGAAAGAGAAACGTGATTGTACGGCTTTTTGGTGCAGAACTTGAAGAACCGGGCAGGTCTTGTACCTGTTTGTGCAACTATTAAATAAATATAGTTCCCCAAAACGTTCCCTCCTAATATATTTTTTATAATTATATCATAAACGCTTGCAAATTTCAAGACTTTTTGATATAATTATATGGTACCTGATTTACGCGCCTGTAGCTCAGTGGATAGAGCATTGGCCTCCGACGCCATGTGCGCTGGTTCGATCCCAGTCAGGCGTACCAGCGGGCTTTTTGCCTGCATTCAAGCCGCGCTCCGCATTATGCGGGGCGTGATTTTTTATGTCCGGATAATTATGAACAGGCTGTTAATTTTTTGAGGCTGTCTTTTCGGGCTCAATTTCAGGCAACAGAATAACACTGCGTGCATTATTATGGTAAATATAAACTATGGGTAATACGGGAGGCAGCATATAACCGCAGCAATGCCTTTGAGTAAAAATAATACATCAGACCGTGAACGCATATTGCGTCGTCAGCGTTTTTGTAATATGCAATAGGCAAAAGGAACAGTTTTTTTGTGCTTCTTGCAATTTTTTTAATAATATGATATAATATGTTCAAGAGATAAGGGATAATCGAACTTATTATTGAAAAGAAGGTGATCTCTGATGACAAGAGGCCTGGGAGTATATGCGCCGATGGCATTGCTGCCGAATATCATAATCGAAAAGCTTCGTGAAAAATGCGAGCCTGATATCTACAGAACGAGCTGCCTGATGCTGAAGGCAGTATCCGACGGAAATATAATATACAGATTTGAGATAAGCGGTTCCTCTAAAGCCTCTGTCCTTCGCGGTACTGCCATAGAGGTAGCTGCCTGCGAGCTGACAGAGGGGGAGCAGACTGTCATAGACACGATCATAAAGATAACCGCAACGTCTGCTCTGAAAAAAATATGAGCTGCAGTTGCTGAACATGAATTATCCGCGAAAGGTGGACTGGTATGATAGATCTTATGCACCTTGAAAAGTACAAGGAAAACAACAGGATAGAAGCGAAAAAGGCTATCGGCGGTCTGCCTGTGAGCCTGTGGGAGACCTATTCAGCCTTTGCAAATACTCTCGGCGGGATAATTCTTCTCGGAGTTGAGGAATGCAGCGACAAGACCCTCCATGCCGTAAATCTGCCCGACCCCGAATGGCTTGTAAAGGACTTCTGGGACATAATAAACGACCCGCGGAGGGTGAGTGTGAATATACTCAGCGATGAGAACGTGCAGATACATGAAGTGGACGGCAAGCATATCATCTCCATAGAAGTTCCCAGAGCGAAGCCGTCGGAAAAGCCTGTGTACATAAACGGGAGCCCCTTTACGGGCACCTACAAGCGAAGCGGCGACGGCGATTACCGCTGCTCTGTACGGGAGATTCAGGCGATGATAGCAGGCCGTTAATGGTCTCTTAGTGATCTGTTAACGCTCAGGTAATGCATAGTTATAAAAAAAGGACTGCTTTCGGAGCAGTCCCTTTTTGTGTTAAATGTTCGCGTTGTGCTGTAAGCGATGTACGATTATCGTTTCTGATAAAAGTGAGCGAGTTTACGAGCGACAACGTGGCCGGGGGCGCTGGCTCTGCGCTTAAGCCATACCTGCGGTGATGATAGCCATCTTGTAGACCTCGTCAGCGTTGCAGCCTCTTGAAAGGTCGTTGATAGGAGCGTTAAGACCCTGAAGGATAGGACCGTATGCCTCGTATCCGCCAAGTCTCTGAGCTATCTTGTAGCCGATGTTGCCTGCCTCGATGAGGGGGAAGATGAATGTATTTGCCTGTCCTGCAACCTTGGAATCGGGGCACTTTGTCTTGGCGACCTCTGCGGAAACAGCAGCGTCGAACTGGAACTCACCGTCGATTACGAGGTTGGGATCGATGTTTCTTGCTTCGATAACAGCGTCATGGCTGAGCTGAACTGTGCCGCCCTTGCCCGAGCCGTATGTTGAGAAGCTGAGAACTGCCACCTTAGGATCAATACCGAAGAAATCAGCAGTCTTTGCAGTTTCAACAGCTACCTCTGCCAGCTGTCTTGCAGCTGAAAGAACAACGTTGCCGTCCTTGTCAAGTCTGTCAGTGTAGCCGAGGTTGATAGCGCAGTCGCCCATAGCTATCTTCTCTTCCTTGCCGTCCTTTTCACGGAAGAGTATGAATGAAGAGCTTACAAGGTTTGAACCCTTCTTTGTCTTGATGATCTGGAGAGCGGGTCTTACTGTATCTGCTGTGGAATAAGTAGCGCCGCCGAGGAGAGCGTCAGCCTTGCCTGCCTTTACGAGCATTGTTCCGAAGTAGTTGGACTTTGCGAGAGCTGCGCGGCACTCGTCCTCAGTCATCTTGCCCTTTCTGAGCTCTACCATCTGAGCTACGAGAGCGTCCATTTCGGGGTATGTAGCAGGGTCGAGGATTTCGGCACTGTCGATATTGAAGCCGCCGTTCTTTGCAGCAGTCTTTACCTCGTCAACGTTTCCGCAGAGGATAACGCCCATGAGGTTTTCCTTGATAAGTCTGTCAGCTGCGGAAAGGATACGGGGATCGCTGCCCTCAGTGAATACTATGGTTTTCTTGCTGGATTTAAGGTTTGCTATAAGCTTGTCAAACATTCCCATTGTGAGAGACCTCCATTGGATTTAAAATTTACCTTACTATTATATCACAGTTATTATGCAAAGTCAAATAATAATTAGTGAGCAGAGAGCAGCAGGCAGCGATAAGAGCGTAAGTATCAGCAGTCGGGCTCAAGCATGCTCAGGAGCTCCGCCAGGGAGCCGGCAACCACAGTGCTGAATTCGGAAAAAGGCTTCTCCTTGCCGCAGTCGTAAATGCTGTCCCAGTCCACTGCGATAACGCTGGTATCATCGTTGTTTACATACAATACGCCGTAACCGAAGCTTTCACTTTCTGCGTCGCCTATGCAGAAATAATTTCCGTTCATGTACCCGGCGTCACCGTTCTCGGCAGACTTCCTGACGACAGCGCTCAGATCGCAGTTGGGACGTATACCTTCGATATAGCAGGTCCAGCCGCCGAATCTTCCGCTTATGCCGATAAAAAAGTAAGAGGTGAAGAACTGTAATATCTGTTCGTTTATCTCAAAGCCCAGTTTCTCCTGCATCTCCGAGAGGTCGGGAGCATTTTTCTGCGGAACGGGCTGCCACTGAGCATAGCCTTCTTCATTTATGCTGCCGCTGATATACATTCCCTCGGCGTCAGTAGCTTTCACGTAGACCGCCTGCGGCAGATGTCCGTTTTTTTCCATGTTGTACCTTATAAAACGTTCAAAAAAGGCGTCAAAAGCTTCTTTTACCGTCATTTTTCACCTCATTTTATTTTCACTTTCCCGAAAACCTCTCCGATATCAAGCCTTGCGCCGTCAAACTGCGGCCATGCATCGATATTGTCGCCTTTTTTCCTCGGAATAATATGTATATGGAAGTGCGGAACAGACTGCCCTGCGCTCTCGTCGCTTGCATTCAGGAGATTGACTCCGCTATAGCCGCAGTTCTCCGTAAGGTGGCATGCCACTTTCTTAACGGCTGCCATAAGCTTTGAAAGCGTTTCAACGTCGCAGTCAAGGATATTTTTTGCGTGTTTCTTTGGAATGACCAGAATATGCCCGTCAACGTCCTTTGCCGTGTCCATGAAAGCAAGGGAACATTCGTCCTCATACACTTTCATTGACGGAAGGGAGCCGTCGGCAAGCTTACAGAAGATACAGTCGTTCATACTGTTTTTCCTTTCAGCATTGATATTGGTTTGATTATAGCACAACCACATTTTACTGTCAAGTTTCTTAACTTTTTATTATGCAAAAAAGCTAATTTACCCGGACATATGAGGAGTTAGTCTTACAAAACCAATATTGACTTGCTGATAAAAATGTTATATAATGATAACAGAGCAAAATGCTCCGTTTGGACGTACTTTGCTCAGGCAATCAATTGATCGGATAGAAGGAATAATATGACACTTAAGGAACTGAAAACAGGGGAGAGCGCCGTTGTTGAGACAGTGGGCGGAGACGGAGCTCTGCGGCAGCATTTCCTCGATATGGGCGTTATCCCGGGAGCCGAGGTGACTATGCTCAAGCTTGCTCCGATGGGCGACCCTATGGAGCTTCAGATACACGGATATTCCCTTACTCTGCGCCTTGCGGACGCAGACAGGATAGGAGTTGTCCCGCTTAGCGAAAAAACTGCCGAGAGCAGTCAGAAGAAGAAAAAGCCCAGGAGCCACCACCCCGGTCTCGGCGAGGGCGGTATCTTCCACGCAAAGGGCGACGGAGACCCCCTCCCCGATGATGAACTGCTCACCTTTGCACTGGTGGGCAATCAGAACTGCGGCAAGACCACACTTTTCAACAGGCTCACAGGCTCCAATCAGCACGTCGGGAACTTCCCCGGAGTTACTGTCGACCGCAAGGACGGACCTATCAAGGGCTATCCCAATACCCTTGTGACAGACCTCCCCGGTATCTACTCCATGTCGCCCTACAGCAGCGAGGAGATAGTATCGAGGAATTTCGTGCTCAACGATAAGCCGAGAGCTATAATAAACATCGTGGACGCTACGAATATAGAGCGGAATCTTTACCTCACCATGCAGCTCCTTGAAATGAACATACCAATGGTTGTTGCATTGAACATGATGGACGAGGTCAGCGGAAACGGCGGTTCTGTGGATATAAACGCCATGGAACAGCTTCTTGGAGTACCTGTAGTACCCATTTCCGCCTCAAAGAACAAGGGCGTTGACGAGCTTATCGACCATGCTCTGCACATTGCCCACTATCAGGAGCGCCCCGTACAGCAGGACCTGTGCGACGAGCGCCACAAGAACGGCGCGGTACACCGCTGCCTCCACGGCATAATCGCTCTTATAGATGACCATGCAGTCGGTGCGGGGATACCCGTAAGATTTGCTGCAAGCAAGCTCGTTGAGGGCGACAAGCTCATTCTCGGGCAGCTCGGACTTGATGAAAATGAAAAAGAGATGCTTGAGCATATCATAAGCCAGATGGAAAAGGAGCGCGGACTTGACAGGAGCGCGGCTGTAGCGGATATGCGATTTGCTTTTATACGCAGGATATGCGACGATACGGTCACAAAGCCTCACGAGAGCAGGGAAACTATCAGGAGCCGCAGGATAGACGGGTTCCTTACGGGAAAGTACACAGCTATACCCGCATTTATCGGTATAATGGTGCTTGTGTTCCTGCTTACCTTCAATGTTATCGGCGCATGGCTCCAGGGACTTCTCGAAAGCGGTGTGGAATGGCTTACGGGAGCAGCCGACAGTTTCCTTGTCAGGATCGGCATAAACGATACCATACACAGCCTTGTGACAGACGGTATATTTGCGGGAGTCGGCAGTGTTCTCAGCTTCCTGCCCGTTATAGTTACGCTTTTCTTCTTCCTGTCACTTCTTGAGGACAGCGGCTATATTGCCCGTGTAGCCTTTGTAATGGACAAACTCCTGCGAAAGATAGGACTTTCGGGCAGAAGCATAGTGCCGCTGCTCATCGGCTTCGGCTGTACTGTCCCTGCGGTAATGTCCACGAGAACCCTGCCCAGCGAGAGGGACAGAAAGATGACCATACTTCTCACCCCGTTTGTGAGCTGTACCGCCAAGCTGCCTATCTACGCCTTTTTCGTAAGCGCGTTTTTCCCGAAGCGGGGAGGACTCATCATGGCGGGACTGTACATACTCGGCATACTCACTGGAATAGTAACGGCTCTTTTGTACAGGAAGACCATATTCCGCGGCGAAGCGGTGCCCTTTGTAATGGAACTGCCGAATTACAGGATGCCCAGCTTCAAGAACGTTGTACAGCTTCTGTGGGAAAAGGCAAAGGATTTTTTGCAGCGTGCATTCTCCGTTATACTCATAGCTACGGTAGTTGTATGGTTCATGCAGAATTTCAGCTTTGACTTCAATATGGTCAAGGATTCGGAGGACAGCATACTTGCAAGTATAGCAGGACTTTTTGAGCCTGTTTTCAGGCCTGTCGGTCTTGGCGACTGGAGGATAATCACATCGCTCATAACAGGCTTTATGGCAAAGGAAAGTGTGGTATCCACACTTGAGGTGCTTTTCGGCGGAAACGTGGAAGCAGCTCTTACGACTGCGGGAGCAGCAGCTCTGCTGGTATTCAGTCTGCTGTATACTCCCTGCGTTGCGGCGATCGCCGCTGTAAAACGTGAACTCGGAAAAAAATGGGCGTTCACCATGGTGATATTCCAGTGTACCGTAGCATGGTCGGCTGCCCTTGTGATAAGGCTCATATGCATGGCTTTGGGAGTGAACTGAAATGAACATATATGATATAGTGATACTGCTCCTTGTGGCGGCAGGGCTTGTTCTTGCGGTGCGGAGCGTTATAAAGCAGAAGAAAAAGGGCGGCTGCTGCGGCAATTGCAGCTCCTGCCGCCGCTGCCTGAGAACTAAGAGCTGAGAGTTCATAGTTGAGAGCTGATTGCTAACTGCTACAAAGTTAAATAAATAAAATATATTTATAACACTTGCAATGAGCAGAAATATGTGTTAAAATGTTATTTAGACTTGTCCCAATAGCTCAGTAGGATAGAGCGACTGCCTCCTAAGCAGTAGGCCGGAGGTTCGACTCCTCTTTGGGACGCCAGCGCGGTTCAGCACAACTGAGCCGCCTTTTTGTTTTGAGCAGTCAGCGTTAAGAGTTCACCGTAAATAAGCACTCAACTCTCATCTAATAACTAAAAAGGGGTGTAAATATGAACCAGCATACACGATTCAATCTTCCTATCTGCCTTGCAGTTGAGGAGGACGCTTTTTTCCATTCGGACGAGATAGTCAGGCGCTATATCCCCGACATCATCGGTCAGAAGACAATAGTAGTGTCGGAGGAGTTCCTCATCGGTATCTACAGGGAGAAGATAACCGATATAAGCCGTGATTTCGGCAATGCCGAGATAGTTGCCATGAAGAGCGCGAGCTTCGACGAGGCAGTAGCCATTGCGAAAAAGGTCTGCATTGAGGACATAAAGGTCATTATCGGCATAGGCGGCGGAAGAGTCCTCGATACAGCGAAATATGCCGCTCATATCAGCAAGGCAGTGTACATCTGCATGCCCACATCGCTGAGCAACGACTCCCTTGCTTCGCCCTTTTCGGTGCTGGAGACTGTGGGAGCTTCACGAAAGACCATTTCCTGCAAGATACCTACGGCAATAATAGTTGACACGAATATGATAATCAATGCTCCCGAGGGTCAGACACTGTCAGGAATAGGAGATACCATAGCAAAGCACACGGCTCTCTACGACTGGAAGCTCTCCGCGGCAAAGACAGGCACCCAGGTGGACGACTTCGCCTATGCCCTCAGCAGAATGAGCTACGATTCGGTCTATCACTGCGACGAAAAGAACATGAAGAGCCGCGTTTTCATAAGGATACTTTCAAGAGCCCTCGTCATGGGCGGACTTGCCATGGAGATAGCAGGCTCGTCCCGTCCCTGTAGCGGCAGCGAGCACCTTTTTGCCCATGCTATCGAGGAATACTACCCCGATATCAAAATATCCCACGGTATGGGAGTTGCACTGGGAACTATTCCAGCATGCATTTTTCAGGGGCAGGACATAAAGGGACTGCTGGACTTTTTCCGCACCTACGGTCTTGACGTAAATCCAGTGTCCTACGGCATAACAGAGGATATGTTTGCCGATATATGGCTGAAAGCAAGGACGGTAAGAGCAGGAAGGATAACCGTTCTGGACGAAATAAAGCACGACAGGGCGCAGCTTGACGAAATATACGCAAGAATGGTGGAGGGAAAATGAAAACAGGACTTATATTCGATATGGACGGAACTCTCTGGGACTCGTCCGCAAACGTAGCGGCTTCGTGGACTGAAAAGATCAGGCAGCTTGGCTACGACCGCCCCGAAATAACCAAAGAGGACATAATGGGCGTCATGGGGCTGACCATGGACAGGATAGCCGATATCCTCTTCGGCGACCTGCCGGAGGAGGAGCGCTACGACCTCCTTCAGAAGTGCGGCGAGTATGAGAACGAGTACCTACTGAAACACGGGGGAGTCCTCTATCCCGACCTTGAAAAGACCTTGAAGCTCCTCAGCAGAAAGTACTCCCTTTACATAGTCAGCAACTGTCAGAGCGGCTATATAGAGGCGTTCCTTGAGCATTACGGCTTCGGGAAGTACTTTGAGGACACAGAGTGCTACGGCAACAACCTGAAGGGAAAGGATGTTAATATCGCTCTTGTGGCAAAGCGGAACATGCTTGACAAAGCGTGGTATATCGGAGACATACAGGGAGACTACGACGCAACTGTAAAGGCTGGGCTGGAGTTTATCCATGCCGCCTACGGCTTCGGAAAAATAGCTCAGGAAACACCAAAGCTCAGGAAATTCAGCGAACTCCCCGAGCTTATGGAATGCATAATTAATAATGCGTGATTATTACCGGAACAAGGGACGGATCTTATCCGCCCCTTGTTAATTGCTGATAAGATCCGCCATAACGGCAGGCGTCACTTCGTAGGGGCAGAGCGCAAGCTTTGCCTTATTTTTTAGTACACTTTCGGCTGAATGTTCAAGCAGCTCCCTGTCACATGAAACAGGAGCAAGAGCGGCTATGAACTCTCCCATTTCGTCCGTATCCGTGAATCCTGCGGCGCTGAGGACTGCGTTCCTGCGTTCTTTTTCCGCGTATTTCAGGTACTTGCCCTGAAAGGCTCCCACAGCTGCACCGTGAGGTATGCCTGCGCTGTAGGTGAGCATATAGCTCAGGGAGTGGGGGATAGTGGTTCCCGTCTGAGCAATGGATATCCCTGCCAAAGCCGCAGTGTCCATGAGAAGCTGCGCCCCTCCGTCGGTGAGCGCTTCAGTCCCGTCGATATACGGGCGGCACTTTTTCCAGCAGCTTAGCCCGGAAAATACCGACATATCACTGTATATGTCAGCTGTAGTATTTATGGCGCTCTCCACAAGATGGGCAAGAGCGTCGATCGCAGTATTCACTATTATCTTCCGCGGGGCATTCAGCAGATACTTTCCGTCGATAAGTGCTATATCCGGGAATATTTTATGCTTTGCCGAGACCTTTGTTTTCATATCATGACGGGTCAGCACTGCAACTCCCGTGACCTCGGAGCCTGTACCGCATGTAGTCGGCACCGCTGCCAGGGGGAGTGCCTCTGCAGGTGTGGTCGCGTACAGAAAATCCCACGGCTTTTCCCTGTTTTTTATCATGAGAGCAGCAGCCTTTGCTGCGTCAAGGGGAGAGCCGCCGCCGATACCGATAACGAAGTCGGCTCCGCATTCAAGCCCCGTACTGCGGGCATCCATAACCGTTTCCACGGAGGGATTCTCCTCAACACTGTCGAAAACCGTATATTTTACTGAGTGCTTTTTCAGAGCAGATATAACGTCATCGAGTGAGCTGTTGAGCTTTGAGGAGCTCTTTCCTGTTATTATAAGCGCATGAGAGCCGAGTGCGGCAAGCTCCGCGGAATGCTTCTCAATGCAGTTCTTTTCGCTGAAAACTCTGGTAGGCATATAGTATTTCATGGTATATCGTCTCCTTCGGGTATTTTACGTAAAGCGACAAAAATATTATATACCCGTGAGACTGCATTGTCAATACGGGGCTTTTTTGACAGCCGGAGCTGAATTCAGACTAAATCTTGCTGAATTTTGCAAAAGAACTTGACATTTCGGCTCTGTGGGTATATAATAAATACCGCGGAATAAAGGCGTTTTAAGGGAATTTTGTATAGGAGATAAATATGGAAGATGTAGAGATTTTTCTTAGCAGGCTCGCGGCTGACGATAAGCTTTACAGCGAAACTGCCAAAAAACTGGGCTGCCCCGATATAACAGACAGGTTCACACTTGCGGGAGCTGTTGCTGAAAAGGGCTCGCCTGCGTCATATAAGATATATATTTCCGACGAGGACGTGCAGAACGGCACCATTGACGAGATGAAGTCGGTATTTGCGGAAGCGGCTGAGAACGACAAGGATATAAGCGTTGAGTTTATTTCCGACGAGTTCCTCAATATCATCGACGACAGAGCAAGGATCACAGCCGAGAGCAAGCCGCGGTCACTGGTACACAGGGACGGAGAGCTTCACCCAACAGTGCATATCTGGATGATAAAGCGCCGCGATATGGGCGTATTCGTGCTTTTGCAGAAGCGCTCCCACGAAAAGGAGATAAATCCCGACTGCTACGACGTGTCGGCAGCAGGCCATGTATCGCAGGGGGATGAGTTCCGCTACACTGCCCTCAAGGAAGTGCGCGAGGAGCTCGGACTTGATATAGAACGCAGCAAGCTTGAGTTCATAGGTCTCAAAAGAGCGGAGTACTCCAAGGGAGATATCCGCGACAATGAGCTCGTGGCAGTATACATATGCCGTGAGAGCATAAATATCGAGGATCTCACTCTCCAGTCATCGGAGGTATCAGAGGTATGCTGGGCAGAGATAGACGAGCTGCTCTCCATAATGAAGTATGAGGATATACCCAACTGCATATCGCTTGAAGAGCTTGATATGATAAAAAAAGCAGTTTTCTGACGATAATAAAAAGGCTTCCGTTTAAGGAAGCCTTTTCTGTTTCATTTATTCAGTTGCCGCTGCAGGAGCGGGAGCTGTTTCACCGCCTGATGCAGCGCTGCCTGACGCACCACTGCCCGAGCTGCTGCCCGTATCGGGGGGAGTTACTGCGGGAGCGTCGCCGCCTGTTGATGAACCGCCGCTGCCTGATCCGTTATCGGGAGGAGTTACAGGTGTTTCGGTACCTGCGGAACTGCCGCCGCCCGAGCTGCCTTCAGTAGGAGCGGGAGTACTGCCGCCTGCTGCCGTGGTAACTACAGCACCGCTGCCTGAACCGCCGTTTGAGGCTGTACCCGTAACAGTGCCGCTGCCCGAGCTGCCGCCTGCGCCTGTTGTGACCCTGGCGCTGCTGCCGCCGACTGTTGTAGCAGTGGTCTTGGTGGTGGGAACGAAGTATTCATTCGGATAAACACCTGTGGGTATCCTCTGGTCAATGAAGTATCCCGAACCCGAGGTCACCTTTATGGTATAATTTGTTCTTGTAGTTTTTGAGACCGTGGTAGTGGTGCGTGTCGCCTTGACTACCTTGATATCGTTTAAAGTAGTTGTAACGTTTGTCGTAACAGTTGTTGCAGTATTGTCTCCCCTGATCATCTTTTCACGTCCGAAGCTGGAAATTACCTTTTCCGAAGGAGTTACGGGGAAAAAGACGAAGAAAGTGAGGATAGCCGCTGCAAGGGCAATGAAACAGCCACACGAAACAATGGTGATTTTGGTGGATTTTTTCAGATTACTGAAAAAGCCGTTTCCTTTACTCATTATAATAAACACACTCCTGTATCATAGATATTTTTATTATACTATAAATGTCGGAAAAAGTCAAGCAGAAGAGAAAAAAATGAGCCGCTGGTCATTAGCAGTGCAGTTATGCTCCATGTACCGTGCTTCTGATTGACATTCGGCGGCAGAGGTGTTATAATAACAGAAAGTCAGTTTTTTATGAAAGGAAATGCCGATGATAGTACAGATAGAGGATAAAAACGAGAAAAGAGCAATAGCACGCAGGATACTTGAAGCCCTGAGAGAATGGTTCGAGGTCGATGAAAGCAGGGAGCAGTATATATCCGAATGCGCCGACTGGCTTTTCTGGGCGGCAAAGAAGGACGGAGAATATGCAGGCTTTCTCTGCCTTAAGGAGACAGGCAGGGATACTGTTGAGCTTGCTGTAATGGGAGTGCTCAAATCGTGCCACCGCAGCGGCATAGGCAGGGAACTTGTTGAAAAAGCCAGGGAAGCCGCACGCTCTGCAGGCTATTCGTTCATGCAGGTGAAAACGGTACAAATGGGAAAATATGAGGATTACGACAGGACGAACCTGTTCTATCTCGGCTGCGGATTCAAGGAATTCGAGGTATTCCCGCTGTACTGGGATGAGGACAACCCGTGTCAGATATATGTCATGGCTCTGTGAGAAAACAGCTTTCCATATGTGCGTTATCCGTAAAGAATTATATATGGGGCTTACCGGGGGAAACCCTTCTGAGGAAAGGTTCCCTCTGACGGAGGCGCGCCCCTCTGTCCTTCGGAGTACTCCCTGTACTACAGGGAGTACTCCGAACCCCTTTCCAAAGACTTTTAACCCAAATTTTTCAAAACAGGACGCTTGACACGAAAAAACGCTCTCTGTATATCTTACAGGGGGCGTCTTGTTTTGAAAAATTTAAGCTGGAAGTTTTAGGAAAGGAGTTTGAGGAAGAACCCTTTTTCAAAAGGGTTCTTCCTCAATAAATCTCACAAATACTTCGCTATGCGTATCACACATATAGGAAAAGCTGTTTTTATGTTCGGTATTGCTTAGTACTTAGCCGTCAGGTCGTCAATGCTCACTTCTTACGGAGCTTAATGAGCTTGTAGATGAACAGCTCCAGTGATATGAGACAGATAACAACAGCACCTGCGATGAGAGCGGTCTTTGCAATATCGCCCGAGTCATTATTATCGTCATCGTCGTCCTTTCGGGAATCTGAATCCTTTGTGGTGGTTTTTGATGTCTTGTCCTTTGATTTCTTTGCAGTTGTGACCTTTTCCTTGCCCTCCGAGCCCTTGCCGTTTGAATGAGGGACAACCTTGATACCGTCCTCTGTGGCTTCCTGTGCGGTAAAGCCTGCAAGCCATGCAAGAGAGGCGTTCCAGTTGATAGTGCATTCGTTTACGGACCAGGCCTCAATATTGTCAAGGTAGCACTTCTGCGGAGCTATCTCACCCTTTTTCCAGCCCGAGCCCTGTACCCACGGGTCCTGCATGCCCGAATTAGGACCGCCGCACATTACTCCGCCGGGAGCCTTCGGGAATGATTCGTCTATCTGATTGGCCCAGTAACGGTGGTGGGGATACTCTATGGCATGTGTACCGTAGCCTGTAACATAGGAGTAGTCCATTGCGTTTCTGCCGAGGATATAGTCCATACCGCCGATAACGCCGTCGAGGTACTGTTCCTCTTTGGTAAGGAGGTATGCGTAAGCCATAACGATGGAATTGTCGGTTACAAATGAATTGGAGCCCCATATATAGCCCTGATCGCTGTCATTGTAGCTGAGCGTACTCTGTCCGTAAGGCAGACCGTAGCCCTGGTTTTCTTCAAGTGAAAGTAAACGGTCGGCAGCAGATATAACAGCTTCGTGTATTATCTCAACGTCTCCCTTGTCGAATTTCTCGGGATTCAGAGCAGCGCTGAGCGTACCGAGAGCACCTGTGTTTCCCCAGTCAAAGCTGCCGACGGTATCAACGCTCTCGCCGCCGCCGAGAGTTGAGGGAACATCAAGGAAGAATTTGTTTTCGGCGGCTTCGTCGTAGTAATCCTCATTGCCTGTGGTGATGAAAAGTTCGAATGCTGCCCAGCAGAACTCGTCTTCAACGTCATTGTCGCCGTAGGCTCCGCCGCCTACGGATTCATCGAGGGGAGCGTACATATCGGGGTGTTTCTTTGCGGCCTTGAAAGCGTTTTCGGCGGCTTCGAGACATTCTTCTGAAAAGTCCTTGTCGATATTCTTCCAGAGTCTGCTCGCCTGAGCGGCACATGCTGCAAGATTGAGGGTAGCAGCTGTTGTGGGGGGCTTGACGATACGCTTCATATCGTCGTCTGCGGGAGCGATTCCGAGAGCGGTCCATTTCTCGTCGTGAGCCTTGTGGTAAGCCATTCCCTTGTACTCGCCGCTGTCCACTATCATTTTCAGCATCCATTCCATTTCCCAGCGTGCCTCGTCGAGGAGGTCGGGGATACCGTTGCTGTTTTCGGGAATGAGCAGGGTACCGTCGGCATAAGCTCCCTCAAAACCGTATTTCAGTGCGGTTTCGTACTGATTCTGCATGAGCCAGAGAGAGAAGCCGCCGTTTACCACATATTTTCCGTGGTCGCCTGCGTCGTACCAGCCGCCTGTTACGTCAACAGAGCCGCTGCTGCCGCTGTAGCCCCATGTGTGCTCTATCTCAGCCATGTCCTTGGGGTGACCTGCCGCACGTGCGAGAGCAGAGGCGTCTCCCGAGGAGATGAATTCGCTTTCTATTTCGATTCCGCTTCGGTTCTGGTAGAAGTAGTTGAGCGAATCAAGAAGCATATAGGAATAGGGCTGTGAACCGCATATGATTATGTCGCGGCTCTCAGCGCCGTCCTCGGTCTTTATTCGGAAGGTGCCCTCGTTTTTCAGCCCGGTAAAGTCAAGGATATGTACCTCGTCTCCCGAGTCCTTGTCAAGTCCGAAGGGTTTGCTCTTTCCCTCGAAAACGGTCTTGTCGGAGCTGTCTTTTACAGTGAAGCCGACAGGCTTTTCGGAACTGCTCAGGAGAGTTGCCCTCTTGGCTCTGTCAGGGAAATAGCACACCTGATTGGCGAGTATCCTTGCTCTTTCATAGGCCTCAGCTTCGGGCCAGTCGTTTTCGTCGCCAGTAAGGTCGATAAGTGACATATTGTCGAACTTTATCTCCGTACCTGCGGGGAAGCAGTCGCCGTTGGTGTACTGACCGTCGCCGCCGAGATGGAAAGCCCATTCCGCAACGTCAAGGGACTTGTCAGCGGTAAAGGTAAGGTCCACCTTTTTTGTCTCGTTCTTGCCTATCTGTATACAGTCCCATGTGCCGTTGAAGTCGGGACCACCGTCAGCCATCATATTGTGCCATATCTCAACGTCACCGTCGAGGTTACCTATCTTTGTGTAGTATTTGCCGCTTTCAGACGGTGTTATCTCGTATGATACCCTGTATTTGTGCCCTGAAACTATTCTGAGACCTCTGTGTCTGAACTGACAGTCCCATCTGTCCTCGCCGCCTCTTGATCTGCCGCCGGGATTAACGATAGTTACGGTATATACGCCCTTGCTGATATCAAAATCCATTTCTCCGGGGGCAGATTCCACGATATGCCACGGGAGACCTGCGCCGTTTTCAAAATCAGTCTGTCCGAGCTGCTGGCCTGCGTAGGCTGTTATTCTTCCCGAGCCGGTGCCTGCGGGGAAGACTGCGCTCACAGCTATTATTGCTGCAGCTGCTGCCGAAGCAGCTCTCACAGAGAGCCTTGTTTTCTTTCTCATGGGGATTCCTCCTGTTTATTTCTGTTTTTCCATATATACTTTAATACTTTTTCATTGCAATGTAAAGTACAGGTACAGAAAATTTACAAATTAGTCCTTTAAAACGGCATTTTGCTCATTAATTGGGAACAAAAGCACAAGTTTTAGTTGAATTAGACTATTTCTGCGCAATGCGCCTCAAAACCGCAAAAAATGACCATTGCCGCACTTGATTTATTCTTATTGATGTGTTATAATGTCATATTGTGGAGTAATCTGCAAAAAAATGATTTGTTTGTGGAGCTTTGATATGAACCGTATTTTTTATATCATCGGCAAGAGCGCTTCGGGAAAGGATACAATGTACAGCCGTATCGTGACCGAGCTCGGACTTATCCCAATTGTGCTCTATACTACCCGCCCTGTCAGAAATAACGAGAGGGACGGCGTGGAATACCACTTTGTTGACGACGGACGCTTCCGTGAGATGGCGGAGAGCGGGAATGTCATAGAATCACGTACGTATCATACATGTCACGGCGACTGGACGTACTTTACCGCTGCTGACAGCATTGCCCTCGATAAGGGGGACTGCGCCGGCATCGGTACACTGGAATCTTTTCTCAGGCTGAGAGAATACTGCGGCAGGGACAGGGTCGTGCCGATCTATGTTGAGGTCAGCGATGATGTGCGTTTCCTTCGTGCAGTAGAGCGTGAAAAGAATCAGTCCCGGCCGAAGTTCGCCGAGCTGTGCCGCAGGTTTTTAGCCGACAGCGAGGACTTTTCTGAAGAAAAGCTTGCCGTGGCAGGCATCGGTATCAGGTTTGACAATAACGGCAATGCCGATGAATGCTTTTGCAGGATAAAAAAATATATTTCGGAGATCCGTAATAATTGCACAAAGTAATTTTCCGCATTTGAAGCGGAATTCGGGAGGTTTATTGTGGAATTGGAAAATAATTTAGACAGCTGTGCCAAAAGGACTATGATAATCGGAGGCGGTGTAGCTGCGACCATGCTTATCAGCGAGATTTTCAACGCGCAGAGGTCGCCGTATACCGACGATAAGTATTCGGCTCAGTTCGAGCCTGTATGTATCATAGATAACGACCCTGCCAAGCTTGGCAAGGAGATACTCGGCGTCAAGGTGGTTGGCAGATCTGAGGAGATATGCAGATTTGCAAAGGAATATGAGATAGAACAGCTGATACTTGCTATCCCGTCCCTTACTTCGGACGAGCGCAAGGCTATAATAGATATATGCAACGAGACAAAGCTCCCGCTGAAGATAGTTCCCTTTATCGGAAATCTCATACTTGACGATTCGTCCACTCTGCTCGGTCAGGTGCGCGATATCAAGGTGGAGGAGCTTCTCGGACGCAATCCCATAAAGTTTGACAACAAGGATATCAGGGAGTTCATCGGCGGCAAGGTATGCATGGTAACGGGCGGCGGCGGAAGCATCGGTTCTGAGCTTGTGCGTCAGATCGCAAGATACAACCCTAAGAAGATAATCATTGTCGATATATACGAGAATAACGCATATGAGATACAGCAGGAGCTGGTAATGGAGTACGGCAGCGAGCTGGACCTTGTTACACTTATTGCTTCGGTGCGTGATTATTTCCGCATGAACCAGATATTCGAGAGGTACAAGCCCCAGATAGTGTTCCATGCGGCTGCTCACAAGCATGTTCCTCTCATGGAAAGCTCGCCTATGGAGGCTATCAAGAACAACGTCATAGGTACGTTCAATGTGGCTACTCTTGCCCAGTTCCATGACGTTCAGAAGTTCGTTATGATATCAACGGACAAGGCTGTAAATCCCACAAATGCAATGGGCGCTTCAAAGCGCTGCTGCGAGATGATAGTACAGTACCTCTCACAGCAGCATGAGGGAAAGACCGAATTCGTAACAACACGCTTCGGAAACGTTCTCGGCTCAAACGGTTCTGTTATCCCGCTTTTCAAGAAGCAGATAGAGCAGGGCAAGCCGGTTACGGTTACACATGAGGATATAATCCGTTACTTTATGACTATCCCCGAGGCTGTAAGCCTTGTTATGGAGGCTGCCGCTATAGCTCACGGCGGCGAGATATTCGTTCTCGATATGGGTCAGCCCGTAAAGATAGTCACTCTTGCGGAGAACCTTATCAGAATGTACGGAAAGGTACCGTACAAGGACGTTCCTATCGTATTCACGGGACTTCGCCCCGGCGAAAAGATCAAGGAGGAGCTCCTCATGATGGAGGAGGGCTTGCAGAAGACCTCCAACAAGCTCATATTTATCGGCAAGCAGATAGATATAGACGAGGATCACTTTGCTTCAAGGCTCAAAAAGCTGCGTGACGCCGCACAGCTCAACGATGAAGCTGTGGCTATACAGGCGCTTCACGAGATGGTGCCGACTTTCATAACGCCTGAGGAATTCAACGGCAGAGAGCTTGAGCACGAAGGCTCTAAGAAATAATAACATACAAAGCTGCACTTCATCATTTGTTTGAAGTGCAGATTTTTTTACAATAATTGCAGATAATATTGACGTTTTTTGCGAAATCTGTTATAATAATTATAAGTATACATATTATAATACTTTTTTAGCGCTATATTACCATTTCATACGGAGATGATATTTTGATCGTATCTCAGACGATTGCCGAAACGACTGCGGCAGCATCGGAAACAGCCACTGACGGGACAACTGCCGGTGAGCTCATGGGCACCATTCAAGAATCGGTGGAAAAGACGTCGGGACTTCTTGCAGAAGCTCTCGAATATATAAAAAAGGCTCTGCCGCTTATAATAATAGCTCTGCTGATACTCGTTATCGGCGTTCTGATATCGAAGCTCATCGCCAAGATAGTCGGCAAAGCAGTTTCAAAGTCGAATGTCAACGGCTCGGCAAAAAGCTTTCTTGTTTCGCTCATAAAGATAATACTCTACATCGCTGTGATAATTATAGCACTGTCTGTGCTCAATGTGCCGATGTCCTCTATAATAACCATACTTGGCGCTGCGGGTCTTGCTATCAGCCTTGCTCTTCAGAACTGCCTGTCAAATCTCAGCGGCGGATTCATAATACTTTTCACCAAGCCGTTTACTGCGGGGGATATAATAGAGCTTGACGATTCTGTGGGGACCGTAAAGGATATAGGCATATTCTACACAAAGATACATACCTTTGACGGAAAGACAGTGCTCCTTCCGAACGGAAAGGTCACAGATGCGAAGATAGTGAACTATACGGATACTCCGACAAGACGTATCGACCTTAACTTCTGCGTCAGCTACAGTACTGACTTTGAAAAGGTGCGTCAGGTCATACTGGATATCATCGCAAAGGAAAAGCTCATACTCAAGGCTCCGGAGCCTGTGGTGCGGATGAGTTCACATAACGACAGTTCCATAGGCATAGATGTGCTCGTATGGGTAAACAACGGCGATTATCTCGCAGAAAAATACAGCATGACAGAAGCAGTAAAGACTGCATTTGATGAAAACGGTATCGAGATACCCTTCGATCAGCTCGATATCCATGTAAAGGATAAGATCTAATGGCAAAAGGCGAACAAAAGAAAAAAAACGGTCCCAAGGAGAAAAAAGAGAAAAAAGGAAAAAAGAGGACGCGTTTGTTTATATTTCTTCTTGTTATTATCGGGATATGGTGGTTCAATAACTATACGCTCAGGACCACTAAGGAGACTGTTTCTTCGGATAAAATAAGTTCGGAGATAAGACTTGCGCTGATAAGCGATCAGCATGCCACAAAGTCAGGAATAAGCAACGATACTATTTTCAGGGCTGTTGACAAGGCAAAGCCCGATCTGGTATTTATACTCGGCGATATGTACACCAGCGGCAGCGAATGGGAGCTTATACAAAAGCCTGTAAAGCTTGCAGAGAAGCTGGTCACGGCGGGGTATCCCGTCTACTGCGTTACAGGCGAGCATGACTATGACGACAGATATGCTGCGGAGCTCAGAAAAGCAGGTGCGAGGGTAATGGACTATGCCGACGAGAGGATAGAAGTCAGGGGCAGCAGCCTCCGCATAATCGGTATCGACAATGTGTACTACAGCCCTACCTTTGACCTGAGAAATGAGTATGTTCTTGATGACGAGAGCTTCAATATACTCCTTGCGCACATACCGAATTATGAGAAATTTGCGGATTTCGGCGCGGATCTTACGCTTTGCGCGGACACTCACGGAGAAATGGCGCGGCTCCCTTTCGGGCTCGGTCCGGTATACAGCTCCGATAAGGACGTGTGGCTGCCGGGGCTTCTTCACAAGGAGCTTGAAATATATGACAAAGGCTTTTACGGCTATGACGGCGGAAGCATGTTCATAACCTCGGGTATAGGAGTTTATCCTGCGCCTGTGCGTTTCTGCAACCGTCCCGAGGTGGTCGTTATGGATATTGAACCAAAGAGGTGATGAAAATGGGCAGGATCACTGATATTGCCGTTATAGGCGGAGGTGCTTCGGGACTTGCCGCTGCGGTGGAGGCTAAGAACATCATGCCGCAGGCAAGAGTGGTGATACTCGAAAAGCTTGACAGAGTAGGCAAGAAGCTGCTCGCTACAGGCAACGGAAGATGTAATCTGAGCAACATCAATATGAGCTATGAGCATTATCACGGAAGTGTTAAGAATGCAATAAGGATCATAAACTCAACTCCGTCTGCAAAGGAATTTTTCGGCAGTCTCGGCGTAATATGCTCTGCCGACTCAAAGGGCAGGGTGTATCCTAAGAGCAATGCGGCGTCTACCGTGCTTTCGGCTCTGAGACTTCGGGCAGCCGAGCTCGGAGTATCCGAGCGCTGCGGCTTTGAGGCCAATTTCATAGAGAGCGCAGCGGACTGCTTCAGGATATCATCTGCCTCGGGAGAGAAATACCCGTGCAAGCGTATAATAGTTGCGGCAGGAGGCTATGCCGCACCGCAGTTCGGTACGGACGGAAGCGTTATACGTCTGCTACGCAGCAAGGGCTGCCATACTACGAAGATATGTCCCGCTGTGGCTCCGCTGAGAGTTCGTCCCGAACTTCTTAAAGGGCTCAAGGGAGTACGCGCAAAGGGCAGGGTCATGGCTTATTCGGGGGGCATGCTCCTCAAGGAGGAAATGGGTGAGATACAGTTCACGGACAGTGCTCTTTCGGGCATATGCGTTTTCAATATGGCACATCTTGTGTCGAAATACGATGGTAAGCTCACACTCAGACTTGACCTTGCCGCTGATATGGACTTGGAGCAGCTTGTGGGCTATCTCCGCGTGATACAGTATCAGCGCGGCAGACATACGACGGAGGAGCTTCTCACCGGATTGTTCCCGAGAAATCTTGCTTTTTACCTCACAAAGCGCTCGCTGGGCAGATCCCTTACAGACGAGATATCCACCCTGCGTGATACTGAGCTGAGACAGCTTGCTCAGCTTATAAAGAACCTTGATTTTGATGTTCTCGGAAGCGCTCCGTGGAAGGAGGCGCAGGTCACATCAGGCGGAATAAGCGGCGACTGTGTTGATGACAGGCTCCAGCTTGTAAGCGAGAGAGGCATTTTTCTCTGCGGAGAGATACTCGATGTTGACGGCGACTGCGGCGGCTACAACCTGCAGTGGGCATGGTCGTCGGGAATATTTGCAGGCAGGAACTGCGCAGAATCACTGAGAGGTGAGCTCAGATGATAAGAGTCGGCGGCATAAGAGCGGCTCTTGATACGGACTTTTCGGACCTTGCGGCAGTATGCGCGAAAAAGCTTAGAATAAGCCGCGATAAGCTGATAAGCGTCAGACTGGCAAAAAAATCCGTGGACGCACGCAGGAAAAACGACGTTCACTTTCTGATATCACTGGATATAGAAGCAAAAAACGAGGACAGGCTCCTTAAGGTGCTGAAAAATGCTTCAAAGCTTGAAAATTCGGAGTATAAGGTGCCACGGACAAAGGCTTCGGAGAAACGTCCTGTCATAGTGGGCTTCGGGCCTGCGGGAATGTTTGCGGCGCTTGTCCTTGCAATGGCAGGGGCGAGACCTATAGTCCTTGAGCGCGGCAGCGATGTGGATACACGCTGCAGGGCAGTGGAGGAATTTCAGAGCGGCGGCAAGCTTGATCCCGAGTGCAATGTGCAGTTCGGCGAGGGCGGCGCAGGCACGTTTTCCGACGGAAAGCTCACTACAGGCATCAAGGACAGCCGCATAGGCTGGGTTCTTGGACAGCTTGTGGAATTCGGCGCTCCCGAGGAGATACTCTATCTTGCAAAGCCTCATATAGGCACGGACAGGCTCCGCGGAGCCGTAAAGGCGCTGCGCGGAAGGGTCGTTTCCCTTGGAGGAGAGGTAAGGTTCAACTCCAGGTTCTGCGGCTTTGAAGCTGAAAACGGCTGCCTTTCGGCGGTGAAATATATTCATTCGGGTGCGGTCAGCACCATTGAAACGGGCAGTCTCATTCTTGCGGCAGGACACAGTGCAAGAGACGTATTCGAGCTGCTCTATAACGAAAAAATAACTCTTTCTCAGAAAAGCTTTTCTGTGGGCGTAAGGGCGGAGCACCTCCGCTCTGATATCGACAAGGCCATGTACGGAGATTTTGCGGGACATCCTGCTCTGAAAGCCGCAGATTACAAGCTTGCGGTACATCTTCCCAACGGCAGGACGCTCTATACGTTCTGTATGTGCCCGGGAGGCTATGTTGTTGCAGCTTCCTCGGAGGAGGGCAGGCTCGCCGTGAACGGCATGAGCTGTTTTGCCCGTGACGCGGAGAACTCCAACAGTGCGCTCCTTGTGAATGTGGGTCCGGAGGACTACGGAAGCGATCATCCTCTTGCAGGTATGTACTTCCAGCGTGGACTGGAGGAAAAAGCCTTTATCGCAGGAGGAGGAGATTATCACGCTCCCGCCTCTCTGCTTGGGGACTTTATGAACGGCAGGGTCAGCGACAAGCCGGGCAGGGTCAGGTCCTCATACCGTCCCGGTATCAGATTTGCACGTCCCGAGGAGTATCTTCCCGGTTTTGTGTGTGAATCGCTCAGGCTGGGTATAAGGGAAATGGGAAAGAAGATAAGCGGATTTGACGCTGATGATACGCTGCTCACGGGTATCGAGAGCAGAAGCAGCTCTCCTGTAAGGATAGAGCGCGGCGAGGATCTGCAGTCGGTATCTCTCGCGGGACTTTATCCCTGCGGCGAGGGTGCAGGCTACGCAGGCGGCATAGTATCCGCTGCGGTGGACGGTATGAAGTGCGCCGAGGCGGTATGCAGAAGAATGGAGGAAACTTGAAGTACACATGAAATTTGTTTATATATCAGGCAACAGCATGTTTCTGTGCAGTGACGGAAAGATCACTGAGCTCCCATGCGAAAGGGCTGCAAGGTATACTGATACGGTCAACGAGATAAACAAGAACAAGGAATGGAAGCATACGGGTTCAGGAGCGATTTTTCGTGAGGATTCGCAGTTTTTTCCGGACGCTTCGAGAGGTGTCAGTATAAACGGGGTTTCCGCTGCAAACGAGGACTTTATCTACTCTGCCGTGCTTGGCGAAATGGGGGCTATCTACAGGAAAAGTGCAGATTCGCCGAAGGCGCCCGAGGGTCATATCTATACGGGCATGAACAGGAGCATAGGCAGTATCGCATACAAGAACGGCAGGATCGCCGCTATTCTCGACGGTCATCTTGCAATATTCGATGAGCGGGGCGACTACAACGAGCTGACGGACGGGCATTCCGCTGAGGACTCTCCGTTCTGGTCTGCTACCGACGGCAGGATATTCTGCTCCACAAGAGGACGTGCCCTTGAGGGCGGCAGCGGTTATTCCGCAAGCTCTGTACTTTCTGTTGACGAGAAAGCGGGTACCATAGACACACTTTTCGCAGAGGAGAACAACGACCTGCTGGAGCCGAAAAACGACGCTGATGGCAACTACTACTTCATTCGTCAGCCCTACAGGCAGGCTAAGGAGGAAAGGGAGCCCATCTGGAAATCGGTGCTGCTTTTCCCTGTAAGGATAATCAAGGCACTGTTCGGATTCGTCAACGCTTTCACGGTATTGTTCGGCGGTGAGCCGCTCAGGAAAAATCAGCGCAGGGGAGACGTCAAGTCGAAAAACAAGTCTCAGCGGGAGCTCTTTTTTGAGGAGAGAATGCGCGTGGCAGAGAAGAATGAAAAGGAAAACGCTGCCGCAGGTGATAAGAACCCGGGTATTTTCCCGAGGAGCCGCGTGCTTGTAAGGATAAGTCCGGACGAGACAGAGACGGTGCTGTACAAGGGAGTTCTTGATTATACCCTTTGCAGCGAGGGCGTTATCTGCTCAAACGGCAAGGAGATCCTCCTTATCGGAAAGGACGGCAGCGAAAAGGTTATAGCAAAGGCTGAGCTCGCTGAAAAGCTCAGTGTGATAAACGACGGCCCCATACCTGAAAAAGGTTGAAAAGGGCCACAGAAAACTTTTACTATGAACAGGAGGCTTAAGTATGAAAATCAATGTTATTGGCGGAAAAATGAACAGTTGCGAGATCGATGAGTACTTAAAGTACGTGGCGCAGAAGTATGTAGGCAGACAGATCGGTCAGATGGATATAGTCATCGACGGCGAATTCGTGGACCTTAAAGTGTATTTCAAGGACATGGATTTTCAGAGAGCCTACCGTTCTGCCGATTATCTGGTTAATACCATGGAAAAGCTCAATGACGCGAAGCGCAGCGAGTTTTCCGAAAAACAGCGCCACAGTGTTTAAGGAGTACTGAATGAATTTAACGAACATCGGAACGGTGAAGGAGATACTGTTCCGCCACGGCTTCAGCTTTTCAAAGGGACTGGGACAGAACTTTATTATAAATCCCGACATCTGTCCGAAAATAGCAGAAAACGGCAATGCCTGCGAGGGCTTCGGCGTTCTTGAGATAGGAACGGGTATCGGAGTCCTCACGGCTGAGCTCGCCGGGAGAGCGGATAAGGTGGTTGCAGTCGAGATAGATTCGCGGCTACTTCCGATACTTGACGAGACTCTTGTCGACTTTGACAATGTAAAGATAATCAACGAGGACGTAATGAAATGCGATCTGCACAGGCTTATAGACGAGGAGTTCAAGGGGCTTAACGTTGCGGTCTGTGCAAATCTGCCCTATTACATTACGTCCCCCGTCATTATGATGCTCCTTGAGAGCCGTCTGCCCATTGAGTCCATTACAGTAATGGTACAGAAGGAGGCGGCTCAGCGCCTTTGTGCAAAGGTCGGCTCCCGTGATTCGGGAGCTATTACCGTGGGAGTGAACTATTACGGTACAGTGAAGAAGCTCTTTGATGTATCCAGGGGCAGCTTTATGCCCGCGCCGAATGTGGATTCGGCTGTCATAAGGATAGACCTGAACAGGGAGCAGCGCCTTGACGAGAAAAGCGAAAAGTTCTTTTTCAGGGTGGTCAAGGCGGGATTTTCGCAGAGAAGAAAAACGTTTGCCAATTCCCTTGCTTCGGTAATGGGTATATCAAAGGAAAGGGTATACTCTGCACTGAGGGCTCAGGGGCTTCCCGAGGCTGCGCGTATAGAGCAGCTTGATATGGATAAGCTCATCGCAGTTTCTGCGGAGCTGATGAAGGAATGAAGGGAAAACTCTTCGGCGTAAGCGTCGGTGCGGGAGATCCGCAGCTCATGACGATAAAGGCAGTGCGTATCCTCGAAAAATGCAGTGCTGTCGCCGTACCGCGTACCAACGGGGATAGCTCTCTTGCTCTGTCAATAGCGGAGCAGGCTGCCGATCTGTCAAATAAGCGCAGGATATACCTTGATTTCCCTATGACAAATGATAAGGAAAGGCTTGAGAGGAATTATGACGATCTTGCCGGGCTTTTGTGCAGGGAGCTTGAAAGGGGGGATGTGGCATTTCTTAATCTCGGTGATATATCTGTATATTCTACGTTCAGCCATATATGCGGGCGTGTATGCGCGGCAGGCTTTGAAGCTGAGATATGCGCGGGCGTGACAAGCTTCTGTGCGGCAGCTGCCGCTCTCTGCGAGCCCCTTTGTCTCGGAGATGAGGAGCTGCACATCATTCCCTGCGGCAGCGATATCGGGAAAGCTCTCGGACTCAGCGGAACAAAGGTCATAATGAAAGCAGGAAGAAAAGCAGGTGAGCTTATCGGGCTGCTGAAGAAAAAGGGGCTTTCCGGCTGTACAAGGGCAGTATCCGACTGCGGACTTGACACCGAAAGGATATACGCTTCGGTTGATGATATTGACGGAGAGCCCGGATATTTCACACTTTTCATAGTCACCGACAGGGAGAAGTTCAAATGAAGCTTGAGGAATATGTTTTCAAAGGATCGCAGAAGCTTCGCTGCGGCTATACAACAGGTTCGTGTGCGGCGGCTGCTTCAAAGGCAGCGGCGGAAATGCTCATGACAGGCAGGAAAGTGACCTCTGTTGAGCTTATGACGCCAAAGGGCATAAGACTTTGTCTTGATGTGTCCGAACCGAAAATAAGCGGTGAAAGCGCCTGCTGCGCTGTAATAAAGGACAGCGGCGACGATCCTGATATCACCAACGGTATAAGGGTAGTATCTGAGGTCACTCTTGCGTACAGTGGCGTGGAGATAACAGGCGGAGAGGGCATCGGCAGAGTCACGAAAGCAGGGCTTGACCAGCCTGTGGGAGAGGATGCCATAAATTCCGTGCCGCGAAGAATGATATGCGGGGCTGTTTCGGATATTGCCGAAAAGTACGGCTACTCGGGAGGCTTTCGTGTGAAGATATCCGTGCCTGACGGTGCGGAGCTGGCTAAGAAGACCTACAACCCCCGCATGGGCATAGAGGGGGGGATCTCCATTATAGGTACGAGCGGTATCGTTGAACCTATGAGCAATTCCGCACTTATCGGGACGATCCGTACCGAAGCGAAAATGCGGCGTGCAGAGGGGCAGCGGAATATGATCCTTACTATCGGCAACTACAGCGAGAGCTTCGTGCAGAATGAGCTGCCATTTTCACTGGAGAGAAGCGTTACATGCAGCAACTTCATCGGAGAAGCCATTGATATAGGACTGGAGCTTGGCTTTGAGAGCATACTCATTGTAGGCCATATAGGCAAGCTGGTAAAGCTTGGAGCAGGCATAATGAATACCCATTCCTCCTGCGCGGACGGACGTATGGACGTGCTAATTACCTGCGGCGTTATTGGGGGAGCTGATATAGGTACCCTCAGAAGACTGCCCGAGTGCGCTACAGCAGACGCGGCTATGGATATACTGGACGAGGGCGGGTACCTTGAAGATACGGCGAGAGTTCTTGAGAAGCGGATGGAAAGCTACCTTGTTGCAAGAGTCAAGGGCGAAGTGAGGATAGCTGCCATTGCTTTTTCCTACAAGCGGGAACTGCTCATAAAAACGTCTCTTGCCGATGAACTCATCAAGGCTGTCATGGAGGAAGAAAATGGTTGATTTTGTGGGAGCAGGCTGCGGCGCTGCCGACCTTATAACCCTGAGAGGAAAACGGCTCATCGAGAGTGCGGATGTCATCATCTATGCGGGTTCTCTTGTGAATCCCGAGCTTCTCGGATATGCGGGTGAGAACTGCGATATATACAACAGCGCTCTCATGCACCTTGACGAAGTTATAGAGGTCATGAAAAAAGCCGAAGCCGACGGAAAAAATACAGTCCGCCTGCATACAGGAGACCCTTCGGTATACGGTGCCGTCCGAGAGCAGATGGACAGGCTCGACGAGCTTCAAATCCCATACAGAGTGACTCCGGGAGTAAGCTCCTTCTGCGGGGCTGCGGCTGCACTCAGGGCGGAATATACCCTCCCCGACGTGTCGCAGACGGTCATTCTCACAAGAATGGCGGGACGTACTCCTGTCCCAGAAAAGGAGAGCATAGAGAGCCTTGCGGCCCATAATGCCACTATGGTTATATTCCTGAGCGCAGGCATGACAAGGGAGCTCTCAGATCGTCTCATCAGCGGCGGTTACAGCGGCGATACGCCTGCGGCTATTGTATACAAGGCAACGTGGCAGGACGAAAAGGTGGTGCGCTGTACAGTTGCGGAGCTTGACGCGGCAGCAAGGAAAAACGGGATTACAAAGACGGCTCTCATAACTGTGGGCGGCTTTCTTGGAAGCGATTACGAGCTGTCTAAGCTTTACGACAAACACTTTGAGACCGGGTTCAGAAAGGCAGAAGAAAAATGAATATAGCTGTTTTTTCGGTCACCGAAAACGGAAGAAAGCTCTCCGTAAAAGCAGGGGAGCTCCTTGAAGCCGAGCACAGGGTGAGCCGATATTGTTTTCATAAGCATACCGATGATAATTCGGCTGTGTTCTGGAATATGGGCAGTATGGTCGGAAGGCTGTTTGAACGTTCCGACGCTTTTATATTTATATGCGCCTGCGGTATCGCAGTCCGCGCTGTGGCACCTTATCTCGGCACAAAGGCTGATGACCCTGCCGTGATAGTAATGGACGACTGCGGAAGATTTGTGATACCTGTTCTTTCGGGACATATAGGCGGTGCGAACAGACTTGCGGAGGTTCTTGCCGGGGCTCTCGGCGCCGAGGCTGTGATAACCACGGCTACGGATTCGGGGGGACGCTTTTCTCCCGACAGCTTTGCCGTTGCAAATGAGCTGATCATCACCGACCTTAAAGCTGCAAAGGAGATAGCAGCGGAGGTTCTTGACGATGAAAAAGTAGGTTTTTACAGCGAATACCCCCACAGCGGACTTCCCTCCGAGCTTACTGAGTTCGGTGTGTGCAGGACGGGGATATGCGTAAGTGCGGATACGGAAAAGAAGCCATTTCCCGTTACCCTTAACCTTGTCCCGAGGAATATTGTTCTGGGAATAGGCTGCAAAAAAGGTGCATCTGCCGTGACTATCGCAAATACAGTTGGTGCTGCTCTTGAGCAGAGCGGTATCGGCATAAATAGAGTGGCGTATATCGCGACGATCGATATAAAAAAGGACGAAGAGGGCCTTTGCAGGTTCTGCGAGAGCCTTGAAGTGAAGCTCAGTACCTATACCGCTGAGGAGCTCATGGCTGTCAGCGGCGATTTTGAAGGCTCCGACTTTGTGCTTGAGACCACGGGTGCGGACAACGTCTGCGAAAGAAGCGCGGTGCTTTGCAGCGGAGGAAAGCTGATAATGCGGAAAACATCGGCGGAGGGAGTTACTGTTGCAGCTGCCGAAAAGCCGGTATATCTTGATTTTGAGAGGAAGATACAGCTATGAAGCTCTACGTTGCGGGCATAGGCTGCGGCAGCAGGGAAGGGATCACACTTGAGGCTGAAAAAGCTATACTTAAAAGTGATATTATAGTCGGCTACACGGTCTACATCGAGCAGATAAAGCGGTTTTACCCCGGAAAGGAATGTATTTCCAACGGAATGCGGCAGGAGCGTGAGCGTGTGGAGCTTGCACTGGGTACTGCATCGGGGGGAAAGACAGTAACGCTGGTGTGCAGCGGCGACAGTCAGCTTTACGGCATGGCAGGTCTTGCCATAGAGCTTTCCGTGAACTATCCCGATGTGGATATCGAAGTGGTTGCAGGAGTTACGGCGGCGCTCAGCGGCGGAGCAGTCCTCGGCTCGCCCATGACTCATGATTTTGCGGTGATAAGCCTGTCCGACCTGCTTACGCCTGCGGAGAAGATAGAAAAGCGGCTCCGCTGTGCAGCGGACGGTGATTTCGTCATTGCCCTTTACAATCCCTCCTCGAAGAAAAGGGCGGACTATCTGCAAAAGGCATGCGATATCATACTTGAATACCGTTCCTCTGAAACGGTTTGCGGCATAGTCAGCAATATCGGCAGGGACGGTGAGAAAAGCCGCATACTCGCTTTGGGAGAGCTGAGAGATACTCAGGTGGACATGTTCACGACGGTCTTCATCGGCAGCTCCGAGACTAAGGTCATAAACGGAAAAATGGTCACTCCGAGAGGGTACCGCAATGTGTAGGGTGCTGATATTCGGAGGTACGACCGAGGGCCGTAAGCTTGCGGAATACTGTTCTGTGAAAGGCATTTCTGCCGCTGTTTCGGTAGCTACCGGGTACGGTGCGGAGCTGCTCCCCGAAAGCGGTTGTGTGAGAAGGCTTGTCGGCAGACTTGACGCAGAGGAAATAAAAAAGCTTATAACCGCACTGGGCTGTGAAGCGGTAATAGATGCTACTCACCCCTATGCGGAGGAGGTCACGAAGAATATAAATAAGGCATGCAGCAGCCTTGAAGCTGCGCATTACAGACTGATAAGGAGTTCAGAGGAGATCTCGGGCTGTATCATGGCGGCGGATATGGACGAGGTAGTTGATATACTGAACAGATCTGACAAAACGGTGCTCAGCACTCTCGGCAGCAAGGAACTGGCTGTTCTGACAAAGGTCAGAGGCTACGGCAGCAGGCTCTGGATAAGGGCGCTGCCTGCTGAGGATATCCGTCGGAGGTGTATTGAGCTTGGCTTTTCTGAGGATAAGCTGATACTCGAAAAGGGTCCATTTTCCTTTGAGCAGAATAAAGCTCATATAAAAATGAGCGGAGCACGTATCCTCGTTACAAAGGAGAGCGGAGCGGCGGGGGGCTTCCCCGAGAAAACAGCGGCTGCAAAAGCCTGCGGTGCTGAGGTCGTCGTTCTTGCAAGACCTGTGGAAAAGGGCTGTACTTTTGCGGAGATCACGGAGATACTCGATGAAATGAGGTGAAGAGTTGAAGATATACTTGGTGGGTATAGGCATGGAGGGCTGCAGGACGCTTACGAAAGAGGCATCTGAAGCTATATTGAGCGCGGAGGTGCTCATCGGGGCGGAGAGGATGCTTGCGCCATTTGCGGGACTTGGCAAGAATTTGTTCAAGGAGTACAGAAGCAGCGAAATAGTGCGATATATTGAGGAAAACAACTTCGCTTCGGCAGCTGTGCTCCTGTCGGGAGACTGCGGCTTTTTCAGCGGGGCAAGGATATTGCATGAGAAGCTGAAAAAATATGCTCCCGAGGTTATTTGCGGTATCTCTTCACCTGTTTACCTTTGTTCTAAGCTTGGAAAGGACTGGTGGGACTGCTGTTTCGTCAGTCTGCACGGTAAAAGCTCCAGCATCGCAAGAAAGGTAAGAGCTCACGAAAAGGTATTTTTTCTGCTGGGCGGAGACATTACGGCAGCTGATATCTGTCGGCGCCTGTGCGAGTTTGGAATGGGCGATGTATCGGTGTTTATCGGCAGTGATCTTGGCTACGGCAATGAGACGATATTATGCGGCAAAGCTTCGGATCACACTGAATGTGAACTGGACGGTCTGTGTGTCATGCTGTGCGAGAATCACGGCTTCGAGCGCATTGTACCGAGCGGTATCCCCGATGACAGCTTTATCAGGGGAAAGGTGCCCATGACAAAGTCTGAGGTCAGGGCGGCTGTAGTTGCAGGTCTCGGTATCGGCAGCGGCAGCGTGTGCTGGGATATTGGCAGCGGTACGGGTTCGGTGGCTGTGGAAATGGCACTGCGCTGTGAAGACGGCACTGTATGCGCTGTGGAAAAAAGTCCCGAGGCTTTGGAGCTTATAAGGCTGAACAGGATCAGGTTCGGCTGTGACAATATCGAGGTATACAGCGGCGAAGCGGCTGATATCATCGGCAGTCTGCCTGTTCCCGACGCAGTCTTTATCGGTGGCTCGGGCGGTCAGCTGGATATGATCATCGAAAAAGCCCTTGCACTGAACAACAATATACGACTGACCGTAACTGCTGTTTCGCTGGAAACGATTTCTCAGTGTACAGCAATATTTGACAGGTCAGGTCTTGAAGCGGAGATCACTCAGATAGCTGTGACGCGCACAAGAAAGGCTGGAAGCCACACTATGCTTTCAGCTGAAAACCCTGTCTGGATAATAAAGAGGAAGCTCATATGAAAAGGATACTCATCGGCGGTACCCACAGCGGCTGCGGAAAAACAACTGTAGTATGCGCTGTGCTTGCTGCTCTCAGGGAAAGAGGCCTTGCGGTCAGCAGTTTCAAGTGCGGTCCCGACTACATCGACCCCATGTTCCATGAGAACGTTATCGGCACGGAGTCACATAATCTTGACAGCTTTTTCTGTGACGACAATACACTCAGGCACCTGCTTTGCACAAACGGTAAAAATACGGATATTTCCGTTATAGAGGGCGTTATGGGCTTCTACGACGGCGTCGGCGGCAGGGGCTCGGCTCATTCGGTGTCCATGGCGACGGAGACTGACGCGGTAATAGTTATCGACTGCCGAGGCGCATCAGAGTCTATAGGCGCTGTGATGAAAGGCTACATGGATTACATTAAGCCAAACAGGATAGCGGGCTTTATTTTCAACAGGCTTTCGGAGCGGCTCGTTCCTCTTGCAAAAGAGCTGTGCGAAAGGCTCGGCACCGGGTATTTCGGCTTTTTACCTGCAAACAGCATTACTCTTGAAAGCAGGCGCCTCGGACTTGTTACTGCGGCTGAGGTGGAGGACCTTAAGGAAAAAACGAGGCAGCTTGGCGTACTCGCCGAGAAGCACATACTGATAGATGAACTGCTTGAAGCGGCGGAGGCTCCGATGCCTGAGTATGTACCGCTGAAAGTGGAGGGACTTTTTGAAAAAAGCAAGCCAAAAATTGCTGTGGCAAAAGACAAGGCATTCTGCTTTATTTATTCCGACAATATCCTGCTGCTGGAGCAGCTCGGCTGCGAGATCGAGTACTTTTCGCCTGTAGATGATAAAGGACTCCCTGAAAACTGCTGCGGACTGATACTCAGCGGCGGCTATCCCGAGCTATTTGCGGACAGGCTTTCCGCCAACCGCGGAATGCTCGCGGCTGTCAGGGACGCTGTTCTGTCGGGAATGCCGACTATTGCTGAGTGCGGTGGCTTCATGTATCTGCATGATAAGATAAGAATGTCGGACGGTACAGAATACGCTATGGCAGGCGTACTCAACGGCACTGTCTTTGAGACTGAACGGCTGCAGCGCTTCGGATATGTTACGCTTACAGCCCGGAAGGATAATCTTATCTGCCGGAAAGGCGGCAAAACACCTGCGCATGAGTACCATTACTGGGACAGCACCGACTGCGGCAGCAGTTTTACTGCTGAAAAGGCGGACGGCAGGAGCTGGAGCTGTATTCACGGTGATAAGTCATTGTATGCGGGCTTTCCGCATCTGTATTTCTATGCCGATACGGATATTGCGGTAAGATTCGCAAAAGCCTGTGCGGAGTCTGGAGGTATTTATGGATAGGATCGAGCATATAAAGCCTGTTGATCGGCATTACGCCGATCTTGCCCAGCAGCGCTGGGATTCCGTGGCAAAGCCTCTCCGCAGTCTCGGAGCTCTTGAGGAGATGTGGAACAGTATCGCGGCTGTTCAGCGCACGGATATGCCAAATATATTCAACCGGGCAGTAGTCGTTATGTGTGCCGACAACGGTGTGGTCGCAGAGGGCGTTACTCAGACGGATAACTCCGTTACTGCAGTATGCGCAAAGGATATAGCTCTCGGAAGATCGAATATAAACGTGCTCGCCGATGTTTACCGTGCGGAGGTCGTTGCTGTGGATATAGGCATTGCCCGCGACGTGGAGTGCAGAGGTCTCCTCAAGCGCAAGGTGGGCAGAGGAACAGGCAATATTGCAGCAGGTCCCGCAATGTCGGCTGACGAGGCCGAACAGTCGATAGTTACCGGAATGGATATAGCGGGAGAGCTTGCAGACAAGGGCATAAAGCTTATAGTTACCGGAGAAATGGGAATAGGAAATACCACTCCCACTGCGGCTCTTTCCTCGGTGCTTCTCGGACTTCCTCCCGACGAGGTAACAGGTCGGGGCGCAGGCTTGTCAACTGAGGGACTTGAGCGCAAGAGGGCTGTTGTAAAGAGGGCTGTGAATATAAATTCTCCTTTTTCCGCCAACGGTGTGGAGCTGCTTGCAAAGCTTGGCAGCTTTGAGATAGGCGGCATGACCGGACTTTTCCTCGGCGGTGCATATTACGGATTATCGGTAGTCATAGACGGCGTTATATCAGCGGTGGCGGCAGTTCTTGCTTCTATGATAGCTCCCGCTTCCGTGGATTATATGCTTGCGAGCCATGTTTCGGCAGAGCCTGCGGGCAGGGGCCTTCTTGAAAAACTTGGACTTCATGCGGTGATAAACGGTCAGCTCCGTCTCGGTGAAGGCACGGGAGGAATCATGCTGCTGCCGCTTCTGGACGGTGCTGCGGCGATATACTATAATTCCCACAGATTTGACGCATCGGGGATAGAAAGGTATGTGGAACTGAAATGATCACACTTGTAACAGGCGGTACAAAATGCGGAAAATCAGGCTATGCGGAAAAGGTGCTTGAAGGTTTTTCAGGCCCGAAATACTACATCGCCACCATGAACCCCTTGGGCGAGGACGCTGACGAGATAATCGCGCGTCACCGCGAGGCGAGGAGGAACAAGAGCTTCATAACGCTGGAATGTCCCCGTGATATCGACAAGCTTGATCTACCCATAGGCTGCGGTGTGCTTCTTGAGTGCATAGGCAATCTTTGCGCAAACGAGATGTATGTGGGGGCAAATATACTGCGTCCGTCGGATAAGATAGTCAGCAGCCTCAGAACGCTGGCTGAGTCAGCGTCGGAGTTTGTTATCGTGACAAATGAGGTAGGCAGCGACGGAAACAACTATTCTCCCGACATTATGGCGTTCGTAAGCGAGATCGCTGTCATAAACAGCAGAATAGCGGAGTTTGCGGACAATGTAGTGGAATGCGTTTACGGTATTCCCGTTGCTTTAAAAGGCAGGCTTGTATGATAAGGTCACTGATAACGGCGTTTCAGATGTATTCGCGAATACCTATGCCGAAAATTGAATGGAAGCCCGGGAACCGGCGCTTTTCACTCTGCTTTTTCCCTTTTGTGGGAGCTGTTATCGGCGGGCTGCTCATGCTGTGGTACCTCGTAGTCTCACGGCTCGGCTTCGGGAGCTTTATGTTCGGCGCGGGTGCAGCTGCTCTCAGCGTTCTTGTCACGGGAGGCATACATCTTGACGGCTTCTGCGATACCTGCGACGCAAGGGCTTCGTGGGGAGACAGAGAACGCAGGCTTGAGATACTTAGTGATTCACATATAGGCGCTTTTGCAGCTATAAAGCTCGGGATATATCTCGTGCTCTACACAGCGGCCATGTCGGAGCTGTTTTCAGCTTCGGGAGCAGTCTCAGCTGCATGTGGTCATGTGCTTTCCCGTTCACTCAGCGGACTTGCAGCCGTAAGCTTCAGGTCAGCTAAAAAAGAGGGAACTCTTTACAGCTTTACAAGTGCTGCCGACAGAAAAAGCACTCTTTTTGCCCTTTCATTTATAGCGGCGCTGAGCTGCTGTGCAATGCTGGCGGTGAACTTGTCCGCGGGACTTTGCGGAACTGCCGCAGCTCTTGTTGCAATGGCGTATTACCGCTATATGGCTTATAAGGAATTCGGAGGGATAACAGGCGACCTTGCAGGCTGGTTCCTGCAGATATGCGAGCTGTCAGCAGCTGCCGCGGCTGCCTTTGCATACAGAATATCGGAGGTAATCTAATGAAATTTATAATCGGAGGAGCATATCAGGGCAAGATAGCCGTTGCATGCAGGCTGTTCGGATTTACCGAGGCTGAAATGGTAAACGGTTCTACCTGTGATTTTGAAGAGGTATTTACTGCCGGATGCATAAAGAGCTATCACAGGATAATCGCCCGTCTGATCGCGCAGGGCGTAAGCCCGATTGAGTTTACGAAGCGGCTCTGCCTTGAAAATCAGAACGCCGTAATAATCATGGACGAGATAGGCTGCGGTATCGTTCCTGTAGAAAAATCGGAGCGCAGGCGTCGAGAAGACACTGGACGCTGCGGCTGCATAATCTCATCGGCAAGCGATACGGTTATCCGTGTCATATGCGGTATACCCGTGTTCCTGAAAGGCAGCGGGAATGAGGATTGATCTTATCCGTCATGGCAAGACCGAGGGCAACATTGAAATGCGCTACATCGGCAGGACTGACGAGCCTCTTTCCTTTTCGGGGATCGCTGAGCTTGCTGTCATCAGCTATCCGAAGTGCGGCATACTGATAACGAGTCCCATGAAGCGATGCATACAGACTGCGGAGCTGATATTCCCAGATACCGAGCCGGTGATATGCGAGGCTCTCAGGGAATGCGATTTCGGCGATTTTGAGGGCAGGAACTGCATCGAGCTCAGCCTTGACATACGTTATCAGCGCTGGATAGACAGCGGCGGCGAAGCAGCTTTTCCAAACGGCGAAGCTCCTGCGGATTTCAAGAACCGAAGTACAGACGGCTTTCTCAGCTGTCTTGAAGGACTTCCCGGGGACGCTCATGTGACCTTTGTTGTTCACGGAGGTACTATCATGGCAGTTATGGAGCGTTTTGCTCTCCCCGCAAAGGGTTACTACGACTGGCATACTGCCAACGGACACGGCTTTGTCACTGAATTTGACGGAAAAAATATTACGGTCACGGAGAAGATATGAACTACTTTATCGCGGTGCTTCCGCTTGTTATAGGCGCAGTCCTTGACTGTGCCATAGGCGATCCTTATACCATGCCTCACCCGATAAGGCTGATAGGCAGGCTCATCTCAGGGCTGGAAACTTTTGTGAGAAGAAGCTTTGCAGGCCGTCTGCGCTCCGGAGGTGTTTTTCTGGCTGTAACAGTTTTGCTGGTGTCGGCGGCAGCGCCTGCGGCTGTACTTATTGTCAGCTACAGTATCAGCTTATGGCTTGGAGCGGCTGTGGAGGGCGTGATGTGCTACTATCTTATGGCTGCAAGGTGTCTGCGTGACGAAAGCATGAAGGTATATGACCGTATAGCTTCGGGAGATGTTGAGGGAGCACGCAGGGCTGTTTCGATGATAGTGGGCAGGGATACGGCTGTTCTCGATGAAAATGGCATAATAAGAGCGGCTGTGGAAACGGTTGCGGAAAATACTTCCGACGGAGTGACTGCTCCCCTGATGTACATGGGTGCGGGAGGGGCAGTGCTTGGTTTTTTTTATAAGGCAGCAAATACTATGGATTCAATGATTGGCTATAAGAATAAAAAATATGCGGATATAGGCAGGTTTGCAGCTAAGCTGGACGATGTGCTGAACTATTTCCCGTCGCGTATCACCGCTCTCGCTATGATAGTGACTGCTCCTTTGACAGGATTGGACGGCAGTGGAGCTTTTCGCATATGGAAAAGAGACAGAAGAAAGCATGCAAGTCCAAATTCCGCGCAGACAGAGTCTGCCTGTGCGGGTGCTCTCGGGGTAAGGCTTGCAGGTGATGCATACTACTTCGGAGAGCTTCACAAAAAGGAGTTCATAGGTGACAGTGTGCGTGAGATAGAAAACGGCGATATACGCCGTGCAAACAGGCTGATGTTTGCAAGTTCGGCTCTGGTGTTTGCGGCAGCGGCAGCAGTAAGGGCACTTATATTCGGAGGTATCCTATGCTGAACGGACATCACGGCGGGAACGATCTTGCTCTCTGTACGAAGCTTGATTTTTCCGCAAATCTCAATCCGCTGGGCATGCCCGAAAACGTTCGCAGAGCAGTTATTGCTTCGGCGTCGGAATGGGAAAGGTACCCCGATCCGATGTGCCGTGTGCTCCGCAGAAAGCTTGCTGATAAGCTTTGCGTGGGCTTTGAGAGCATAGTCTGCGGCAACGGGGCCGATGATCTGATCTATCGCGCAGTGTCGGCGCTGAAGCCCGGGAGGGCGCTAATATGCGCACCGTCATTCGGGGAGTATCATAAGGCGCTTTGCGATAACGGTTGCATTGTCGATATGCACTTTCTCGGATACGAAAACGGATTTGAACTCAACGACAGGATACTCGGAAGTATCGCAGGGCATGATATGGTCATTATTGCTTCTCCCAACAATCCTACCGGACGGACTGCGGAGCCGGAACTGCTTGCTGAAATTGCCGGGGAATGCAGCGATGACGGTGCATATCTGCTTTGCGACGAGAGCTTTATCGGATTTGCGGAAAACAGCGAAAAGCTTTCTGCGCTTAACTGCATGAACGAAAGCGTTATCGTTCTTCGTTCCTTTACGAAGCTGTTTGCAATGGCGGGACTGCGGCTCGGCTATGCAGTCTGCGGAAGTGCGGAGACTGCTGATAGAATAGCCTGCTCGGGACAGTACTGGAGCGTTTCTGCTCCGGCACAGGCTGCCGGAATGGCCGCCCTTGACGAAAACGACTATATCAGTAAAACGAAAGTTTTTATAAAAGAACAGCGGGAACGCCTTTCGGCTGAGCTCACAGGTATGGGCATTGCTGTGTTCCCGTCGGATACGGATTTTATTTTGTTTAAAGCCGGTAAGAAGCTGGGGGAGCTTCTTTTGGAGGAAAAAATTCTGATACGGAGCTGTGCGGATTATTACGGGCTCGACGAGAGCTATTTCCGTATTGCGGTGCGTACAGATAAAGAGAATGAGCAGCTGATGGCTGCAATAAGGAGGATAATGAATGGCTAAGGCTATTATGATACAGGGGACTATGTCCAACGCAGGAAAGAGTTTTTTCGCGGCAGCGCTTTGCCGTATATTCAGACAGGACGGGTACAGCTGTGCTCCGTTCAAATCTCAGAACATGGCACTGAATTCGTATATCACCGCCGAGGGGCACGAGATAGGCAGAGCTCAGGCCATGCAGGCGGAGGCGGCAGGCATTGAGCCTTCTGTGCTCATGAATCCCATACTGCTCAAGCCCACGACAAACGTCGGTTCGCAGATAATAGTCAACGGCAGAGCTGTGGGAAATATGACCGCTTCGGAATATTTCCGCAGCAAAAAGGAGCTTATACCGAGGATAAAGGAGTCCTACGAAAAGCTTGCGGCAGAGCATGATATCATCGTTATAGAGGGGGCAGGCAGTCCTGTTGAGCTTAACCTGAAAACGGACGATATAGTCAATATGGGCATGGCTAAGATAGCGAAAGCACCTGTGCTCCTTGTGGGGGATATCGACAGAGGCGGCATCTTTGCGCAGCTGCTCGGTACGCTGGGGCTTCTCGATGCTGATGAGCTGGATATGGTAAAGGGACTCGTGGTCAATAAATTCAGAGGCGATATATCACTTTTCGACAGCGGAAAAGATATACTGTTCGAGCGGGGCGGAAAGCCCGTTCTCGGAGTAGTGCCTCAGCTTGACTGCGATATCGAGGATGAGGACAGCCTTTCGCAGAAGCTTGAGGGAAAGGCGGCGGGACTTATCGATATTGCCGTTATCAGACTGCCTAAAATATCCAATTTTACTGATTTTGATGTTTTCTCGCAGTATGATGGAGTTTCCGTCCGCTATGTCACGAGATATGAGGAGCTTGAAAATCCCGATATGATAATAATTCCCGGGACAAAGAGCACTATCTGCGATATGAAATGGCTCCGTGAGAGCGGAATGGAGGCTGTTATAAAGAGGTGCGCCGCTAACGGAGTGCCTGTATTCGGCATTTGCGGCGGTTATCAGATGATGGGCGAGACCATTGCGGATCCTCTTGACAGCGAGTGCGGCGGAAGTATAAACGGCATGGGCCTTCTCAGGTGCAGGACTGTTTTCATGGGTGAGAAAAGACAGACACAGACAAGAGGAAGATTCAGAAATATCGGCGGTTTTTTCAGCTGCCTCAGCGGCGCTGAGTTCAGCGGCTATGAGATACACATGGGCAGCACAGACAGCGGCGAAAGAAAGCTCCTTGACTGTGGAGGAGCTTACTCGGGGAATATCTGCGGCTGCTATATCCACGGTATCTTCGACAGCTCACAGGTCTCGGAGCGCATAGTGAAAAAGCTTTACGACAGTAAAGGCATAACCTACCGCGGCGGCATGGTGGACAGGACTGCTTACAAGGAAAGACAGTATGAGCTTCTTGCTGAGGGCGTGCGCAGAAGCATCGATACCGGACTGCTGTACAGGATAATAGAGGAGGGTATCTGATGGAACTTGAGTATGTACTTCCTAAGGATATAGAACACAGGAGCTTTGAGATCATCGAAGCCGAGCTTGGCGGGCGGAAGCTCCCCGATGATATAAAGCCCATAGTTATGCGTGCCATACATACAACTGCTGATTTCGATTACTATGACAACATGTATTTTTCCGTGGGAGCCGTGGAAAAGGCTCTGGCTGCAATAGCAGAGGGAGCTGTGTTCATAACAGACACGAATATGGCAAAGGCAGGCATAAACAAGGCTGCTCTTGCAAGACACGGCTGCACTGTGGAGTGCTTCATGGCCGACAGTGATGTGGCAGAGGCAGCGTCAGAAAAAGGGACCACAAGAGCAGCAGCTTCAGTGGACAAGGCAGCTTCCGCAGACAAGCCCGTGATATATGCGGTCGGAAATGCTCCTACCGCCCTTATCAGACTGAGGGAGCATATCAAGGACGGCAGCTTTATCCCCCGTGTGGTCATAGGTGTACCCGTAGGCTTTGTGAATGTTGTGCAGTCGAAGGAGCTCATCATCGAAAGCGGAGTTCCCTGCATAGTGGCAAGGGGAAGAAAGGGCGGCAGCAATGTTGCGGCAGCCGTATGCAATGCCCTGCTGTATATGGCTGACAAAAAATAATACCTAAAGGCTGTGCTTTGCACAGCTTTTTTCATTTTACGGCACGCTTTGACCTGATTTTATCATTTTCGGCGGCGGATAACGACCGAATAATCACCGGACAGATGTTATAATTTATCGTATATTTTTGTGAGGTGATAAAAGATGTTAAAAATAAAGGCGCTGATGTCGTGGAAGTACGGAGGATTTGCGGCAGCCTATGCCGCAGCTGCTGCGGCGGGCTTTTTTCTTGCGGGAACAAGGGTGGCGGGAGTAGCTTCGTTTGCTGATATATCTGTTTCTGGAGCTGTCGGACTTCCTTATTCTGCTGCTGTTTTCGCGGGTAGTCTCGTACGGAGCATCATAAGCGGCGGTGTGGGACATAATATCGTTAAGCTCTCTTCTCTTGCACTCATCGTTATAATAAAAATGTTCCTCGAACCTAAAAATGACCCGAAGCTCTGCGGAATAAACACTGCCGTGAGCGTTTTTGCCTCGGGAGCGGCTGTGTCCGCGGTTATCGGCGAGCTGATATATAAACTGCTGTTTTACGGATTTTATGCCGCGCTTGCAGGCTTTACGGCTTACTCGGCGGCAAGGACCATAACGGAGATAAAACGGCGCAGAACGGTGGATATTTCAGGTATGAACGGCTTTTCCTGCGCGGTCGTGTACATCATGTTCATATCCTCTCTGTGCTCGGTAAAGCTGCCGACGGTCAATGCGGGTATGATAGTTTCCGCAGCTGTTACGCTTACCGGCGCATATTTCTACCGTCAGAACGGCGGTGTATTCTGCGGCGCTCTTTCTGTATGCGGAGCTTTCCTTTCCTCCGCCGCAGTCGGAACGAATATGGTCCTCCTTCCTGCGGCGGGACTGCTGACCGGATATCTTTACAGGCAGAAGAATCATATTGCCGCAGCCTGTTTTGTCGGGATAAATTTTGCACTTACGGTCTTTACGGGAATGACTGTCAAGGGCGTGGAGAACATGATGGACGTGCTGCTCGGAGCGGTTATATTCCTGCCTGTTTCGGCATTTTATTCCGACAAGTGGATAAGGACCGGCAATGAGAATTCCGAAGCTCTTTCTGAAATGATAAGCACGAAAATGGACTTCCTTTCAAACACGGTGAGCGAGCTTCGCAGCGAGTCCGAGCGCATATCGGAAATGCTTCTGAAAAGCGGCGATACGGACAGGGAAATAAGCGAAAACTCCGATAAGGTCTGCTCACTTTGCTACAGGAGAGCCTTCTGCTGGAAGTCCGACAAAGGCAATACATACCGAGGCTTTTCAAAACTTGCGGATATGACGGAGTTCGCTGCGGAAAGCTTTCCCGCAGAGCTTGATGAATGCATACGCAAAGGAGAGCTCATTGATGCCTTTACAAAAAGCTCCCGCGAAAAAGCGGCGGCAAAGCTTATGGAAATGCGCTTTTCGGAGAGCCGTAGTCTGCTCCACGAACAGCTCAGGATAACCGAGGATATAATACGTTCAGCAGGAGAGCGTGTGGACGTGAGCTATTCCGAGACCGTCAGCAGGAGCATTAAGCACAAGCTGGAAAAATTCGGTATCATAACGAGGAATATTATTGCTTACTACAACAGCAGGAACCGCCTTATCGCAGAGATATACTTTGACAGCGAGGATGCTCCCGGCTCGGGAACGAGGGTCTGCGATCTCATTGCGGACGAGCTTCAGCTTTCGCTTGACTGTACCGGGCCGGTGCGGTCGGGTGACGAGGTGCGTATCCGTGTATATGAAAAGCCCCGCTATGGAATGGAAGTATATGCTGCTTCTGCGGGAGCGGATAATTCGGGGGATAACGGGGATACTCATACAGTATTCTTTGACGGTATCGGAGCGGTATACGCTGTCCTTTCAGACGGTATGGGAACAGGCTGCGAAGCTGCCAGTGAGTCGCGCATGGTTGTCAGTCTGTTCCGCAGACTTATCACCGGCGGAGTTGAACTTGAAGCTGCCGTGAAACTGGTAAATTCCGTAATGGTGACCAAGTCGTGGGAGGAGAGCTTTGCCACTCTTGATGCAGTACGTATAGACTTGGACGACTGCGGTCTCACAGTTATAAAATCTGGAGCGGCTGCGACTATAATCAGGCACAGGGGGAACGTTATGAAGATAACCTCTCCTACATTCCCGATCGGCATCTATGAGACCTCTGAGGTCTTTGTGAGAAACTGTGAATTTGAATCGGGTGACATGATAATTATGTTCTCGGACGGCATTTCCGAGAACGCCTATCCATTTATCAAAGAGCTGCTTCTGGGCGGTGACGACATCAGGCATATCGTTGACGAGATAAGCGGAAAAGCTCAGGTATTCAATCCCTGTATACATTCTGACGATGTCACTGTCATCGGGGTGAGAGTTACGGGTTGACGGGGAAAAATCCGTGTTATGTGAACAAAATATTAACTCAAATGGAGCTTTTCAACACAGAAAAACTGTGATTTGCTGTGCATATTCACAAAGCGGAACTGGAATATCATAAAATAAATATGTCAAAATGCACTAATTACATGGGCTTTTATTAGCATAAAGTCTGAATTTTTTTCATAATCACCAAAAAAGCTTGAATAATTCTGCTTATTCTGATAAAATGTATTATAGCAAAGGAGGCTGAATTATGTCTGTTAACAATAATAATCCGAATGATTTTCCGCTGTACCTTTTTTATCAGGGTAAAAACTATGAAGCTTATAAATTTTTTGGTGTTCATTCTATAAAAAAAGGGAGAAGCAAGGTTTTCATCTTCAGGGTTTGGGCTCCTGCTGCTGTAAGTGTTTCCGTTGTCGGAGACTTTAACAACTGGGACAGAAAAAGGAATCCCATGTCTATGATAGCGGACGGTATCTGGGAGGCTGAGATATCAAAGCTGAAACAGTACGACGCATATAAATTCAGCATCGAAACCAAAGACGGCAGATTGCTTATGAAGGCAGATCCCTATGCTGCTCATTTTGAGACTCGTCCGGGAACTGCCTCTAAAATATATGAGAGCAGCTACGAATGGGGCGACAGTAAATGGTTTGAGAGCAAGAATACCGTAAGCATTTACAAGAGCCCTGTAAATATTTATGAGGTCCACCTCGGCTCGTGGAAAAACCGCGGCGAGGATATCTTCCTTGACTATGTGACCTTTGCCAGGGAGATAATCCCTTACCTTAAGAAAATGTCATATACCCATGTAGAGTTCATGCCTCTTACGGAGTATCCCTACGACGGCTCGTGGGGCTATCAGGTAACAGGTTACTTTGCTCCCACATCGAGATACGGTACTCCCGACGATATGAGAAAAATGGTGGATCTGTTCCATGAAGCGGGCATAGGCGTTATCCTTGACTGGGTCCCTGCACATTTCCCAAAGGACGAGGCTGGGCTTTACGAGTTCGACGGAAGCTGCTGCTATGAGTATAACGACGACCGTAAAAAGGAGCATAAGGCATGGGGAACAAGAGTGTTCGATTTCGGCAAGGCTGAGGTATGCTCGTTCCTTATATCCAGTGCCAATTACTGGTTCGACGAGTTCCACATCGACGGTCTGAGAGTTGACGCTGTAGCTTCGATGCTTTACCTCGACTACGACAGGCGCGAGGGCGAATGGGCTGCGAATATTTACGGCGGCAACGAGAACCTTGAGGCTGTTGAGTTCCTCAAGCATCTTAACGAAGCTGTTTTCCGCAAGCATCCCGACGCTCTTATGATAGCCGAGGAGTCAACGGCATGGCCTCTCGTAACAAAGCCTACCGATATCGGAGGACTGGGCTTCAACTTCAAGTGGAACATGGGCTGGATGAACGATATGCTCAGCTATATGTCGCTGGATCCCATATACCGTGCATTCAACCACGACAAGCTCACTTTTTCATTCTTTTATGCTTTTTCGGAGAATTATATCCTGCCTATCTCACATGACGAGGTAGTTCACGGAAAATGCTCCATGATAAATAAAATGCCAGGTAAGTACGAGCAGAAGTTTGCTTCGTACCGCGCATTCCTTGCGTATATGATGGCTCATCCGGGAAAGAAGCTTCTGTTCATGGGTCAGGAATTCGCACAGATGAGCGAGTGGAACTACAAGGCTCAGCTTGACTGGAACCTGCTGAACTTTGACGCCCATAAGACCATGCAGAAGTTTTCCGAGAAGCTGAACAAGTTCTATATGGAGAATCCTCCGCTCTGGCAGGATGACGATTCATGGAACGGCTTCGGCTGGATATCGAACGATGATTACAAGCAGAGTATCATCTCGTTCAGACGTATCGACGATAACGACGAGGAGATCATCGCAGTATGCAACTTCGTCCCCGTTGAACGCAAGAACTACAGGATAGGCGTACCGTATAAGGGAAGATACAAGCTTGTTTTCAATACAGACGCTGCTGAATTCGGCGGATCGGGAATTACCGAGAAGAGCTTTAAGACGGACAGCGTCCCCATGCACGGAAACGATAACAGTATAACCATGACACTTGCGCCTCTTTCGGTAATATATCTCAGGTATGTTCCAGTAAAAAAGAGAGAGCCGAAACCCAAACAGGAAATAGTGACGGCTGCTCCCGGAAAGACAGCAGTCAGAACAGCAGGGAAAAAAGCAGCTGATAAAGAAGCTGCCGAAAAGAAGAAAACTACGGCAAAGAAAAGATCATCTGCAAAATAATCACAGCATATCGAAAATGTATTGGAGGAAAAAACAATGTACAGCAAGAAAAGAGTCGTTGCAATGCTCCTTGCAGGCGGTCAGGGCAGCAGACTGTACGCACTGACCAAAAATGTTGCAAAGCCGGCAGTACCATACGGCGGTAAATACAGACTCATAGATTTTCCGCTTTCAAACTGCACCAACTCGGGTATCGATACCGTAGGAGTGCTTACCCAGTATCAGCCCCTTGTGCTCAACGAGTATATCGGCAACGGTCAGCCGTGGGATCTTGACAAGATGAACGGAGGTGTTCATGTACTTCCGCCCTATGAGACACAGGCAGGAGCTTCGTGGTATGAGGGCACTGCAAACGCAATATACCAGAATATGGGCTTCATCGAGCGCTATGACCCCGAATACGTTGTAGTACTCGGCGGCGACCATATCTACAAGATGGACTATTCCAAGATGGTGGATTTCCACGTTGCAAACGATGCGGACTGCACTATCTCGGTAATCGATGTTCCGAAAGCGGAGGCTTCACGCTTCGGTATAATGATCTGCGATGAAAAGCAGCAGATAATCGACTTCGTTGAGAAGCCCAAGGAACCCAAGTCAACTCTTGCGTCCATGGGTATATACGTATTCAGCTGGGCAAAGCTGAAGAAGTATCTCATAGAAAACGAGAATGAAGCCAATGCGAAGCGCGAAAAGGGTGAGCCCTGGTCCAAGGACTTCGGAAAGGATATCATCACCTCAATGCTCCGCGACAAGCAGAGACTCTTTGCATATGAGTTCGAGGGATACTGGAAGGATGTCGGAACTCTCGATTCACTGTGGGAGGCGAACATGGATCTCCTCAGCCCGAATGTCCCTCTCGACCTCTATGATCCAAAATGGAAGATATATTCGCGCAACAACAACTATCCTCCCCAGTATGTGGGCGATAATGCCTGCATTGAGAACTCCATGATCTCAGAGGGAAGCACTATCGACGGAACAGTCGATTTCTCCATTCTGTTTTCGGGTGTTACTATCGAACCCGGCGCTGTGGTGAATTACAGTATCATCATGCCCGGTACAGTTATAAAGTCGGGAGCTGTTGTTGAGTATGCGATAGTCGGAAGCGACAGTGTTATCGAAAACCGTGCGCGTGTAGGTTCAAGTCCCGAAAAGATTGACAACAGAGACCAGTGGGGCATTGCCGTTGTCGGACATAACGTTACTGTCTCGGCTGAAAAAGTAGTAGAGCCGAAACAGATCATCGGCGAGAATATCTGACGGAGGTAGTGTTGATATGAGTGTTAATTATAATGTTTTGGGACTTGTTTTCGCAAGTATGCATGATTCTTATGTCAGCGAGCTGACAAAGTCAAGAACAATGGGTTCAATACCTTTCGGGGGACGTTACCGGCTTATTGATTTTCCTCTGTCCAATTTCGTCAATTCGGGCGTATCAGAGGTAGGCGTTATAACGAAATCAAACTACGGCTCGCTTCTGGACCACCTCGGTTCGGGACGTGACTGGGATCTTGCCCGTAAAAAGGGCGGTCTGCACCTTCTTCCGCCGTACAGCCAGACAGGCGGCATATACAAGGGCAGACTCGATGCTCTGAATAATATTTGGGGCTTTGTTGAACATTCAAATGCAAAGTATGTAATAATGTCAAACTGCGACGTTGTTACCACACTTAACTTTAATCCTGCTCTTAAGCAGCACATGGAAAATGAAGCCGACATAACCCTTATCTACAGCAAGGGCTTTTATGACGGCGAAAAGAGCAACTGCGCTACCGTTCTTGAGTTCGATGAGGAGAACTGTCTGAAGGACGCTCTTGTAGCTCCGCAGATAAAGGGCGAGTGCAATCTTTGGCTCGAGATGTGCATCATAACAAAGGAGTTCCTCAAAAAGGTGGTAGCTGACGCGGCGAGTCGCAATCAGCACAGCTTCACCCGTGAGATACTCCAGAGCGGAAATAAGGATTTCAAGATAATGGGCTTCAAGCATGACGGCTTCTTCACAAGGATAGACAGTATACAGGACTATTACAATGCCAGCAGACTGCTCCTTGATCCCGCAAAGAAAAATGCGCTGTTCATGAAGAATATGCCTGTATTCACCAAGATAGGCGACAACGGTCCCGTAAAGTACGGACTCGAGTCGAATATCAAGGATTCGCTTATTGCCGACGGATGTATAATCGAGGGCACTGTCATCAATTCCATACTCTTCAGAGGCGTTAGGATCGGTAAGGATACTGTAGTCAAGGACTGCGTTCTGTTCCAGGGAACAAAGGTCGGCTCAAGCTGCAGCATATCCTCCGTAATAACTGACAAGAACGTAGAGATAAGTGATGCAAAGGTGCTTACGGGCTCCGAGACATATCCGCTGTATATTGGAAAAGGCGGTAAGATCTGACGGCGGTGATCAAATATGAAAATACTATTTGCTGCCAGCGAGGCTGTGCCATTCGCAGCCTCGGGCGGTCTTGCAGACGTTGTAGGCTCGCTTCCGAAAGCGATAAAGGCAAAAAGGCATGACTGCAGAGTGGTGATACCGCTCTATAAGTCCATAAAGCAGGAAATACGGGAGAAAATGGTATTCCTTGCAAATATTACTGTAGACGTATCGTGGCGTAAGCAGTACTGCGGTATATTTATGGCGATATACGAAGGTATAACCTATTACTTCATAGATAATGAGTACTACTTTTCAAGAGACGGACTCTACGGCTTCTATGATGACTGCGAAAGATTCGTGTTCTTTGACAGGGCAGTACTTGAAATGCTGAAGTATATAAAGTTTACTCCCGATATTATAAACTGCAATGACTGGCAGACAGCGATGATACCTGTTTATTACAATGTTTATTATAAGTATCAGCAGGGATATGACGGAATAAAAACAGTTTATACCATACATAATATCGAGTATCAGGGAAAGTACGGAAAAGAGGTGCTCGGTGAGCTGATGGGCATACCCATGTACAATGCAGGACTTATAGAATACGACGGCTATGTCAATATGATGAAGGGGGCTATTGAGACCTCTGACATGATAACGACCGTCAGTCCGAGCTATGCGTGGGAGATCATGGATCCGTGGTATGCACACGGGCTTGACAGGATACTGGTCACAAAGCAGTACAAGCTCCGCGGCATCATGAACGGTATCGATATCAAGTTGTACGATCCGGACAAGGACAAGTTCATAGCGGAGAATTACTCTGCAAAAAAGCTTGCGGGAAAGGAAAAGTGCAAGGAAGAGCTTATCAGGGAATTCGGGCTTGCCGATGGCGGCGAGCCGATAATAGGAATAGTATCGCGTTTCGTCCGCCACAAGGGAATTGACCTTATACGCTGTGTGTTTGAAGAAATGGTCCACGACGGACTGAAATTCGTGATACTGGGCAGCGGCGAAAAGATATATGAGGACTTCTTCCTTGAAATGGCTGCAAGATATCCTGACAGAGTGTCCGTAACGGTCGGATTTGAGCCTGAGCTCTCCCACAGGATATATGCGGGCTCGGATATGTTCCTGATGCCATCACAGAGCGAACCCTGCGGACTTGCTCAGATGATAGCCATGAGATACGGAGCAGTGCCGATAGTCCGTGAAACAGGAGGACTCAGGGACTCTGTACGCGATAACGGCGGAGAAGAAGGCAACGGTTACACGTTCAAGACGTATAATGCCAATGATATGCTGGATGCTGTAAAGCGTGCATGGAACGACTATAACGATAAAAATGCATGGAAGGAGCTTGTTAAAAGGGCAATGGAGTGCGATCACAGCTGGTCTGCTTCTGCCGACACATATATAAGGACTTACAAGGAGCTTCTTGCTGCGGAATAACGGAAAAGGCGCCGTTCAGGTGCCTTTTCTGACCATATGGGAGGGAGACTGCTGTCCGTGATTTCATACAAAAAGCAATGGATTATTTGAGTAAAATTTGATTTGACAAATTGTGGTATAGGTGATATAATATATTTACTGTCCGACAAGGGAATCAAGAGTGGAGTAAAAAAATCGAAAGAAATTTTGAAAAAGCACTTGACAAACCGGAAAGGCAGTGATATAATATTAAAGCTGTCTCAGGAGAGGC